>Ga0185299_10005875_pt1 | contig 13435 bp, 15 predicted proteins | sample PaiPotPPA55metaG_FD_128002 | JGI IMG/M metagenome (GOLD analysis project Ga0185299, IMG submission 128002) | Iron sulfur acid spring bacterial and archeal communities from Banff, Canada, to study Microbial Dark Matter (Phase II) - Paint Pots PPA... ...
TGGTCACCCGGGGCAGAGTCTTATTCGCGATGGAACGATATAAGAAAGGCGAGGCTTCGCTTGGTAGAGCTGCCGAGCTTGCGGGAATCCCTGTCGGACAGATGATGACGCTCCTGACCGAGTTCGGAGTGCAGAGCAGGATCGAGGATGAGGATTATCTACAAGGACTCGCGGCGATCCGAAAGGCGTGGTGACTCCTGAAAGTCTTCGATTGTGTGCCGGAAGTGTTCGAGAACTGAAAGGGACCTCGGAATGCGGAAGAGCGGCTAGTCACTGACGGCCGATTATTCGTGAAGAGCAAGGAGCGGGCCCGCACCGTTTCATTGCAGCCAACGACTTCAGCCGCACTCTCGCTCCCCTCAGGGTGCTTCGAGTGGTTGGTAGCAAATCCTTTGGTAGCAAATCGCTGCCTAACAACTTCTTGCCACACGTTGAATAGCGATGCGGATGCCGCCCCAACACGGTTAACGCCCGCCTTTTATGGTCGCCATGACTGGCATTCGTCTGTGCACGGGCATTGGCTCCTCGTTCGCTTGGTCAGGACATTTCCGGACGCCCCGTTTGTTTCGGCTGCTCGCGAAGCATTGCGGCAAAGTCTCACCGCAGAAAACATCACGCAGGAGGCTGCATACCTCCGAGGAGAGGGACGAGCCAGTTTTGAGCGTCCGTATGGGCTGGCATGGCTGCTTCAACTGGTTGCAGAATTACGCGAGTGGGACGATCCGCAAGCTAGATGGCGGGTAATCTGCATCCGCTTGAGACAGTCGTTCTGGAACGGCTGAACAACTGGCTCCCCAAACTCTCGCACCCTGTGCGGATCGGCGAACACGACCAGACCGCTTTCGCACTCGGTCTGACGTCCGATTATGCGGCATCCACTGTGTTAATCCTGAGTGTGGCTGCTCATACTTTTTGTCACCACGGGGGAATCCGAATAGTCGCAATAAGAATTCAAAGTAACCCACGGCCCAGTAGCACTTCTCGAGCGGCCGCTCGTGCTGGCTTCGCCGCAGACTAGACGGCGAACCTGTACCCGAGACCGTGTACTGTTCGGAAGTGGGTCGGACTGCTTGGATCGTCCTCCAACTTCTGCTGGAGTTTCACAATGTGATTGTCAATAGAACGGCTGGTGCGTACGTCTTTATAGCCGCAAACGTTCTCCAACAACTCTGCCCGAGTGATGAGGCGATCAGGATTCTGAACGAAAAACTGCAGAGTCTTGAACTCATGAGCTGTCAATGCTACTGGTACACCGTTTCGGGTCACCTCCATTTTCCGGAAGTCCACGACCACGCCGTCAAACACCACCTCCACCTCAGTCAGTCTGGTTGGCGAGTTCCTGTGACGCAGAGCCACCCTCAACCGTGCCAGCAGCTCCCTCGGACTAAAGGGTTTGGTAATGTAGTCGTCGGCGCCCATCTCTAAAAGGACGATTTTTTCACGAAGGTCACAGCAGGCGGTGAGAATGATGATCGGGATCGAAGGGGCCTTGGCTTTCATCTCTTGACATAGATGTTGTCCTGACAACTTGGGCAGGTTCAAGTCTAGAATCGTCGCACAAGGCGCGGTGGCATGAAAACTGTCCAGGCCCGCTTGCCCATCTGAGTGTCCCTCGACGGCGAAACCCTCTGCTTCAAGCAGGCGCTTCAGAGTCTTTTGCACGGATGGATCATCTTCGACCACAAGAATCCTGGCCGTCAGTTCGGGCAATTCGAGCTGACGCATATTTTGATCGGACAGCTTTGCCTCGAGACTCATTGTGGGTGCCTGTCTCTGCAACCGCATAATCCGGACGTTCCCACAGATTCACCCGGAATGACCTGCCCATTGAGGACGAGGGAGGCTCACGAAGCAACGGCTTCCCCTCGAGTTCTTGCAGTTCCGGATCTGCCCTGCACCGACGGATTCGGACTTCGTATCTACGGATCGCTTACTCCTCAAACATCTTGGGCTAGCTGATGCTGGCGGTTGTCAGACAATTGTTAAAGTTTTGCACTTTTGTCAATTCGGCGGGCGATTGGCGGATGAGGCTATGTTTTTCACGTTCATCGCGAAGTGCAATGAGGCCCCAAACAAGATTTTGCGTGGCTCGCAGAAATCTAAACCGCTTGTTGCTCAGGTCAGGCCACGACGTCCGATCGGTTACAGACACCGAGACTGTAAATGCGCTTGCTATCGCTGATCGATTCAATGTCGCGATGCCCCGCTCAGTGTTGCATCCGCAGCCTTGCCCGGTTCGCAGCAAACCTTCTGAATACTTTAAGAATCCTTCTTGCAAACGAAGTCGCGATCAGCCTTGTATGGCCTTCAGCGACTTCTGCAGAGAAAAGTGACATTTCTTTAACATTTCGGTGACAACAGGACAATGTCGCGTCGACTAAAACTATGCGAAAGTCCTCAACTAATCGGGGGAGGGATGCAGGACATGGGAGTTGGGGGCATAAAGAACGCGAGTGTGTTGCTGCTGCTGGCCGTCGTTTTCGGTTCTGTTCGCCCTGCACCGGCGATTCCCGCCTTCGCTCGAAAACGTGCGATCTCCCAGGACGGGCGCTGTCTTTAGCGGGTTCAGCCCCACCGCTCGACTGGCGATTCGATCCGTCGCCAGCTCGCGCCATCGGTTCCTCCGGCGAAAGTCACACCGTGCAGGATTTCAGCGACGATCTCTGCGGTTCGGCAGACGGTCATTCCGGAACGATTGAAGAACAGATTCCCATCCGCAAACGCAACGTTGCCTTTTCGTACAGCCTGAAGGTCTCGCCACCATGAATATCGTTCCAATACACTCTGCTCAAGCAGACTTCGCTGCAAACTGAATCCGCAAGGCGCCACAATCAGATACTCCGGATCGGCATCGCGTAGTTGCTCGGAAGGAATGGCGGCGGAATACTCACCCTTTTTCCCAAGCAGCAGTTCGCCATTCGCGATCTCAACCAGCTCCGGACCCCAGTTTCCCATCGCGAATATCGGATCCGCCCACTCCAGCATGACCACGGTTGGCCGGGGGAAACGCGCAACTTTTCTCCTAACGATCTGCAGTCGCTCCCGTTCGCCACGGACAACCGCCTTAGCCCGATCTTCCAGGCCGAGCGCTTCGCCGATCCGTACGATGCCTTGGAATATCTCTTCCAAAGACGAGGCGGAGAGTGCCACTTGACGCGCGGCGGGCAGGCAGGCGCCACTTCGCTCGACGTCACCCGGAGTGACGGCGCACACTTCACAATGCGATTGCGTAATCAGCAGATCGGCGCGTAACTCGCGAATCAATTCCGCGTGAATGTGATACAACGGCTCGCCCGACCGGAGGCGACGCAGGACTTCCACATCAATTTCGCCGCTCGAAACAGAGATATCAAAGGCGGGACTGCTGCAGGCGGGAAGTTTGCTTACCCAATCCGGGTTATCGCATTCGTGCGAACGCCCTACCAACATTTCGCCGGCGCCTAAGGCGCAGACGATTTCTGTGGCGCTCGCCAGCAGAGAAACGATTCGCATGCTATGCCGCCTGCTGCGCGGGTTGCCGCACGCGGTTAATAAGCGCGTAGCCGCCGAATATTGCGACGGTGTAGACCGCGTCGCCCAGCACTTGGTTCCGATAGAACGGTATGCCCGCTAGATAACACGTCGATAGACCAGCCGTGGTGCGCGGATGCATTTGGCCGGTAGCCCAGAACATAAAATTGGTGATCAGGAAGAACGACAAACTGGATGCGATGGCGGCAGCAGCGATAGCCCCGGCACCTTTGTAGTTATGGATCAGGTGGCCGAGCAGGGCCGGAATCAGCGCCGCCGCATACACGTACCAAAAGCCGGGGTAGAAACCCATCACAGCGTCACTCAGGGCGAGCGCAAACAGCGTTACCAGGACGGCCGTGCTAGCCCTTCGGGCGTGGCTTCCGGCAAACAGCGCGATGGCCATCAGCGGAGTAAAGTTCCAGGGATGCGGAAGCAGCCGTGCGCACGCACCCAGAACCACGATTCCTATCCACAACCGTTTTGGAATTTGCAATTGCTGGTTCTCCTATCGCTATTTTAGTTGCTCTCACCGTCCATCGCTACTGATTATCTGGAACGACTCGCCCAAGATCCTCGAATTCGTGTTCAAGCGAGAGTCTTCGTTATTCTTCACTCCTCGTGGCGCGGAATATGCAGCGAGCACACGCACCGCCGGCAGACGGGGTTAGTTGCAACGTCGAGGGCGGCACGAAAGCTCAGTGCCTTGGGACTATTTACAATCTGGCGCAAGGGTTGATCGTGAATGTTGCCGAACGAAGGATGGAAAATGCAGGGTCGCACCTCGCCCGATGCTTCAATCACGGAAGAGACCCACGGCGCGTTACAGCTTGGTGCGACGTGTGGCGCCTGGCCGAGATGAGCGTGAAAGTGAAGGACGATGCGGCGCAATTTGCCGGCTGATTCGACCACAAATCCCGACTTCAAGTCGAGTCGGCGCTCGATCACTAACCGCTCAACCTCCGCCTCTAGCGCATCGGCCTCATCAGCATTCAAAGCGACTCGGTCCTGGCGTTCGGGTGCCCAGCCTTGCGGACGGTTAAAGGCTTCCGAGGTGAGATCAGCGGCCAGAAATGAAATCGAGTTTAAGCCGATTTCTTTCGCCGACTTCACTACCTCGCAAAGTGAACCGTGATTCGCTTTCTGGACGGTGCAGCGCGCTCGCACGATTATCTCAGGTCGGAAACTTCGCAGTGCTGCGACGCCAGTCTTTATTTGCTCAAAGGCGTGAGGAACGCGCCTTATCTGATCGTGGAGCGCAGGTGGCCCGTCGAGGGAAACGATCACGTCGAGGCGGAAACCCCGTTCCCCGTTTGGGAGATATTTCGGCTGCTTAGCTTGGAGCTCCCTAAAATGTTTCCCGGCATCGCTACGCAATTTGAGAGTCGTCGCGAGTCCCCAAGCCGACAGCTTATCTTTTTTCCATGAACAGAACGTACGGTCGTCCGAAAGAAATCCAAAACCTTCCTGTGCCAGAGCTACGGCTAAAGTCGATTTTCCACTTCGACCTGCGCCCACGAGCAGGAGTCCATTTTGCTGTTTTCGCTACGGAGGAGCAGTGGAGCTCCACACTTCCGACCGAAGCGCCAGTAATGGTGAGCAGCATCGGAAAGACGACCGTTTTCCAGTAGGACCGATCATTCCCGATGGGCGCCGAAAAACGCCCAATCACGTGGCGACTAGGAAGGTCTGCCAGCATCGAACTCCCGGAATCGAATCCTGCAAACACAAGGTGGTTGAGGCCTCTAACGCGGGGTCTTGGCCAGGGTTGCGGCGTCAAGTTGGCATAGTCCACCCAGAATCGGACGGAGAAGTCCACGGATCTCGGTGGATCTTCGATTGGCAGAAAAGCTTTCGCGTGCGGCCTCCAGGAGTGGCTCGCAATTCGTGGACAATCTGCAAACGGCGCCGGCAGCCGTGTAAAACTCACACAGCGGGTGTCGCGGCGTCCTGGCAGAGAAAGTCTCCTGCGCTCATGGCGGTGCAAGCGGGGCAGATTCTACGTCTCGGCTCAAGCCGGATTCAACCAATGCATGACTGAACCGAACAGCCGTCAATAATGGTCGCCGATATAGACGAACGATCTTGTCAATACTGTGTCAATAACTTGTAAAGACTTCTGCCAGGGAAGATGAGCTCGGTCGATTCCGGTTTTCGCTCATGAAAAGAAGGAGGCTGAATGAAAAATGTCCACCTTCGATTCGGCTGGCTGACCTACGTAAAGAGCACGGAGAAGACCCAGCACCAAGCTGCGCTTGGCTCTCTTCATCGGAGAGGTGTTGCCCGATGCGCCGCGGCAGGTGAAAGCCCATCTGATTTCCGTGATCGGCGGGGACACGCAGGTTGCGGCCGTCAGTGCCGCCATCTCGCTGGGTCCAACGCCGGGCCACGGGCTCGCAGTCTCATTTTCACAATTCCTTCATAAGATGGTAGTGTGCCCGAAGGAGAATCGGTAGAATACTAAAACATAGAGTCCCACGATTCCTGAACGGATGCGGAGATTCTTCAATGCCAACAACTCGCAGAGACTTCTTCAAGGCAGTAACGGTCGGTGCCGTCGGCGCAACCGTCTTTGGCTTCGACCTCAAACCCGCCTACGCACAACTCAAAGAGTTAAAGATTGCGCGCGCTGCTGAAACGCGCTCGACGTGTCCCTATTGCGCGGTAGGTTGCGGCGTCCTTATCTATACGATCGGCGATCGGGCAAAGAACGTCACGCCGCAGGTGATCCATGTCGAAGGCGATCCTGATCATCCCACGAACCGCGGAACGCTGTGCCCGAAGGGTTCTTCGCTCGAACAGGACATGCTCAACCCGCGGCGGCTCACGAAGCCGCAAGTCCGGCGCCCGGGCGCGACGGACTGGCAGGACATTTCCTGGGACGACGCATTGAATGAGATTGCGCAATGGACCAAGAAGACGCGCGATAGTTCCTTTGTCGAGAAGGACGCGCAAGGCCGCACCGTGAACCGGTGTGAAGGCATCTCATTCATCGGCGGCTGCACAGACACAAATGAATTCAATTTTCTGGCCGTCAAGGCCATGAGGGGGTTGGGCTTGGTTTATCTGGAAAACCAAGCCCGTGTTTGACACGGCCCCACGGTCTCAAGTTTGGGACCAACATTCGGACGCGGGGCCATGACGAATGGCTGGATCGACATCAAGAACACGGACATGATGTTGATCATGGGCGGGAATCCCGCCGAAAACCATCCCTGCGGTTTCAAGTGGGCGATGGAAGCGAAGCGTAACCGCAATGCCAAGCTGATTTCCGTTGACCCTCGATTCACGCGTACATCGTCCACGGCCGACCTCTTCGTACAGATTCGCGCCGGCACCGACATTGCGTTCCTTGGTGGCCTGATCCGCTACGCCATCGAGAACAACCGGATCGCCAAAGAATATCTCGTCAACTACACCAACGCAGCCTTCATTGTTAAAGAGGGTTTCAAACTCCCAGAGGACGGCTTGTACTCTGGATTTAACGCGGCATCGAGCAGCTACGATAAAACCACCTGGAATTATGAAGAGGGCGGAGACCTCAGCGGCAAAACGGACACCTCTGCCACTTCTGCGCACGCAGCTCCTGCGCTTTCGCACCCCGCGACACCGGCACCTCCGCCTGCATTGCCCCCGAATGTCGCCTACGACCTTACCCTTCAGCATCCGCGGTGCGTCTTCCAATTGATGAAGCAGCAGTATTCCCGTTACACCCCGGAGACCGTCGAACGGATTACAGGCATTCCCAAAGACCAGTACTTGAAGGCCGTCGATTTATTTACTTCAGTCCGCAAAGATGGCGACACGAAGAAAGTTGCAACCATCATCTATGCGGTGGGCTGGACGCAACATACTTTCGGAACGCAGATCATCCGCACCGCTGCCATGATTCAACTTCTGCTCGGCAACGTCGGAAGAGCGGGCGGTGGCGTGAACGCGCTTCGCGGCCATTCCAATATTCAGGGCGCAACAGATATGGCCGGCCTATACGATTCACTCCCTGGATATCTAAAAGCGCCGGTTCCCGACGACCAAGATTTGGCCACTTTTCTGAAGCGCACCACCCCGACCTCGTCCAAACCCTCGCCCTGGGCTTCGATGAACTACTACGCGAACACTCCGAAATTCATGGTCTCGCTGCTTAAGTCCCTGTACGGGGATGCTGCGACCAAACAGAACGAATTTGCCTTCGACTACTTGCCCAAGATCGACCGCGATTATTCGTGGACCCACATCTGGGACGACATGTACAACGGTAAGATCAAGGGCATGTTGGCGTTTGGAATGAACGGTGTGATGATTGGCCCGGACACGAACAAGAACATTAATGCGCTGAAGAGAGCCGACTGGCTGGTGGTGGGCGAAATTTACGAGGATGAGACCAGCGAGTTCTGGCGAGCACCAGGAATTACCAGCGAAGAACAGAAGAACATCAAAACGACGGTTTATCGCTTGCCGTGTGCGGGCTTCGCGGAAAAAGACGGGAGCATGACCAACTCGGCTCGATGGGCGACTTGGAAATACGCCGCCGTTCCGCCTCCCGGAAAAGCGCGGCTTGACCAGGACATCATCGCGCAGATCTTTCTGCGGGTTCGTGACCTCTACAGGAAAGAGGGTGGAAAATTCCCCGACCCCATTCTGAATCTGAGTTGGGCGTATGCGGACGCGGCTCATCCTCCACTTTCCCAAGTCGCTATGGAGATCAACGGCAAAGCTTTGGCCGACTTGAAAGATGAGGCGACAGGACAGGTGATCAAGGCCGGCCAACAGTTGCCGGGATTTGCCTGGTTGAAGGACGACGGAACAACCATGTGCGGCAATTGGATTTATTCCGGTTCGTGGACGGAGGCAGGAAACCAGCTGGCGCGTCGCGGCACCGAAGATCCATCCGGGATGGGCGTTTTTCCCAACTGGGCATGGTCGTGGCCGGCAAACCGGCGCGTGCTTTACAATCGGGCTTCTTGCGACCCGGCCGGAAAGCCATGGGATCCCGATCGCAAACAGATCTGGTGGAACGAAGCGGCGGGGAAATGGGTTGGCAACGACGTGCCAGATTTCAAGCCCGACTCCAACCCCAAAGATCACATGGGACCTTTCATCATGAATCCGGAAGGCATCGGGCGACTCTTTGCTCCGATCGGTGTGCTGGCGGACGGCCCATTTCCCGAACATTACGAACCGATTGAAAGCCCGATCAAGAACCCGTTCCACCCCGAGCAGTCGAATAATCCGCTGGTGAAGAAGTTCAATACTCCTTTCGATAAGTTTGGATCGCCGGAGGAGTACAGCATCGTCTGCACTACTTACCGGCTGACCGAGCAATATCACTACTGGACGAAAAATAATCCGATGAACGTCCAGCTCATTCCGGAACCGTTCGTGGAGATTCCGGTGGAGCTGGCGGACGAAAAAGGAATTCGCGGAACGGACAAGATCCGAGTCATCAGCGCGCGCGGAACCTACATCGCGAAAGCCTTTGTCACTCGCCGGCTGAAGCCGATGATGATCGACGGCAAGAAGGTCTATCAGATCGGGTTGCCGATTCACCAGGGCTTCCGTGGCATCGGCGAGGATGAAGGAAGAAATGCGCGGACACCGGCGAATTTGCTGACGCCGGCAGTCGCCGACCCGAATGCCCACACCCCTGAATCCAAGGGGTTCTTAGTAAAGGTCGAGAAGGCGTAGGGAGCGATCATGAGCCAGGCGGCAACAGAGCTAATCCGAATTTCCGGTCACGCCGGCGTCGTCCCGGGCGCAGGTCTGAACCGTGAATTCCAGGTATGCAAACTGGTCGACACGACCACGTGCATTGGCTGCAAAGCGTGCGAAGTGGCCTGCCTGGAATGGAACGGTTACACATTCACCGAAACTACTTTTGATAACACATACCAGACGATGCCGGAAACGGCATGGAATTACTGGAACCTGATCAAGTTCAACGAACACGAACGCGCCGATGGCAGCATGATGCTGCTCATGCGCAAAGACCAGTGCATGCATTGCGCAGACCCGGGGTGCCTCGCGGCGTGCCCCGCCGACGCCGCCATTGTTCAGTATGCCAACGGAATAGTCGATTTCCAGGAGGCGAATTGCATCGGTTGCGGGTATTGCATGACCGGCTGCCCGTTCAATATCCCGAAATTCGATCCTCCCTCGCGCAAAGTCTTTAAGTGCACGCTGTGTAATGACCGCGTGTCGGTGGGTCTCGAACCAGCCTGCATCAAGGCTTGCCCTACGGGCTGCCTGCATTTTGGAACGAAGTCGGAAATGAAGGAATTGGCGGAGGCACGCGCGGAGCAACTTCGCGAAAATTCCGGATTCCAGGATGCGGGAGTCTACGATCCGCAGGGGGTAGGTGGAACGCACGTCATCTACGTTTTGCACGATGCAAAGAATCCTGAGTTATATGGCGGCCTCCCAAAAGATCCGCACATCCCTCTCTCCGTGCGGCTGTGGAAAGGACCGCTGAAGTGGCTGGGAAATGTGGCGATGATCGGCGGCATTGTCGGCATGGCGCTCCATTACATGCGATTTGGGCCAAAGAAAGAGGAACCGATTCCGCCGAATAATAATGATGACGAGAGGCGGCTATGACGACAGACGCACTTTCCCGCGCGAGTGCCGCCAATCAAAACGAGGAAAAGGTCGTCCGGTACACCTTTGGGGAGCGTGTGAATCACTGGCTCGGCGCGCTCTCCTATACCTACCTGCTGATGACCGGCCTCGCCTTCTGGTCGCCCTATCTGTACTGGCTGGCCGCGGTTGTGGGAGGCGGTCCCGCGGCGAGATTCTGGCATCCGTGGTTCGGATTGATTTTTACTGCATCGCTTTTCTGGACCTTCAAAGAATGGCGCGGCGACATGAAAATCGACGACGCCGATCGCGCCTGGGCGAAGGCGATCCCGGATTACATACAGAACGAGGACGACAAACTCCCGCCCGTAGGCCGGTTCAACTACGGACAAAAACTCTTCTTCTGGGGAATTTTCTACAGCGTAATTCTTTTGCTGCTCTCCGGCGTCGCCTTGTGGTACACAGAAACGCTTCCATGGAGCCTCCGGCTTGTTCGCTACGCCGCGATTCTGATTCACGCGAGCCTAGCGCTCCTCACGATTGGATTGTTTCTGATTCACGTGTACATGAGCGCTATCCTTGAGGAAGGCAGCTTTGGGTCCATGATTCACGGTTACGTCACAAGAGCATGGGCGTGGACTTTCCATCGCACGTGGTATTACCAAGTCACAGGCAAACCCCGACCCCTGCGATGAACGATGCGAAGTGGGACCGCCGCATTCGTCGCGCTAACGAACTCGCCTCAACTTACCCATTCTCCGCCGAAGGACTGCGCTACTACGCCGGCGTTGCAACATTTCAGAAGGGTGTCTACGGCGAAATCAGGAAAGCCCTCGCGGATTCGCCGAGGATTTCCTGTGATCGTCCCCTGCGGGATGAATTGGATTTTTTTCTCCTTCTCCCAAAGTTTCCGGGATTTCTGTCGGTAATTCAGAAGATTGCGCCAGCGCCGCTTGCCCAGGCCGCTGCCGCTCTGGCGCGGAACGGGTCGGCGGCATGGCAACGCGCGATTGAAGACTTCTGGTACAGAGATTCGGAATTAGCCGCGAGCGCAGACGGTGCCGAGCAGGACGTCCCCCCCGATCGGTGCGCTGCGTCTCATCCCGAACGAGTGCTCGCGTGGATTTTTCTTCAGCCGTACGCCGAATATCTAGCGGATCACCGCGAAGTCGCGCTTGTGCACGGAACTCCATCGACGTGCCCGCTTTGCGGCGGCAAGCCTGCCGTCGGCGTATTGCGCAGCGAAGGGGACGGTGCAAAAAAGTCGCTGATTTGTATGCTTTGCGCACACGAATGGCTTTTCCGAAGAATTTATTGTCCGGCGTGCGGAGAAGAACGAGAACCGCAGATGGCATATTATTCAGCGCCCGAGGTCGCGCACGTCCGAGTCGACGTTTGCGACACATGTCACACGTATCTGAAGAGTATCGATTTGACGAAAACCGGGCTGGCAGTTGCCGTTGTAGATGAGCTGGCGACCATACCTTTGGATCTATGGGCGCGCGAACATGGGTACGAGAAACTACAAATCAACCTGTTAGGAATCTGACCAGGACGTTCTGAAGGGCTTCAGCTCCAAGGTTAGCGCCGACTGTCTCACAACCTCGAGAGTTTAGGATTTCGAGATCCAATGCAAGCCTGGAAGTGGCAGGCAACGGATAGCCGGCGATTCGGAAGCAGTCTAACCGGTTGCCAGAGCAGATCGGTTCCGACAAGCGTGCAACTGGCGTATGCCAGACAAGATGTAAAGGAACGCGGGGAGGGGTGGCCAAACGCTGGTAGCAGGCGCGGACGGCGATCTTGGTTGCGGAGCCCGCATCGCTTTCTCATGTGACTCATCTAACGGGTCATGGGTAACGGGTTGGTTGTTTCAGTTCTGGATCTTGTGGGCATGCGAGCCGGGGAACCCGCGGGCGGTGCAATTGCCCGATCGGTGCACCTGGCGCAGCACGTAGAGCAGTGGGGATACAAGCGCTATTGGCTGGCGGAACATCACTCCATTCCTGGACTGGCTTGCTCGGCCACTTCGGTGCTGATTGGGCATGTGGCGGCAGCGACAACGACGATTCGAGTGGGCAGTGGTGGAGTGATGCTGCCAAACCACGCACCGCTCGTAGTGGCGGAACAATTCGGGACGCTGGAAGCTCTGTACCCAGGTCGAATTGATTTAGGGCTGGGACGGGCTCCGGGCGGCGATTTTCAAACGATGCGGGCGTTGCGAAGAGATTTACGGCAGGGTGGCGAAGATTTTCCGGCACTCCTTGCTGAATTGCAAACCTACCTAGGGCCGGAGCGGCCGGAGCAAACAGTGAGAGCGATTCCCGGACAGGGGAGCAATGTGCCGATCACCTTGCTGGGATCGAGCGGCTTCAGCGCGCAACTGGCAGGGATGCTGGGCTTGCCATTTGCATTTGCGGCGCATTTTGCTCCTGAGCACTTATACGCAGCGGCTCAGCTATACCGCGACGAGTTCCGGCCAAGCAAAGTACTTCGGAAGCCGTACTTCATGGTAGCGGTGCAGGTGATTGCCGCGGAGACGGATGCGGCAGCCAGGCGATTGTTCACGACACCCCAGCAGCGCTTTCTCCGACTGATTCGAAACCAGCCGGTCGAGCTGTTGCCCCCAGTCGATTCTATGGAGCCGCTATGGCGGGACGACGAGCGGGCGACGGTGGGGAGCAGACTGCGTGCGGCGATTGTGGGATCGGATGCGACGGTGAAGGCAGGGCTGGAGAGGTTGGTGGAAGATACGGCCGCCGACGAGGTGATCGTTGTAACTGATACCTACGAGCATGCGGACAGGACTGAATCGTATCGGCGAGTGGCCGGCGTTGCCACCATAATCGAGGGGAAGCCATGCGCAACCGTGGAAGCCTAAAGCAGAGCGACGACTGCGCTGCGGCTGCCTCCCTGGCAAGCCACATTACCGAGCACGAATTCAAAGTTGCGGAGCAGCATGCTGCTCCGCGAAACAAGACCTCAGATTCTTAAGGTCCACGGGCACGCCAGCCTGGACTCGTTCCGGACCAGCTGTAAGATATGGAACAGGTCACGATACCGCCTGCCCTAGCTCCCGCGCCTGATGCCCTCCGCAAAGAGTGTTTGATAACCTGGGCCCACTGGAAATCGTGACTTGCGCCACGTTGCCGCCGGAAGAGCAATCGATCAGGTCCACTCCCAATTCCTTCACTTGTTTGAACGTAAATCACCGGCAGCGAGGTGGAGGGTTGTGGATCGATGGGAGCGCATTGTTAGGCCCGCGATAGCGCAATGCTGGCGATATAGCAAGCCAAAGAAATGCAGACACCTGTGAGAGCCGCACCGAAGAAATAAACCTTGCAGAGCACAACCA
>Ga0185299_10005877_pt1 | contig 13428 bp, 8 predicted proteins | sample PaiPotPPA55metaG_FD_128002 | JGI IMG/M metagenome (GOLD analysis project Ga0185299, IMG submission 128002) | Iron sulfur acid spring bacterial and archeal communities from Banff, Canada, to study Microbial Dark Matter (Phase II) - Paint Pots PPA... ...
ATCGTTTATTCGCGCTCCGTCCGTATGGCCGGCAATCAGATGGACGAAGCCATCATGAATTACCTGAAGCGCAAATATAACCTGCTGGTCGGGGAGCGCACGGCGGAAACGATCAAAATGGAAATCGGTTCGGCATATCCGCTAGACAAGCCCCTCACCATGGAGATCAAGGGCCGCAACCTGATTGAGGGTGTACCCAAGACGATCACAGTGGACGACAGCGAAATCCGGGAAGCCTTAAGCGAATGCGTTTCGACCATCATGAACGCAGTTCGCGTAGCCTTGGAACGCACGCCTCCCGAGCTTTCCGCTGACATCAGTGATCGCGGAATCGTACTCACCGGCGGCGGCGCACTGCTCAAGAATTTGGACAAGCGCATTCGCGAAGAAACCGGCTTGCCGGTCTCAATTGCCGACGATCCGCTTTGCAGCGTGGTCCTTGGCACAGGCAAGATGTTGAGCGATTTCAAACTGCTGCGAAAGATTTCGATCGAGTAGGAAAAACAGTTTCGAGTGTCAGGTTTCAAGTTTCTGGTGTGTGGGTGCCCTCCCGGGCTTTCGCTTCGTTCCTCTGATGTCTCGAAACGTAAAACCGGAAACTCGAAACTGATTTATGGAAAACCTTATGGGCCGCTATCGTAATGTCAGCATTCTCGCGGCGGCTATTTTCCTGCAAGTTGTGGGATTGGCAGTCCAGGTTAAGCAGCAGTCGGACAACCGGTCCTCGCGTCTGATCCATGTTTGGGCAATCACCGCTGTGACTCCTCTCGAAAAGGGTATTGTGCGCCTGCAGAGCGGCGCGACTGGCGTCTGGCGCAACTACATCTATCTGCGCGGCGTGCGTCAGGAAAACCGTGATCTGCAGGAGCAGATCCAGCAGTTGCATCTGGAGCAAGTCCGTCTGCGGCAGGATGCCGAGCAGGCGCACCGCCTGCAATCGCTGTTGGGATTCAAAGAACAATTCATCGCTCAGACCACGGCGGCTCAGGTGATCGGTACCAGTGGCAGTGAGCAATCACGCATCGTTTATCTCGACAAAGGATCGAAACAGGGCATCGCCACCGATATGGCGGTGATTTCCGGCGAGGGGGTAGTGGGCAAGATTATCCGAGTATTCGCGAACACCTCGCAGGTGCTGCTTATCAGTGATCAGTCGAGCGGAGTCGGAGCCATTCTCGAACAATCGCGGCTGCAGGGGATATTGAAGGGCAAAGCGTCCGGCGAACTAGTTCTCGATAAGATCATGTCCGACGAAGAAGTGAAGCCGGGAGAAAAGGTGCTGACCAGCGGTGGGGATCAAATTTTCCCCAAGGGGCTGCCCATCGGAAGCGTGAGCCGGGTTTCTGCGGGAGGGCAGTTTCTTCAAGTTACGTTGCAACCTGCGGCGGCGCTCAACCATTTGGAAGAGGTGCTGGTTATCACTCAGAAGCAGGAACGCGAGACGGGAGTGTCAAGCGGCGCGGGTGCGGCCCGGGCAGCAGACATTCTCGCGCAACGGCTGCCGTCTGTGCCTGATAAGCCGGAAACGCCAGCGCCCGTTCCCGGAGAGCCCGCAGCAGCACAGGTAAAGCCTCAAACCATGGCGACGCAGAATGGTGGAAGCACTGCCGCTCCACCGAAGACTCAGTCCGCTGTGCCGGGCGCGGCGCCCGTTTCGAAGCCGTTAACCGTCCAGGATCCGAAGACCGTCAAGCCGGCAGCCGCGAAGCCCGCAGTTATCCCGGTTTCGAAGCCAGCCACAAGCACCATTCCGCAGCAGGTTCCTGATCAGCCTCCGTCCCAGGCTCCCGGAGATGCTCCTCAATAACGTGTCCGTCTCTTACACATCCCAGCGGCAAATTGATGTTTACCGGTTTGGCTTGCCGGTGACGATACTAGTGCCATTGGCGGCGGTATTTTTTCAGGCCTTCGTGCCGCTGCGATTTCCCTTTTTTCTGAACTTCGACCTCCCACTGCTGGTAGTGATCTTTTTCGCAATGGCTCGTCGCAGTCCGATGGCTGGTCTGCTCACCGGTGCCGTGATTGGTCTTCTACAGGACTCACTGACCCATCAACCGATCGGTCTCTATGGAATCGCAAAGACAGTTGTCGGTTACGGGGCATCGTCCCTGGGAGTAAAGCTGGACGTGGAAAATGCCGGCACCAGGATGCTGCTTACGGTGGCTTTCTACATCATCCACAAAGTGCTGTATTTCACCATTGCGCGCGGTTTGGTCGGCTTGGACCTGCGCTGGAGCTGGCCACATGAGTTGATCGCCGCGGCAGCGAATGGGCTGCTGGGAGTGTTCTTGTTTGCGGTCATGGACAAGCTGAAACAAAGAGCTTAAGGGCGGTCGTTGGTCTTTCGTCCTTGGTCGTTGGCCTCTAGCTTTTTCGAAGGCTTCTTCGATCCGTTTGTTAATCCGCTCGGTTTCTTTGTGCAAGGGTTTCAGATTGCCGGCATGCCGCATCCACGGTTTCTGATCGGAGCTAGATCCAGCGCTGGATACCGCACGTCCTGCCGTCGCCGATGGAGGCTTGGTAGCCTTTTTATTTTCCTATGATCCCACATAAGGGAAGTGTGATGAGCGCCAAGCTAGCGCAGTTGTGACTTTCGTGACCGAGGCCACGAATCATCGATCGACGGAAGATTTACAATTGAGTTAACGGTGCTCTCAAAACCTTAAGACCAACGACCAACCACCGTTCTTAGCCTGCCCTGAGCTGAGCGAAGGGACCAACGACTGACTCTATGTTTGGCCGCGATGAAAAGCTCTCGCCGATCCGCCTGACGGCGGTGCAGTACGTAATCCTCGCCATTTTTCTTTTTTTGGCATACGGGCTGTGGCGGCTACAGGTTTCGCAGAGCGATATGTACGCCACCCTGGCGGAGCAGAATCGCATTCGAAACGTGCCCATCCTGGCGCCGCGGGGCAAGATCTTCGATCGTAACGGGCGGCCTATTGTCGACAACTATCCGTCGTTTACCGCTCTGCTGTTGCGGGACTCCTCACGCGATCTGAACGCTGATGCCGACCTGATCGCGAAGGGCTTGCACATGGATCCCAAAGATGTGCATGACAAGATCCGCCACTTCTCTTCCATGCCCCAATACCGGCCGATTTATCTGAAAGAAGACATCACTCCCGATGAAGAGGCCTTCATCGAAGCGCATAAAACCGAATTGCCCGAACTCGACACCATCATGGCCTACCGGCGTCTTTATCCGCGGAAGGGATTTCTCGCGCACCTAATCGGATACGTGGGCGAAGTCAGCGAAGACATGCTGAATCAGGCGCAATCCCGGCGACGTGGTGGGAAAATCCGGCGTGGAACTGCAATACAACCAGATTCTAATGGGCAAGAATGGATCCCGCCAGGTGCAGGTCAACAGCCACGGGCAGGAGATTGGCAAGCCCCTGGATGAGAAACCCGCTGAGCCGGGTAAGCCGCTGAAGCTGACCATTGATATTGATCTTCAAATCGCCGCAGAAGAGGCGATTGAAGGGAAGAATGGCGCGATTGTCGCTATGGATCCGCACACTGGCGAGATCTTGGCGATGGTAAGCCGGCCGACATTCGATCCTAATGATTTCGCTGTGAAAATTTCGCGCGGTGATTGGAGCAAGCTGGTCAACGATCCGGACAAGCCGCTGCTGAACAAGGCGATCCAGGCGCAGCTTGCTCCCGGTTCTACATTCAAGATCATTATGTCAGTCGCGGGCTGGCAAGAAGGTGTTGCTCAGACCCTCAATGTTCATTGCAATGGCGGAGCCGAGTTCTACGGACGTCGATTTGGTTGTTGGCTGAAAGGTGGCCACGGAGAGGTCGCCCTGGTCAAGGGGATATATCAGTCCTGCGATGTCTTTTTCTACACGCTGGCGGAAAAGCTGGGTATTGATCGTATCGCGAAATACGCTAGCGCGTTGGGATTAGGCCAGAAGACAGGAATCGATCTACCGCAGGAAACCAGCGGTGTCATGCCCTCGGAAGAGTGGAAACTACGAAACTTCCGGCAAAAGTGGTTCGCTGGCGAGACGATTTCGGTTGGCATTGGACAAGGCGCAGTCGCAGTGACCCCGATGCAACTGATGCGGGCGATCAGCGCAGTCTCAATGGGAGGGAAGTTGGTTGTGCCTCACGTAGCAGATCCTGCGGGGCTGCCATCGGGCTACCTTGAAGTGAATCACTACACCGAGGTAAAGGACATTCCCTTTGATCCCAATGGATGGAATGTCATCACTGATGCGATGGGGCGAGTGTTATTGCCAGAAGGAACAGCACCTATGGCGCATATTCCGGGGATCGATATCGCAGGGAAGACAGGTTCGGCGCAGGTCGTCTCGCTCGCTACTCGTGCAAAACACCAGAACAACGAATCTCTGGCACAGAATGGCTGGTTTGTGGGGTTCACGCCTCGGCGCAATCCGGACGTGATTGTCTGCGTGCTGTTCGAAGGCGGTGAACACGGCCGGCTAGCCGCGCGCCTGGCGACCCAGGTGATCAAGGCTTATGTTGATAAGCAGCGCCGCCAACCGATCAAGGTTGTCGAAGACCCGGGCAAAGACGGCAAGGCCGAGATGGGAGCACTTTGGACGTCTCCCGATGCCGATGGAGACGGGCAGAAGTTGCAAGGCGGACGCTTCTCGTTCAATTTGCCAAAGAAGCTGCCGCCGCTGGCGACGGCAGCGCCAGGGTTACAGTGAAAACAGTGGTCAGTGATCGGAAAGCGAAGGGCTAATAGCTAAGAGCCAAGAGCTGATTTTCCATGTCTCGTTATATTTCATTCCGCGATTTCGACTGGGTGCTGGTGGCCTTCGTGCTGGTCATCTGTGGCCTGGGCGTGGTCGAGATTCACAGCGCCACCCTGCACACCAAATTCGCGGGCGCGGACAGGAGACAGCTTTACTGGATTGCAGGCGGCCTGGTGGGCATGTTCCTGGTCAGCCTGATCAACTATCAGGTGCTGCTCGAGCGCGTCCATTGGATGTACATCGTCGCTGTGGCCTCGCTGATGACGGTCCTCATCTTCGGGCAAAAGTATCTGGGAGCGCGGCGCTGGGTGAAGCTGCCCGGAGGAAATCACTTCCAGCCTTCGGAATGGGTGAAGCTGATCCTGATTCTCGCGGTGGCCAAGTACTTTGCCGACTTGCAGCAGCGGGAACTTTCGTGGTCTGACTTCATGAAAGCGGGCGCCATCGTGGGAGTGCCCATGCTGATGGTGCTGGCTCAGCCGGATCTTGGCACTGCGCTCACTTATCTTCCAATTGCGGTTATGGGCCTGTTCTTAGGAGGGGTGAGCTGGAAACAGGGGCTGACAGTGGTCCTGCTCGCCGGGATCGGGGTGGGAATGGTGTTTTTTACGCCCAGAGTGCACATTCTGAAGCCCTACCAGAAGCAGCGCCTGACTAGCTTTCTTCAGCCGGACGCGGATCCCCAGGGCTCCGGGTATCAACTCACACAATCTCTGATTGCGGTTGGTTCGGGGGGCTTGTGGGGCGGCAAAGGCTCGCAAACACATGGCGCTTTCCTGCCTGTTCCCCAGACGGACTTCATCTTTGCGGCGTTCTCCGAAGAGCATGGTTTTGTGGGTGCGCTGGGGGTATTGCTGTTATACTTCATAGTGTTAATGCGTTTGACCCAGAACGCGCAAACAGCGCCCGACCGCGCAGGCACGTTCCTCGTCATGGGTGTGGTGGCAGTCTTAACCTTCCATATCCTGGTCAACGTTGGCATGGTGCTCGGCAAGATGCCGGTCACTGGAATACCTTTACCCTTAATGAGTTACGGAGGGTCATCGGTACTGTTTATGTTTCTAGCGCTGGGGATGGTAATGAATGTTCGCATGCGCCGCTTCGTGAACTGAAGCAAGGGTTAGCAAGTAGCAAACCGCACGCCAGATGGCGAGCGGCGAAAAAGATTACGATCGCCCTCACGTGACGAGGGCAGCTACCGGCAGGAGTGACGGCCGGGCAGGATTGAAAATAAAGGCGCTTCGGGCAGGGAACGGCCCCTTCGGTCAACTGACAGACCGGAACTGAGAGAGGTCACAACCCCGGCGCAATGCGATCCGTGGAAACGACATTCGAATTTCTGCAGCCAGCTCGGCCCAGGCAAAAAAACCTGGGCCAGGAACGTCCTTTGCCGGCGCCTTCTTTGCCGATACAAAGAGCGCTTATCGCACCCCTCATTCCTGCTCGTCTTTGTCCGACCCTGTTCCGGTGAATTCCGCAGCCACTTAAGGCGCGCGGAACCGGAGTTTGAATGACAAAAGAATTATTTGTTTCCGCCACGCCGCACGAAATCAAAGTCGGCATGGTGGAAGACGATCAACTCGCCGAGGTCTATCTCGAGCGGGAAAACGAATACACCCTGGCTGGCTCTATCTATAAGGGACGCGTTACCCGCGTTCTGCCGGGAATGCAGTCAGCCTTTGTGGACATCGGCCTGGAGCGTGATGCCTTCCTTTACGTCTCCGATTTCATGGAACTGGAGAACGAGGATGGGGATCTGGAAGAGATCCCGGCCTCCCCGGTCCAGGACTTTAGCCGGCCGGCGGTTTCGGAGCCAGTAGCCGCGGCAGAATCGCACGTCGAAGCACAGTCTACTTCCTACGCTCCTTCAACGATCGCAAGCCATCCCTCTGAGCCTCGCGAAAGCTCAGGCGGCACCGATCAGAGGGATAGCCGGGGAGGCTGGCGCGGCCGCCGCCGGCGTGGACGTCGCGATCATAGTTCGGAACGAGGTTCGGAACGAAGTCCCGAACGTGGTCCGGAGCGTAGCCAGGAACCGAGCCGCTTTTCACGGCCGCCCCAGAATGAATCACGCCCGGAACGCGAACACTATGGCCCGCCCCCGGGCTACCAGCCGATTATCCTGCCGGGAGAGTCAATCTCGAAGTACCGCGGCCTGAGTCAACCCGGTCCCGCAGTCGAGAAGCCGGCTTACGTCGCAGATGAAACGCCAGAGACTAATGAAGCGGTCGAAGCGATCGCGCAGACTTTTCCGCAGGATGAACCGTTGTTCGCGGAAGCTGTAGCGACTAGCGCGCCGACGGCCGTGGCCGATGTCCATCCGGCTGCACCTGAACAATCCGTTCGTCCCAAAGTTGAGGAATCCGAACCACAGACCAGCTCCGAGGCATGGGATCGGGAACAGAAGCGCCTGCACGAGATGAATGTAGCGGCGACCTTCGGTGGAGAAGCAGCCGTAGAAACGGAAGACGAAAACACAGAAGAGGACCAATCCGTCGCCCTTCCAGAGCATTCTGAGCAACCAGCCGCAACCACTGCCGGAACCGTCGAAGAAGAGGAAATCGACGAAGAGGAAGCTGATATCTCATCCTACGTAGACGAACTGGAAGAGGACGCAGCCTTCGACGAGTACGAAGAGGAAACTCACGCTGCCGGAGATTCTGTGGAACCTGTGGGTGAGCGGGAGATCGCAGCCTCGGCAGGGAACGGAAGTAACGCAGTCCCGTTTTCGAGTGAACCATCTGCCCTTGAGACAGCCGAGACAACCGAGGAAGAAGGCGAAGAGGCCTCGGAAGCAGAGGCTGAACTGGAACAGGCCCAGGCTGAGGCAGAGGCCCTGCTGGCTGCCGAAGCGGTGGGCAACGGCACGGTGGATGGGCGAGCCGAAGTGCGAGCTCCGGCAGCCACTGCCGGATACACGCAGCGCGCACGCCGCCCGGGTTTTGATCGAAATCGAGATCGAGGCCGCGGAGGCCGCCGTCCTGGCGGAGGCGGCGGAGGCAAGTTCCGCCGCAATGAGCCTCGCAACCTCCCCCTCATCACCGACCTTCTCAAGGAAGGCCAGGAAATTCTGGTGCAGATTGCCAAGGAACCCATCGGCAAGAAAGGCGCCCGCATCACCAGTCACATCGCGCTGCCGGGGCGGTTTCTGGTGTATATGCCGACGGTGAACCACACCGGCGTCTCGCGGAAGATCGCCTCGGAAGACGAACGCTTGCGCTTGAAGCGGATCATCCAGAGCGAACGGGAAAACGGTCACGGTGGATTCATCGTGCGCACTGCCGCCCAGGGCGCCGACGAACAAGAACTTCGCGCCGACATCCGGTTCCTGAAAGGACTATGGAACGAAATTCGTACCCGCGCCGACGACAGCAAGCCGCCGGCGCTGATTTATCACGACCTGAACGTGGTCGAGCGCATCCTTCGCGACCAGGTCACCGCCGACTTTTCCGCTATCTGGGTGGACACCGAGCAGGAATACGAACGCATTCTGCGTTTCGCGAACCGCTTCCAGCCCGCGCTGATCAGACGGGTGAAGCTCTACAGCAAAGACACTCCGCTATTCGAGCAGTTTGGATTGAAGGACGAAATCGACAAAGCGCTTAAGTCAAAAGTCTGGCTGAAGAGCGGCGGCTATATCGTCATCAATCAAACTGAAGCGCTGGTGGCGATTGACGTGAACACCGGCAAGTACGTCGGCAAAACCGCGCGCCTTGAAGACACCATCGTCAAGACCAACGTGGACGCGATTAAAGAAATCGTTCGCCAGATTCGCTTGCGCGACCTAGGCGGCATCATTGTCATTGACTTCATTGACATGGACGAACGCCGCAACCGGCAAAAAGTCATGCAGGCGCTCGAAGAAGCCTTGCGTGGCGACCGCGCGCCCTCGAAAGTTCTTCAGTTTAACGACTTCGGATTGGTAGCCATCACCCGCAAACGGGTAAAGCAGTCGCTCGAGCGCACCATTGGGACGCCGTGCCCTTACTGCGAATCCACTGGGTACGTGAAGTCGGTGAACACGGTTTGCAACGAAATCTACGTTGAAATGCGGAAGATCGCGAAGCAACTCGATCACACCGACGTGATGCTGCGAGTGAATCCAGAAGTGGCGAAGGCGCTGAAAGTCGCTGGAGGCCGCTGGTTGAACGAACTGGAAGAGCTGACTAAGAAAACCGTAATCGTGAAGAGCGATCCCGCCTTGCATCAAGAGCAGTTTGATATTAACTAGCTCTCAGCGATCAGCCGTCAGCTGTCAGTAAGATCGGATGTGGAGAGACGGGCGCCGTCGCCCGTCTTTTCGCTCTAAAGGTGCGCCATGTCGCTGGTTCGTCCCCGATCCCGGAAGGGGAGACGGAAAGAGTCGCATGAGGGATTTGATCCGTCGGTCCGTGATAGTAATTGGCATCGGCGTGGCTGTTTTTGCGCTGATGCAATTACTGATTAGTACGTTGGCCATGTGGTTCTGGCGTAGCAGGAAAGCGACATAAGGAAAGATTTCCAATTGACCGAAGGTGATGAAGAAGTACGCCGCGAAAAGCTCCTCGAATTCCTAAATAACAGGGAACCAGCCTGGAAAGATGAGGATCACCCCGAACTCAAGGATTCGGCGGAATGGGTGCGAAAGCTGCGTCGCGGGGGAAATTTAATTCACACCCGCTGCCGCGCTCTTCGCTTCTACCGACCCCGTCAGCGTCGCGACCCCAATCCCGCTATAGTCATTCAACTTCTTGAGCGAAGTCTGGATCTCCTCGACTTGCTGGCGATGGCCGCGCTGCGAAGCCAGCGTGCACACCCGTTCCGCATTTTCGGTTGCGTTGCCGGCGATCTCGAGCAGCGTGACCAATGAATCGGCGTGCAGCTTCCACAACGAAGGGGAGTTGTTAGCGCGTTTGAGCTCTTCAAGCTCGGTAATGATGCGGGCGGTTACCGCAACAAGACGCAAGAGCACACGCGCCACTCCCGCGCGCAGGCTTTTTTCCTCCAGATAATCCGCGCTGTAGGCTTCGGCCTCAGCGGGGGTCAGGGTGAGATTAAAGAAGCGCATGGGCACGACCTGGCGGAACTTGGGGTCGGCGACGCGCACAAAAATTCGGACCGACTCTTCTACTTTGAGGAGCTTGGTCTCTTCCGAGGCAATCTGCTGCGGGGTCACTGATTTCCGCATCGTCTTCAGGTTGAATACCGGGCGGGCCGCAGTTACGGCGTTACCAGTCTTCACCGCAGGCCTTGCTGCCGGCTTTCCTGGCTTGGAATTGCGTTTGGGCCGCGGCATCGAATCCAAAGTTTGCTTCAGTTTCGACACTCGGTGGAATTTCTCGAGCGCGTGCCCATAATCGAGTTTGAGCAGGCCGTTTTCGTCCAGCGCCTTCACGTGGTCGACGGTTACATCCACGCCGTCGACGCTGCCCAGAATAGTGCCGCCTTGCTCTTCGAGATCGTCAGCGAAAGTCTTGATCTCCTTGGAGGCGGCACGAAACAGTTCATCGAACTTAGAACCGAAAGTCGAGTTGTACGGAGCAATAGTGGCCAGCACTCCGGGATGAAAGAATGAAGTGTCTAACGATTGTTTGAGTTGGCGGACAGTCTGAATGATTCCGGACTCAAGCAACGCGTTGAGATCACCAAACCGCAATACCTGTTCTTCAAGTGCATCGAAACGCCGCAAGGTCTGAATATGTTCTTCGGGCAGTTGCGGCAGATCGGCATCGGCGAGAATCTCAATCAGCGCAATTTCAAAAGGCGAAAGCGGCAGCGAGCCATCTAGTCCATAGCCGCGCTGCTCCCACTGCCCAGGGACGCGCGGGTGGCGATACAAGAACGTCGATACGATGTCGGTCTTATCCCGGTCGAATTCGGTGTGTTCCTTCTTGCGCACGAAATACCGCAGCATGGCCTCGGCGATTTCCGGATCGGAGTCGTCGTTGAAGGCCCGCCGCAGCATGGCGGGGGTAATGGCCATGTCAAGCAAGCGCAGCCATCGGCGCATGGCGCCAAGGGTCTCCCCTACATCGTTGTCGCCTTGCAAGGAGACGGTTTCAAGGCCCGCCGGGACCGGGACTTCACCCTCGACGGACTCCTGCAGTAGCTTCTCGTAGAAGCCCTGGACCGTGGCGAGAATGGCAAGTTCCCATTTGGGATCTTCAGCCAATAGTGCTCCCTCAGCTTTCCGAGTTAAACCAGTTTCAAATTAATACTGCCAGAGGAAGCGGGTTACGCGGTAGTTACCTTGGTAAGCCGAAAGAACGATTTGTCGGACAAGGAGCCACGTGGGAGGCGGCAATTCAAAAACAAAGGCGGCCACGGATTTCACGGATTCCCGCTCTTAGGCGGCCTATTCGAAGACTACAGTCTTATTCCCATACAACAACACCCGGTTCTCGATGTGCCAGCGAACGGCGCGCGAGAGCACGACTTTTTCCAGATCGCGGCCCTTCTGAATGAGATCGTCAACCGAATCGCGGTGCGAGACTCGCACCACGTCTTGTTCGATGATGGGGCCGTCGTCGAGGACCTCGGTCACGTAGTGGCTGGTTGCTCCGATAAGCTTCACGCCGCGAGTGAACGCCTGGTGATAGGGTTTCGATCCGACGAATGCGGGCAGGAAAGAATGGTGAATATTGATGATCCGGCGCGGATAAGCATTTACGAATTCCGCAGACAAGATTTGCATGTAGCGTGCGAGCACAACGAAGTCCACGGCGTGACGTTCCAGCATTGCCATGATCTGATGTTCGGCCGCCCTCCTGCTGCTCTTCTCGACCGGCACCAAAAAAAAGGGAATGCGATAGAAATCCGCGATTGCCTGGCTCTCCGTGTGGTTCGAGATGACGCAGGGGATGTCACACGCCAGTTCGCCGTTCTGATGGCGATAGAGCAGATCCGCCAGGCAGTGGTCATATTTGGAAACCAGAATCGCCATGCGCGGACGGACATCGGAGAGCGCCAGCCTCCATTGCATGTCAAAATCCTTCGCAATGGGGAAGAAGAGCGACACGAAATCACTCAACGGCAAGTCGAGTTCAGCAGGATCGAATTCCACCCGCATTAAAAACGTATTTGAATCGCGGTCCCCGTGTTCATCAGCATGCAGGATATTGCCGCCATGCTGATAAATGAATCCGGCAACGCTTGCAACCACGCCTTTCTTGTCGGGACAACTGAGCAGAAGGACGGCAGAGTTCCTAGTCATCGCCGCGCCTTCAGGTTTTTCACAATTTCACGTGCCGCGTTTGCGCCCGATCCTCCGGTGAGGCCGGTGCCGGGATGGGTACCCGATCCGCAGAGATAAAGGTTTTCGATCGGGGTCCGGTAGCGCGCCCAGTCCAGCATTGGCCGCATGGTGAAGATCTGATCAAGAGCCAGTTCGCCGTGGAAGATGTGTCCTCCGGTGAGACCGTAGGTTTCTTCGAGGTCGAGCGGCGTAATTATTTGGTGATGCAGGATTTTGTCGGGAAGGTCGGGCGCATACTGTGCGAGCGTCTTAACCACTGTGTCGCCGAGCGCAAATCTCTGCGCTTCATCCTGCCAACTGCCGTTCTTCAGTTTGTAGGGCGCGTACTGCATGTAGATAGACATGACGTGCTTGCCCTCGGGTGCAAGCGACGGATCGGTAAGCGTAGGAATTGTAGCTTCCAGATACGGCGCACGCGAGAAGCTACCATACTTGGATTCGTCGAATGCGCGTTCGAGGTAATCAATCTCTGGACCGATATGAATTCGGCCAGTCAGTGCCTCGGAGTTACTGCCGAGCGCTGTGAAGGTTGGAAGGCCCGACAAAGCCAAGTTTACCTTGGCGACGGTGCCATTCATCCTGTAGTTTTGCAATCTCCGCGTGAAGCTGGGGGCCAGCAGCGCAGGATCGGTGAGCTTCAGAAAAGTTCGTTTGGGATCGGCATTCGAGACGACGGCGCGGGCCAGGATTTCCTCTCCGGTCGAAAGCACAACTCCCTGGGCCGCACCGTTTTTAACTCGGATCTCAATGACTTCTGCGCCAGTGCGGATCTCAGCTCCGGTTTGCTGAGCGGCCGTTGCCATGGCTTGTGTGATCGCGCCGATTCCGCCGGCGGTGAAGAAGTTGCTTCCTGCCGGATTGGAATCAGCCGCGGCCCGAAGCAGCAGTACCAGGCTGGTTCCCGCCGACCACGGTCCGAGAAAACTTCCGAAGATGCCGCGCGCAGCAATCGTGGCGCGAAGCAGGTCCGTCTGGAAGAATTCTGACACCAGATCGGCGACCGCCATGGGCGCCCAGCGCAGCAGGTTGTAAGTATTGGCTTTGCCCAGGCCACGCAGAGAGCGGCCAAGATTCAGCAGCCCGAAAAGGTCAGCCGCGCTCGGACTCTCCAGTTCGGGGGGAGTAAGTGCCAGCGACTTGCCGATGACGCGAGAAGCTTTTTCGAGGGCAGGCTGAAACTCTCGATACTTGGCGGCGTCGGCTTCCGAAAACTTTACGGTCTCCTGCGCGGCGCGTTCAACGTCTTGGTAGAGAATCAATGCTCGACCATCCGGAGAGAGCGCAGTGACGGCGACTTCGGGCGTAATTAGCTTCAGCCCGTGACTTTCGAGTTGCATGTCGCGGACGACTTCCGGGCGAAGCGGGCCCGCGGAATGCGCCACCACCGAGGAACGGAATCCGGGATGGAATTCTTCGGTGATTGCGGCGCCGCCGACCTGGTTCCGGCGCTCGAGAACTAAC
>Ga0185299_10005882_pt1 | contig 13418 bp, 12 predicted proteins | sample PaiPotPPA55metaG_FD_128002 | JGI IMG/M metagenome (GOLD analysis project Ga0185299, IMG submission 128002) | Iron sulfur acid spring bacterial and archeal communities from Banff, Canada, to study Microbial Dark Matter (Phase II) - Paint Pots PPA... ...
CCCGCGACTGCCCGCACTGCGGGCAACCGGTCACCATCGTCGCCCTGCTCGCCACCCCGGAAGCCGCCCGGCCCACCATCACCCAGCCCGGCGGCGAGGTCATCGCCCTGCGCCGCGCCTGAATCCAGGAGCCCCACGTGTTCCCGGCCCTGACCGACGACCTCGCGCACGCACTGACCAGCCGCACCCACAGCGAAGGTATCACCGCCCTGGCCGCCACCCTGATCATCACCTACCGCGGCAGAATCCTGCTGATCGCCGACACCGGGCACGACGGGGCCGACCCCGAGCGCTGGGACCTACCGGCCACCGCTGTTTATCCCGGCGAGACCCTCACCGGCGCCCTCGACCGGGCCCTGGCCACCGCCTACCACGGCCTGGAACTCGACGAGATCACCGGCTACGTCGGCAGCTACGACCGGGAAACCACCCACGACAGCAATCTGATACGCCACTTCGCCTTCGCCACCGAGATCCCCGACCCCACCACTGGACCGACCCCGACGAACCCGTGGCCGCCGACCACGATGTCCGCTACATACTCGACGAATACCACCGGCACCGACACAGCCGAACCCACCCCATCGTGGATCTCGGCATCGTTCGCTAGCCGCCAAAACGCCGCCGACGAGCGGCATGTCAACGTGGAGCGCCCGAGCGCAGCGAGGCCGAACGACGTTGACATGCCGCGACCGGCGGCCACCATCAAGCGGCGAACGATGCCACCCCACACCACCGCACCGGCCGAAACGACACACCAGATTCTGCGGCGATAGGCTCGCCGAGTGCAGGACATCCCACTGATCATCGCGCCCGACCCGGACGAGCCTGAAGCCGCCGAAGTCCTCATCGACGGCACCGTTGACGGGCGCCCGCGCAGATTCCTCCTGGACACCGGCGCAGCACGCAGCCAACTCCTCACCGACCCACACACGGCGGGCCTGGCAACGGTGAGCACTGAGGCCTCCTACGGCGCGGTCGCCGAAACCAGCAACGAACTGGTCTGTATCTCGGAACTGGCGGTAGGCCCGCTGCACGCCCAAGACCTTGAGGTGGTCCGGGTAGCCGCGGAGCAGCCCGGGGCCCGCGACCTGCTCGGTATGGATATTCTCGCCAGCGCCTGCTGCCGCTTCGACCTCGCTCGTCAGCAGCTGCGTATCGAGGCTTCCCCCCACCCGGACGCCGGGCTGCCACTGATCATGGACGAACGCAAGCACTGCTACGTCGAACTCGACTGGCCCGACGCCCAAGCCCAGGCATGCTTCGACACCGGAGCCGGACTGACCATCGTCGACCAGGCATTCATCGACAAACACCCCCGACTGTTCGAGCCCGCCGGAACCTCAACCGGAACCGACGCCACCGGCGCTTCCTTCGAGACGCCGATATTCCTGATGACAGCACCGGCGATCGGTGGCACACAGTTCACCACCCACACAGTCGCCGCGATCGACCTCGCACCCGTGAACGCGACCCTCGACCTGCCCATGGACCTCATCCTCGGCTACCCGACCATCCGCCAAGCAAGCTGGCTCTTCGACTTCCCCGCCCGCCGCTGGTCACTCAGTCGTGTAGCGCCGAACCAACCGAGCCGGCACGACCCCACCAGCCCCCTCGAACTCTCAACAAACTGAGGCGAATCGCGAGCAGCCCTGGGGAGATTCACAGGTCCTCATCACCCTCACCGGGGCGTGATGGGAGTAGTTCCCAGTCCACAGTCAGGGAGCGACGAGGTCATAACCGATCTGTGGTACGGCGACGAGCCGAACGACCCGCTGCACGGTCTTGTAAGAATCTACGATTGGGGATGCGCGGTCTAGTCCCTCGTCGATGTTACGGACCCGGCTGGCCCGATGTATGTCCTCGACAACGGGCGCTTCTATGGCGAGGGCATGATGTTTCGCTTGTGGATTATGAGCTGGCTCGATGGGTCCTTTGAGATGCCAGACGCATCAGGTCACCCCGAATGTGAAGATCTCTTGTAGTGCGACAGCCGGAGCCCGCGGCTCAAGGCACCTGCTAGCGCGGACACGGCGGCTTGGACCACGAGGTGGGGAAGTAGCGCCACAACCCACATCCCGGCCCTATCTGTCATCACCGCGCCACACGCTGGGGAATACGCCTTGAGCGGGCTAGAGGCCACGCGTGCTCAGTTTCCCAGCCCTCGGACCTCGTGATCCGACGCTCTATCGGTCGCGCCACGGCCCGTATTACACTTCCCGCGCAGGAAAATGCCTTGCCACGGCGAAGGAACTGTACTGTCTGTCGACATACGTCGACGCGAAGGGAAGGTGGCGGGCAGGATGTTCGGCCGGCGGCGCAAGGAGACGGCTCGCGAGCAGCCCACCGACCGATCAGCTTCGCTGCGACCGGGAACATCCCCGTCCACCGCGCAGCTCCGCCCGCGCTCAGCTGTGCTGTCCGGGCAGGCGGAAGAACTGATGCGCAATCGGCAGTACGCCGCTGCGATACCTATCCTGCAGGACATAGTCGACAGCCTGCGGCTGTCCGCTCAGCCCGGTCGGCCAGGTCGCAACGAGCGGCTGGGATTTTACCTCTCCAAACTGGCCGGATGCCTGCACGAGACCGGATCTATGCGGGAGGCTCTGGCCGCCGCTGAAGAAGCGGCCGCGATTCTCACGCCGCTGCTCCCCCAAGTGCGCTCGAGCCTCTATGAGTGCCTCGAGTGCTCCGCGCTGGCTCTCCACGCCCTGTCCGAACGCCCCGAGGAGCGGGCTGCCGCAGCCATGCGAGCGGCGGCGCTCTTGGCTCAGGAGAGCCGACCCGAATTTATGGAGCAGGCCCTCACCAGGCGCGAGCGTATGTTGAACCTCGCGGCCCTGGCACTGAAAAATACGAGTGACCTTCGGGAGGCGCTACGCGTGTACAAAGAAGCGATCGAGGTGACCGAATCGATCGCCGAGACCCTTCCCGACGTGCGCCACCGTTTGGCGATCCACTTTGCCTCGATGGCGACGCTCCATGCGAAGGTCGGCGAGTACGTCGAGGCGTGCGCCGCACTCGAGTCATGCGAAACCTCGATGTCAGATCCGGAGTTTGCCCTCCCCCCAGACAACCGGTTGGCGATCGCCGCGCAACTGCTGGCCCTCGGCGCCTGGATGGTCGCCAACCGTCACCACGATGACGCGGGGCGCCCACTGCTTCTAGCGATCCAGATATACCGAGCGGTCCGCTCGGATACGCAGAAGCTGATCGAGCCCGCGCTAGCCTCGGATATTCGGGCTGGGTGTGTGCTCTGACATCGTCGTGGCGGAAGGTGCCCCGCCACCTGGGATGATCGGTTTGCTGAAGACTGATCAGACGGGTGGAACGAGGCACCTTCCAGGTGAAGAAGCGTAGTCGATGGGACCGTGGGCTCACGATCGAGGCGTCGGGTCGTGGGATGGTCGGGCATGCGGGGGCGGTGCTGCTGCACCGTGTGGCCGACCGGACCGGACTGGTGGAAGGGCTGCGCGGTATGCTGGCAGCCAGTCCGTGGAGGCTGGATCGGGCGAACGTGCTGGTGAGCCTCGTCGTGGGGATCGCGCTGGGCGCCAGGAACCTGCGGCAGGCCGAACTGCTCGCTCGGCACCACGCCGTGCTGCTGGGCGAGGGGGCGTCGGACTCGACGTTGTGGCGGATGCTCGGGGAGATCGATGATCGGGCTCGGCATCGGATCGCGAAGGCCAGAGCGGGCGTGCGGGCACGCGTGTGGGAGCTGCTGGCTGATGGTGACGGCGGGTTTCCCTGGCTGGTGATTTTGGGCCGACCGCTCACGGGCTGGACCGTGATCGACATGGATGCAACCGTGATCACCTGTTCGTCCAGGAAGGAGCGGGCGGCCGGGACGTACAAGGGGACCTGGGGCTTTCACCCGCTGGCCGCGTGGTGTGCGAACACATGCGAGTGTCTGGCGATGATGCTCCGGCCGGGCAACGCGGGCTCGAACACGGCATCCGAGCACATCGCGGTCCTCGGCGACGCGCTCACGCAGCTCCCGCGCGGCTATCGCCGCAAGATCCTGATCCGCCTGGATGGAGCCGGTGCGAGCCACGCCCTGATCGAGCACCTGCTCTCGCTCTCGACCACGCGCCGGAAGGTGGCGTTCACCAGCGGGTTCACCGTCACCGCGGTGGAGGAGGCCGCGATCGCCGATCTGCCCGAGCACGCCTGGACGGCCGCGATCGAGCAGGACGGGCAGGTCGACCCGGTCGCCCAGGTCGCCGAGCTAACCGGCCTGTGGCGCCGTGCCGGCTGGCCCGACGAGCTGCGCTACATCGCCCGGCGGGTCAAACCCAGCCGTCGGCACGCGAAGAAGCTCACGCAGTTCGAGAAGGCGACCGGCTGGCGGTACCAGCTGGTCGTGACGAACATCAGAGATCTCGGGCGCGGCGTGCCCGGATCGCACCACGTCTACTTCCTCGACACCCTGCACCGTCAGCACGCCGTGGTCGAAGACCGGGTGCGCACCGAGAAGGCCACCGGCATCAGGAGCCTGCCGTTCCACGGCTACGCGCGCAACCAGGCCTGGCTGCTGGCCGCGAACATCGCCTCCGACCTGATCACCTACCTCCAACTCCTCGGCCTCCAGCAGGAAGCCGAACTCTCCGTGGCCGAGCCGGAGTCGCTGCGGGCGATGCTCCTGCACATCCCCGCCCGACTGACCAACCACGCCCGCACCCGCGTGCTGAAGATCGAGCAGAGCTGGCCCTGGGCGAAGGCCGTGGTCGAGGCCTGGGAACGCCTCGGCGCGATCCCCGCCCCGGCCTGAGCAACCCACCGACCGGAAAGGAGGAGAAACCAGCAGGTCAACCAGGCGTCAGCCGCTCCACGTCGGCCACGCCGCATTCCAGCCCGGACACCGCGAGGACAAACGCCGCGAACCGGGCTTCAACTCCAGCCAGCCGAACCCCCAAGTCAAGGGACGACTACGGCCGAAGGATCGAGGCTAGTGGCTTCATAAGGGCAGCGGGCGGGTCTCGACGAGGTTTTTCATCACCAAGGTCGAGCTCAGGTGCTGGACGCCCGGCAGAGTCGCGAGTTGCTCGTCGTAAAGCTGCTGGTAGGCGGGGAGATCGCGCGTGACGATGCGCAGTAGGAAGTCGGGATCGCCGAATAGGCGCTGGGCCTGGAGCACGTTCGGGATGTCCGCGACGCGCTGCTCGAAGTCGGCGACGGTCTCACGATCCTCGTAGCGCATGGTGACGAAGACCAGCGCCTCGAAGGTCAGGCCAAGGGCTGCGGCGTCGAGGTGAGCGTGATACCCGGCGATCGCACCCGACCGTTCCAGGGCACGCAGGCGACGGTGGCAGGGCGAGACGCTCAGGCGGACGCGCTCGGCGAGCTCCGTGAGCGTCAGCCGGCCGTCGCGTTGCAGCTCGGCAAGGATTTTCCGATCCACGTCGTCCATGGAGAAGATTCTTCCACGCATGTGCGCCGAGGCGGAAAGATTGGAAGCACTTTCCAGCCATTTCGGCCTAGCCTTTCCCCCATGTCGGCAGGTGCACTCACCGCGTTCTGGGCGGTCTCCTTCCTCCTCGTGCTCGTCCCGGGCGCGGACTGGGCGTACGTGATCGCGTCCGGGCTGCGTGACCGGTCGGTCCTGCCCGCGGTGGGCGGACTGCTGGGCGGCTACGTGGCCCTGACCGTCGCGGTCGCGAGCGGAATCGCGACCCTGATAGCCCGATCGTCCGTCGTCCTGACCGTCTTGACGACGCTCGGCGCGATCTACCTGCTCTGGCTAGGAATCAGCACCCTGGCCCGACCCGCGGTGCCCGAGGCCGCCGCGCAGCAGGACGGCGGTCCGTGGACGCGGCGAGCGCTGCGCGGTGCGGGTATCAGCGGCTTGAATCCCAAGGCGCTGCTGCTTTTCCTCGCCCTATTGCCACAGTTCGCCGCACGTGGCATGGCTTGGCCTTTCGCCGTGCAGATCGGCTTGCTCGGCCTCGTACACGTGGCCAACTGCGCCGTGGTCTACACAGGAGTGGGCACCGCTGCACGGCGAGTGCTGCGTACCCGCCCGGCTGTCGCGAAAGCCGTGAGCCGGTTCTCGGGAGTTGCGATGATCGTCATCGGCACCGTCCTGCTTGCGGAGCACCTGCACGCTTAGGCGGCAGCTTGAAGGAAATCGTCTACCTCATCACGAACCCGGCGGCTAGTCCGCCGCGCTCTCCGAGGCGCGCAGGTTCGCGAAGAGCTGGTCGGCTGTTGGAGATGCGGGATGCAGCGGCCGACCCTGAACGGGGCGCAGGCCGTCGACGAAGATGCGCACGTGGCGCGCGGCGATCGCGGCGGCCTGCTCGGCGGGGATGTAGGGCATCGGCCGGCACGCCATCGCGACGGCGGCGATGACGTCGACGGCTGTGGCGTCGCCGCGGACCGTGCCCTGGGCGTGGGCGATGCTCAGGATCTCCTCGATACGAGCCGAGTTCAGATGTTGGAGTTCGGCGGCCTCGGCGTCGTCGGTGATGGGACCGCCGATCAAGGGCAAGGCGAGTGTGTCGCGCTCGTCGACCATGTTCAGTAGGAGTTGCTCGATGGCGGCCAGTGCGTCGGCCGGTGCGGCGTCCAGTGCGCGTTGGGTGGCTTCGCCGACCAGGGTGAAGCCGTCCACCACTACCTGCCTGACCAGGGCGTCGCGGTCGGGAAAGCGCCGGTAGAGGGTGGCGATGTTCACGCCGGCGCGGCGGGCGATCTCGTCCAGCGGCGCGGCGGTGCCCAGCTCCCGAAAGGCCGCGCGGGCGGCGGTCATGATCTGAGTGCGGTTGCGCGCGGCGTCCGCTCTCAGCCGTGGCGTGGCCGGCTGTTTCGGTGTGGTGGTGCTCACCGGTCGAGCTTACGGCAGGGAGCGCCCCGTCGCCGACATAAGTGAAGGATTTTCTGCGCTTAGTGCTAGGGTGAGGACGAAACCCCGCTCCCGCGTGCCGCGCGGACGTCCAGAAGGTTCTTTCTCATGCACCAGCAGGAGACCGCGATCGACTCCTCGACTCCGCCGCCGTCGCCGCAGCCCCATCATTCGCACGCCCGCGTTCCCGCCCTGGACGACACCGAGCCGGGCATCTCCGCCCCGGTGCTCGCCGCGTCGGCCGGAATCCGCAAGGCCATGCTCATTCCGGTGATCACCGCGTTGGCGATCGGCACGATATTCGTCGCCGTCTACCTGGCGGCCTTCCACGCACCCGGCGCGCACCACGAGCCGCTGGGGATCGCGGCCCCCGACACGGTGGCCGCGAAGACGGAGCTGGCCCTGAACACCTCGGCCCCCTCCGCCTTCACCTTCTACCGCTACTCCGACGAAGCCGCCGCGCGCCAGGCCATCGACCACGATGAGGTTCCCGCCGTTCTGATCGACGACAGTTCCGGCATGCGCCTGCTGGTGGCCGGCGCGCAGGGACCGTCCACGATCTCCGCGCTCAGCGGGGCGGTCACCGGCGCCGTGGGGCATCAGGTCCCTGTCGAAGACGTGCTGCCGCTGGCGTCGGGCGACGCGCGCGGCCTGTCGGTGTTCTATGCCGCATTCGGCGTCGTACTCGCCGGATTCCTGTTCGCGATGGCTTCCTATCAGATGGCCCCGCGGCTGCCGCTGACCATTCGAATAGCTTCGATGGCGGTCTTCGCGGTCGCTTCCGGGCTGCTGATCGCACTGATCGCGCACACCGGCTTCGATGCGATCCCGGCGTCGTTCGGAATGGTCGCCCTCCTGGTGGGCCTACTCGCGTGGGCGAGCGCCGCAGGGGTCGGCGTGCTGCTCAGGGTGTTCGGACCACTCGGCGTGTCCGTGTCCTCGATCGTGATGCTGATTTTCGGCAACGCCACTTCGGGCGGCATTCTCCCGACGACATTCCTGCCCGGCTGGCTCTCCCCGCTGGCCCAGGTCCTGCCGCCGGCCGCCGCCGTACGCGGGCTGCGCGGAGCCGCGTACTTCCATAACGCGCAGCTCGCGAACGCACTGTTTGTGCTGGCCATCTGGGTCGTCGGCTGCCTCGGCTTGCAGTACGTCCTCGACCGCGTCGCCGCCCGCCGCGGTGGGGCACGGTCTGCGATCCGACAGCCTGTGCTGCAGCAGTCTGTGACGCAGCAGTCTGTGATCCGGTAGTGGTCAGCGAGCCGGCGTTGCGGAAATCGCCCGTGCGCGGCCGATGTTCACGCCGCTGGCGATGACTCCGATGTGGCTGAAGGCCTGGGGGAAGTTGCCGCAGAACCTGCCGGTGGTCGGGTCGATCTGCTCGGAGAGCAGTCCCAGCGGGCTGCTGCGGGCGCACAACGAGGTGTAGAGCTCCTCGGCCTCGTCGACCCGTCCCTGGCCGACGAGGTTGTCCACCAGCCAGAAGCTGCACAGCACGAACGCGCCCTCGTCGCCCGGGATGCCGTCCGGGGATTCCTGGTGCAGATAGCGGTAGAGCAGGCCGCCGCCGGCCGAGAGCCGCTCGGCCACCGCCGCGGTCGTCGCGGTCATGCGCGGGTGGTCGAAGGGCACCACCTGCCGAATGGGGAGGGCGAGCAGGCTCGCGTCCAGGCCGCCGCCCTCGCCCAGGTGCTCGGTGAGCGTGCGTGCGGACTCGTCCCAGGCCTCCTCGAGGATCAGGGTTCTGAGCTGCTCGGCTGCGGTCCGCCAGTTCGCCGCGGATTCCGGCGGGCCGAGCTGTTCGCCGATCAGCCCGGCGCGGTTCAGCGCCACCTGGCACATCGCGGCGGAGTAGGTGAAGATCCGACCGCTGCTGCGCACCTCCCAGATCCCCTGGTCGGGAGTGCGCCACGCAGTCGCGGCGGTATCGGCCAATCGGGTGAGTCCTGCCCACAGTTGTGGCTGGATCTCGCCGCCTCCGCGCCGCCACTGGTGGGCGCAGTCGAGCACTTCGCCGTACACGTCGTGCTGGAGCTGGTCGGTGGCTCCGTTGCCCCAGCGCACGGGGGCGGAGCGCCGGTAGCCCTCCAGCCGTGACTCTTCGACCTCGTCCGGAACCGGAGTTCCGGCCAGGGTGTACATGATGCGCGGTTGCCCGCTCTGCTCGAAGGCGTCCAGGACCCAGCCGAGGAACGCGTCGGCCTCGCTGCCGAATCCGATGCGGCGTAAGGCGAACACCGCGAAGGCGGCGTCGCGGATCCAGGTGTACCGGTAGTCCCAGTTGCGCACGCCGCCGATCGGGGCGGGAAGCGAAGAGGTGGGGGCGGCGACCAGCGAACCGTTCGCCCAGTCGTCACAGAGCTTCAGGGTGATCGCGCTACGCCGGACCAGCGCCTCCTGCGGGCCGTTGTAGGCGAAGCCTGCCATCCAGCGCTGCCACGCCAGCTCGGTCTCCTTCAGTGCGGCTTCGGCGTCGAAGCTGTGGTGGCGGTGTGCGCGGGCCCACGCCAGAGCGAGGTCGAGCCGGTCGCCGCGCTCCAGGTCGAGCATGCTGGTCAATCCGTCCAGCGGGCGGCTGGAACGCAGGTGCAGCCGCAGCTCAGGGTTTTCCGGAAGTGTCAGCTGGATGCCGCTGAAACGTGCCTGAGCTTGAGCGCCGCCGAAGGGCTCGAGCGCGACGCGCAGCCGGACCCGTCCGTCGAGCACGGAGATCGATCGCACCAGCTCACCGCGTGCGGACGGAGCGTCGTCCGACAGATCGGAGCCTGCGCGCAGGGTCATCGCGTCCGTGACGCGCACCGTGCCGGACGCACAACGCATCTCGGTCTCAAGGACCGCGGTGTCGTGCCGATACCGCTGCCGCGCCTCGAACGGCTCGTCCGGGGCGACGGTGAACGCGCCGCCGCGAGCGTGGTCCAGCAGCCCGCAGAAGACCGGCGGCGAGTCGAATCGGGGCAGGCACAGCCAGGAGACCGCGCCATCCAGTCCCACCAGCGCCGCCGTCGTACCGTCGCCGATCAGGCCGTAATCCTCGAGCGGAAGGTAGCCGTCCGTGCGCTGGATCGGCCGGAATGCGGGCTCGGGTTCGAACATGGCGAACTCCAGGTGTCTCGACACCTGAAGTCTCCATCGGTGCGACGTCCCCGGCAGCCCGATACGCCCATCCGCGTCACGGCTGGTCGGCCGGTGAGGAGATTTATTTCGCGCGCGCCGTCTCCCGGTAGCGCCGGGGGGCGACACCCATGACCCGCTTGAAGGCGTTGCTGAACGCGCTCTCGCTGGTGTAGCCGACGGAGCGGGCCAGCGCGGCGACCGGTGTCGTATCCTGTCGCAGGGCTCGAGCAGCCAGGTTCATGCGCCAGTTCAGCAGGTACGTCAGCGGCGGCACGCCGACGGTCTGCCGGAACCGGACCGTGAAGCTGGTTCGGGACATGGCGACGGCCCGGGCGAGTTCTTCCAGCTGCCAGGGATGATCGGGATCGTCGTGCATCAGGCGCAGTGCCGGGGCCAACTGCTCGTCTGCGAGGGCGCGCAGCCAGCTGGCGGGCAGGTGCTGTGGATCAGTTTCAGTGAGGCAGATCCGCAGCATTTGTACGAAGATCAGCTGGGCGAGATGGTCCGAGGCGAACTCGGCGCCGGCCCGGCCTCGCGTCATCTCCTCGAGAAGCTGCTCGGTCAGCCAGCGCAACGCGCGTGCGGCGTCTGCCTCGCCGCGCACGTGGATCAGCTCCGGCAGGGTGCTGCGCAGCAGGCCGCTGCGATCCCCGCTCAGATCGACGTGGCCGGCGAGGCAGACGACCTCCCCGCCGGTCCCGATCTGCCCCATGCGCGTCTCCGGGTCTAGCGGGACCTCGCCCGAGCCGAGCGGTTCAAGTCCGGGCTCGCTGCACAGCACGTAGGGCTTCGCGCCGTCCGAGACCACGACGTCACCCGCGTTCAGGCGCAGCAACTCGCCGTCCTCGCGCTCCAGCAGGCAGCTGCCGCGCATCACGGCGTTCACCTTGAGCCGGTCCGGCCCTCGGAGCCTGATCGCCCAGGGCCCGCCTGCGCTGAATCCGCCGGAGAACGCCGCGCGGGCGCTGGATACGGCCAGGACGTCACACATCGGATCCGATGACATGCTTGTACTATCGCGCAAGTAATGGGGACTTTCAAGCATTCATCGTACGGGTCTGTGGATCTAAGCTGGCCTTAAGAGCTCACCGCGAGGAGAGAAGGCCGGCATGACCACCACCACCACCGTGCAACACCCCTTGACCTCGGGTTTCGGCCCCGAGTCCACCGCCGCCGAGGTGATCGACGGCATCGACCTGACCGGCACGGTCGCGATCGTCACCGGCGGCAACTCCGGCCTCGGCCTTGAGACCGTCCGCGTCCTGCGCGGTGCCGGCGCCGAGGTGGTCGTCACTGCCCGGGACACCATGCGGGCCCACGCCGCTCTGCGGAGCAGCGACATCGATGGCGTCGAGGTCGAAGTGTTGGACCTGATCGACGCCGCGTCGGTCGACGCCTTCGCCGACACCTTCCTGGCCTCCGGGCGCCCGCTGCACCTCCTGGTCAACAACGGCGGCATCATGGCGACCCCGCTCGCCCGGGACAAGCGCGGCAACGAGTCGCAGCTCGCCGTCAACCACCTGGGACACTTCCAGCTCACGACTCGGCTGTGGCCCGCGCTGGTCGCCGCGGGCGGGGCCCGCGTGGTCGCGCTTTCCTCGCGCGGCCACCGCTTCTCGCCGTTCGACTTCGACGACCCCCAGTTCGGGCACCGCAGCTACGAGCCGTTCCTCGCCTACGGCCAATCGAAGACCGCGAACTCGCTCTTCGCCGTCGAACTGGACCGGCGCGGCCGGGAAGAGGGAGTTCGGGCCTTCGCCGTGCACCCGGGGACGATCACCGACACCGCCCTGATCAGGCATATCGGCTCTGAGGCGATTCGGGCGGCCGGCGCGATCGGCGAGGACGGCGAACCCCTGCGCGACCCCGAGCAGCAGCTCAAGACCATTCCCCAGGGCGCGGCCACGACCGTGTGGTGCGCCACCAGCCCTCAGCTCGCGGAGCACGGCGGGGTCTACTGCGAGAACAGCGATATCAGCCCTCTGGTCGCACCGGAAGACGAGGCCGCCTGGCGCAAGTCCTCCGGATTGCCCGGCGTGCTGCCCTACGCGGTGGACCCCGACGCCGCGATCCGTCTGTGGGAGCTGAGCGAACGTCTCGTGGCCCGGTAGAGCGCCAGGCGCCGTGGCCCAAAGTTACTCAGCTGTCGAAGTCCACGCTCAAGGTGTCCGATGCGGGGTAGCTCTGGCAGGTGAGGACGTAGCCGGCTTCGACCTCCGCAGGGTCGAGGGCGAAGTTGCGGCGCATGTCGGCGTTTCCCCCACTCACCTGCGCGCGGCATGTCCCGCACACGCCGCCGCGGCAGGCGAACGGCAGGTCGGGTCGGGCTCGCTGGGCGCCGTCCAGAATGCTGCGTCCGCGGGGGAGGGACAGGACGGTGGTGCGCCCGTCGAGGGTGAGGGTGACCTCGCTGACCGGTCCGTCCGGTGCGCCCTCGACGTGCGTCGCCTCCCGGACCGGCTCGTCGTCGGCGTAGAAGAGTTCTTGGTGGACGCGGTCGCCCGGAACGCCGAGTTCGCCGAGCACGCCTTGGGCATCGCGGACCATGCCGTGCGGGCCGCACAGCCACCAGTCGTCGGCATTCTCCACGCCCACCAGGGCCTTGATCAGCGAGCGGAGGCGGTCTGCGTCCAGCCGTCCGGAGAGCAGTTCCGCCTCGCGCGGCTCGCGGGACAGGACGTGCGCGACGACGAAGCGGCCCGCGTATTGGTCCTTGAGGTCTGCAATCTCGTCGGCGAACATCACCGTCTCGGCGCGGCGGTTTCCGTACAGCAGCGTCACGCGCGAGCGCGGGTCGGCGAGTACGGAGGCTGCGATCGAGAGCATGGGTGTGACGCCGGAGCCGGCGGCGATCAGCACGTGATGGCCGGGGCTGGTCAGGTCTGGTGTGAATGCGCCGGTCGGCGCCATCGCCTCGACTACGTCGCCTGCTCTGACCTCGTTGACCAGCCATGCGGAGAAAAGGCCGCCCGGCACTTCGCGCACGCCGATGCGCGGAGCCGATCCGACCGGCGCGCACAGGGAGTAGGAGCGGCGCTCGTCGATCCCGTCGACGACGCGGCGCAGCGTGATCGCCTGTCCCGCTGCGAATTCGAACTCTGTGGCGAGTTCGGCGGGAATCTCGAAGGTGATCGCGGCGGCGTCGCTACACAACGGCTCGACGGAGGCGATCTTCAGGGTGCGGAACACCGGGCGGCGTGGCATCAGATTTCCTTGACGTACTCGAAGGGCTCGCGGCAGGCGCGGCAGCGCCACAGTGCCTTGCAGGCGGTGGCAGCGAACGGGGAGGCTTGTTCGGTGTCGGTGGATCCGCATCGCGGGCAGGAGAGTGCGGGCCTCATCGGGGATAGCACGATCGGCACCGGTCCGGACGGCGCCCTGCGCGGCGCGGGACGTGGCGGCACGATGCCGTGCTCGGCGAGCGCCGCTCGCCCCCTAGAAGTGATCCAGTCCGTGGTCC
>Ga0185299_10005884_pt1 | contig 13413 bp, 11 predicted proteins | sample PaiPotPPA55metaG_FD_128002 | JGI IMG/M metagenome (GOLD analysis project Ga0185299, IMG submission 128002) | Iron sulfur acid spring bacterial and archeal communities from Banff, Canada, to study Microbial Dark Matter (Phase II) - Paint Pots PPA... ...
TCCACGCGGCGTCGGCGTACCAGTACTCCGTCGCCTACACGTACCGGCTCGGCAACGCCAGCACCGCCGAGCAGGACCTCAACGCGGCGGTCGCGCAGCTAAAGCAGCAGGAGCAGGCGTGGGCGCACCGGTAGGGACGCCGCGGGCCCGCCGCACCGCGAGGTAAGAAGGAGCGATGGACTTCTCCCACTCGCCCGAGGACGAGGCGTTCCGCGACGAGCTCCGGGGCTGGCTCGACGTCCAGCTCCCGAAGTTCCTCGCCGACTGGGGTGGCGACGAGGACCCGGGCGGGGGTCGCACCGTCGGCGGCGTTGCCCGCACCCAGGAGCGGCGCAAGGACTGGCAGCGCCGGCTGAACGAGGGGCGCTGGGCGGCGATCAACTGGCCGCGCGACTGGGGCGGTCGCGAGGCGACGCCGGTGCAGAACGTCATCTACTCCGAGGAGATGGCCCGCGTCCGCGCCCCCGGGATCTACAACGCGAACGGCATCTGGCAGATCGGCCCGATGATCATCCAGTGGGGAACCGACGAGCAGCGGGCGCGATGGCTGCCCGGCATCCTGAGCGCCGATGAGCACTGGTGCCAGGGCTTCAGCGAGCCCCAGGCTGGCTCTGACCTCGCGAACCTGCGCACCACCGCCATCCGCGACGGCGACGAGTACGTCGTGAACGGCCAGAAGATCTGGATCTCGACCGCGCACCTCGCCCGGTGGGGCCTCTTCCTGTTCCGTACCGACCCCGAGGCCATCGCCCGCAAGGCCAAGCACGAGGGCATCACGGCCTTCATCGTCGACATGGAGACGCCGGGCATCGAGTGCCGGCCGATCCGCGACATCGTCGGCGACGAGATGTTCAACGAGGTGTGGTTCACCGACGTGCGGATCCCCGCCGACTGCCGCCTCGGCGACGAGGGCGCGGGCTGGCAGGTCGCGATGGGCACCTTGGGCCGGGAGCGGGTCGGCACCGCCGGCCTCGCCATCACGATGGCCGCCGACCTGCGGTCCATGATCTCGGCCGCCCGGGCGGTGAACCCGCAGGCGCTCGAGGACCCCGAGATCCGGGACCGGATCGCCCGCGCCTACACCGACATCGAGTTCACGAAGCTCCTGAACTACCGAGCCCTGACCAAGATCATCAAGGGGCAGAAGAACTGGCCCGAGGTCCCGCTCGCCAAGCTGCAGTGGAGCCATCTGGCCCAGACGCTCGCCGAGCTGGCCGTCGACCTGCTCGGCCCGAACGGGCTGCTGGCCCGCGGCGGGCCCGACGCCGTCGACGGCGGCACGTGGACCCGGCTGTACAGCTTCCAGCGGTACACGTCGATCGGCGCTGGCGCCACCGAGGTGCAGAAGAACATCATCGCCGACCGGGCGCTGCTGCCGCGCAAGTGAGCGCCCGACCCTGAGCGCGATGCGCCTCGGGATCGTGACCCCCGTCCTCACCCGCCTGCCGCGCGCGCACGCCAGCTGGGAGGTCGACGCCGGGATCGAAGAGGTCGCCGACGTCGTCGTCGCCGCCGAGCGGCTCGGCTACGAGTTCGCAACCTGCAGCGAGCACGTGGCGATCCCCCGCGACGTCGCCGCCGTCCGGGGCTCCACCTATTGGGACCCCCTGCCGACGTTCGGCTACCTGGCGGCGCGCACGAGCACGATTCGGCTGGCGACGTTCGTCCTCGTGCTCGGCTACCACCACCCGCTGGCGATCGCCAAGCGCTACGGAACCCTCGACCGCATCTGTGGCGGCCGGCTCGTGCTCGGTGTCGGCGTCGGCTCGCTCCAGGAGGAGTTTGAGCTCCTCGACGCGCCGTTCGCCGACCGGGGTGCCCGCGGCGACGACGCCATCCGGGCCCTGCAGTCGGCCTTTGGCCTCACCGAGCCGAGCTACGAAGGCTCGACGTACCGCTTCCGTGACTTCGTCGTCGACCCCGCCGGCGTGCAGCGACCCGTCCCGATCTGGATCGGTGGCCGGACCGGCCGGTCGCTGCGGCGCGCGGTCGAGCTCGCCGACGCCTGGGCGCCGTTCGCGCTGCAACCCGACGATGTCGCGAGGCTGCTGGCCGCCGCGCGTACGACGGACGCCTGGCAGCGGCGTTCCCAGCCGCTCGACGTGATCCTGCAGCCGGTCCCCCCGCTGGACCCGATCGACGCACGCGACGCGGCCGCCGAGACCCTCGACGCGCACCGCGCGGCCGGCGCCACCGCCCTCGCGGTCCGGTTGCGGCACCGCTCCCCCACCCACTTCGTCGAGCAGCTGGAGGCGCTGCGAGGGCTGACCTGAGGCCGATCGGCAGTCAGGTGCCCTTGTAGTTGAGGACTTGGCACAGCGTGTGCCGAACCTCCACCAGGTCGGCCTGGTCGGCCATGACGTGGTCGATGTCCTTGTATGCGGCCGGGATCTCGTCCACCAGTTGCCTCGCCCGCGTTGAGAGCCAGACCTTGCCCGCCATCTGCTCGGCGAGATCGGTCGCGCTGAAGAGCTTCTTGGCCTTGGTGCGGCTGTGTCGACGGCCGGCGCCGTGCGCGCACGACCGCCAGCTGGTCGGGTTGCCCTTGCCGGACACGATGTAGGTCCGCGTTCCCATCGAGCCCGGGATGACGCCGAGGTCCCCGACCTCGGCCCGGATCGCACCCTTGCGGGTGACCCACAGCTCTTGGCCCCCGTGCATCTCGCGCTGGGTGAAGTTGTGGTGGCAGTTGACGCGGCTCGTCTCGGTCCCGAAGCCGAGGAACGCGAAGAGCTCGCGCATCGCGCTGTCCATCATTTGGTCGCGGTTGGCTCGTGCGTACTCCTGCGCCCAGAGCATGTCGGCGATGTAGGCCTCGAACTCCGGCGTTCCCTCCATGAGGTACGCGAGGTCGGGATCCTCGAGACGCAGCTCGAGGCCTCGAGCCAGGTTTCGGGCCGTCTCGATGTGCATCGTGGCGAGCTGGTTGCCGATGCCACGGCTCCCGGAGTGCAGCACCGCCCAGACGCGGGCCCGCTCGTCGACGCAGAGCTCGAAGAAGTGGTTTCCCGCTCCGAGGGTGCCGAACTGCTTGGCAGCCCGCGTCGCCTGCCCTGCCGATAGCTCGGTGCTCGGGCGATGCGTCGCCAGCCATCGGTCCGCGTTGCCGGGCACCCGGTCGTGGCCGCGGCCAACGCCAGCCGGCATGGTCCGCTCGATCCGGGTCAGCAGCGGCTCGAGGGAGTCGGGCAGCTGGTCGTCGGTGACGTCGAGCTCCGCGGCGATCATGCCGCAGCCGATGTCGACGCCGACCGCGGCTGGGATAACGGCGCCCATGGTTGGGATCACCGAGCCGACGGTGGCGCCCTTCCCGACGTGCGCGTCTGGAATCAGCGCGACATGACCCTCGACGATCGGGAGTCGAGTCCTCTCGGCCTGCCGCAGGGTCTCCGTGTCGGTCTCACTCCCCCAAGAGATCAGCTTGTCGTTAATCGGCGTCGGCATTTGTCGCCGTTCTTACCGTCTGGTCTAAGGATCGATGCGGATATCCTCCTGCAATGTCTACCGTTGACGCAGCCCGGTTACAGCAACTCTTGGACCGCGCTGAGATCAGCGATGTCCAGCTTCGATACGCGACCGGAACCGACTCCCGGAACTGGGAGCTCTTTCGCACCTGCTTCGCTGACGAGATCGAAGTGGACTTCAGCTCCGGGTTCGGCGCACCCGCGGTTCGTTTGAAGGCCGACGAGTGGGTCGCACTGACGAGGCCGGTCATGGATCGTCTGGAGGCGACGCAACACGTGATCACAAACCATGTGATCACGTTCCACGACGACGATCATGCGACATGCGTTGCCTACGTGCAGGCTCGGCACCACAGCCCGAACGCCACCGGCGACAGCGACCAGACGGTCTACGGCTACTACACGAACCAGTTCGAGCGGACCTCGCAAGGGTGGCGCATCGCCAAGTGCAAGCTGACGGTGAGCTGGATGACCGGCAACTACGGTCTCTTCAGCGGGGTGTTCCAATGAGCGAAAATCGCTCGAACCGCCACAACCCGCGGGCGTTGTCGTGCTGGTGCAGTTCGGCGAGCGGTGCGCGCGGTCGATCAGGCGCTGACGAGTCGGTTCACCACCGCGTTCAAGATCGCGCGGGCCTGGGGAAGGGTGGTGTCCTGGTTGCCGAAGTCGACGTTGACGACGACCCGTCCGACGCGCACGCCGACGACGTCGAACACTGCGGTGATCGGCCCCGATTGGTCGGCCGCGTGGAGCGTGATCTCGTAGGCGAAGCTGTCGTCACCGGTGCCCTGTACCTGCGACGAGAGGTCCGTCACGCTGGACCGTGACTGGCCTGGCACCGCCTTCACCGACACCTTGGCCAGGCAGTTCCCCGCCGGCGCTGCCTTCAGCGCCTTGAACGCCTTGCTCGCGGCGCTGGTGGACTTGAACGCGAACACCGTGTCCTGGGCCATCGCGAGCTGGTGGGGTGAGGTGTCGTCGGCAAAGGACGGCGACAGCTTGCGTGCGGCACCCTTGCGGATGGCTTCGGCGGCCGCCACGAACTGCTTGCAGTCAGGGATGCCGCGGTAGTCCTTCAGCGCGTTGTCCGACTGCTTCGAGGGCGTCCAGCCAGTGGGCACGTCACCCGCCGCGATCAGCCCCGCCGAGAAGATGGCCTGGTTCGACGCCGCTCGCGTCCCGGCACCCGCGGCGCTGGGGAACGCGGCGACCAGCAGCAGGCCGACCAGGGGAGCGAGCGCTCGCGCGGGACGCATCGGCGTTGAGTCCTCTCCGGTCCGTCGCCTGGGGGCGGACGAGGCACGTCACGCTAATGCCGTCCCGCGCCCGGCAGTTGGACCGCCGCGGGACTTCACGCTCACCAAGCGCCGAAGCGAGCCCGCCACGAGCGACGCCGCGCGCAGCACCGGATCGGCGTCGCCGGGCACCGAGCTTCCGCGCTATCCAACCACGTCGGAGGCGAGTGCGAACCGGCGACCTTCGGGTTGTCAGACATCCTGCGGGTAAGGTCCGGTTCGAGTCTCGATTTTGGAGGACCTGATGTCGTTTGTATGACACACCCATCGCCGCGCTCGACGGCACCCCGGACCGTCTCACGCAGGAGAGTGGCAAGGTCACGCTGATGGTGAACGTGGCCTCGAAGTGCGGGCTGACACCGCAGTACGAGGGTCTCGAGAGACTCCAGGAGCAGTACGGCGGCCGGGGCTTCGCGGTCCTGGGCTTCCCGTGCAACCAGTTCCTCGGCCAGGAGCCGGGGTCCCCCGAGGAGATCGCAACCTTCTGTTCGACGACCTATGGGGTGACGTTTCCGCTGTTCGAGAAGATCGACGTGAAAGGCGACGACCGCCATCCGCTCTACGCCGAGCTGACGAAGACCTCGGACGGTGAGGGCTACGCCGGGGACATCCGCTGGAACTTCGAGAAGTTCCTCGTGGCGCCGGACGGGAGCGTGGTGGCGCGCTTCGCGCCCCAGGTCGAGCCGGAGGCGCCTGAGGTGACTGGCGCGATCGAAGGTGCCCTGACCGGCTGACACAACGCGACCCTGGGAGCCGCTCCCACCGCCTCCAGGCATCCGATTTACTGCCTGGACGTTGGTCACCGGACACGATGGGTCCCCCGGATAAACGGGAGTTCGCCGAGGTTCACGATCCCCGGTGCGGCGCCGCAGACAGACACGGATACAAGATCATTGCTTTGCGGCCACGGCGAAGGTGGCGGGGGGCGGGATTTGGACACGCGAGCTTCGGGTTATGAACCCGACAGCACCGATCTGGTGTGGCGGGCAACCATGAGCGCCTCGTCGGTCTCGAGGACTCGCGTGGTCACCGTTGCCTCGTCAGAGCTGATGACCGGGGCGTCGACGGCATTGCGCGCGTCGTCCACGCGGACACCGAGGCCCTCCAAGCCGGCGCAGACCTCGGCCCGCACTGGCGCAGCGCTCGCTCCGATCCCACCGGTGAAGACAACGGTGTCGACGCCGCCCAGCAGCGCCGCGTACGCCCCGATCTGCATGCGCACCGTGGTCGCGAACACATCGACGGCGAGCACGGCTCGCTTGTCCCCGGCCGCGCGGCGGCCGAGCAAGGTCCGCATGTCGGCGCTGTCGCCCGAGAGCGCGACGAGACCGGCTTCGTGCTCGACGAGCCGCTCGAGGTGATCGGGGTCGTAGCCGAGCTCCCGGGCGAGATAAATGAGCACTCCCGGATCGAGATCGCCGCTGCGGCTGCTCATGACGATGCCGCCGGTGGGCGTGAGCCCCATCGTCGTGTGCACTGACCGGCCGTCGCGCACCGCGCAGAGGCTGGCGCCGCTGCCGAGGTGGGCGAGCACTGCCCGACCGAGTGCGTCGGCGCCGATGGTCGCGACCAGGTACTCGTAGGACAGGCCGTGGAACCCGTACCGCCGGATCCCCGCGTCGGTGAGCGCGTCCGGAATCGGGAGCCGCCACGCGGACTCCGGCATGGTCCGGTGGAACGTGGTGTCGAAGCACACCACCTGGGGCAGCCCGGGAAAACGAGCGGCCAGCGTCTCGACCGCCGCGATCGCGGCGGGGAGGTGCAGCGGCGCGAACGGCACCGCGGCCCGAAGGTCCGTGAGCAGCCGGTCGTCGACCAGGGTCGGCCGGTCGTGGCGGGGTCCGCCGTGCACGAACCGGTGGCCGATCGCGGTGGCTTCGTCCCGGGCCGGGCCGAGCTGCTCGAGCGCCGCGTCGAGCGCATCAGCGCCGTCGACGCTCAAGGCCGCCAGCTGTTCCTCGGCGACGCCGACGCGGATGACGGCGCACTTCACCGACGACGAGCCGCCGTTCACGCAGAGGACGACCTCGGTGTCGTCCCTGGTCACGGACCGGACCAGCGCCAGTCGCGCACCTCCGGCATGTCCTCCAGGTGTTCGCGGATGTACCCCGGGTGGCGCTTCAGCTGGGCGTTGCAGAACGCGATGACGTCCTCGGCCGCCTCCGGGACGCGCCGGGCCCGGCGCAGCGCCTCGGTCGCGAGGTGGTAGCGGCTGATCCCGTTGCGCACCACCATGTCGAACGGGGTCGTGGTCGTCCCCTCCTCGTTGTAACCCCGGACGTGGAAGCGGTCGGGGCGGGGCCGGCCATGGACGGCGTTGTGCACGGCGCTCGGGTAGCCGTGGAACGCGAAGACCACGTCGTGGTCGGCGGTGAAGAGGTCCATGAACCGGTCCTCGGTCATGCCGTGGGGATGCACGTCGGGCGTGAACAGCGACATGAGGTCGACGACGTTGACGACCCGCACCTTCAGCTCGGGGACCTTCTGGCGCAGCAGATCGGCGGCGGCCAGCAGCTCCATGGTCGGGATGTCGCCCGCCGAGGCGAGGACGACGTCAGGGTCGTCGCGGTCGGTGGTGCCGGCCCAGGTCCAGACCGAGGCCCCGCGGAGGCAGTGCTCCCGCGCGTCCTCCATCCCGAGCCACTGGGGCTGAGGCTGCTTGTCGATCACGATGAGGTTCACGCAGTCGCGGCTGCGCAGGCAGTGATCGGCGACCGATAGGAGGCAGTTGGCGTCGGGCGGCAGGTAGATCCGGGCGACGTTGCCCCGCTTCGTGACGATGATGTCGATCAGGCCGGGACCCTGGTGGCTGAACCCGTTGTGGTCGTTGCGCCAGCAGGTCGAGGTCAGCAGCACGTTCAGCGACGCGACCGGCTCGCGCCACGGGAGGTCGGCGGCGGCCTCGAGCCACTTGGTGTGCTGGACGAGCATCGACGCCGACACCATCGCGAACGCCTCGTAGGTCGCGAAGAGGCCGTGCCGCCCGGTGAGGACGTAGCCCTCGAGCCAGCCCTGGCAGTTGTGCTCGCTCAGGATCTCCATCACGCGACCGTCGTTGGCGACGTGGTCGTCGATCGGGATGGTGGGCTCCAGCAGGCACCGGTTCTGGACGTCGAACACCGCGCCCAGCCGGTTGGAGTTCGTCTCGTCGGGGCAGAAGAGCCGGAAGTTGGCGGCCGGCTCGTTCTTCACGAAGGTGTCCCGGAGCAGCTCGCCGAGGCGGCGCGTCGACTCCTGGAGCTCCGCGCCGTGCCGGGGCACGGGGATCGCGTAGCTGCCGGCGTCGGGCAGCTCGAGCGGGACGAGGAGCCCGCCGCCGTTGGCGTGGGGGTTGGAGCCCATGCGGCGCTCGCCGGTCGGCGCGAGCGCGGCCAGCGCCGCGACGAGCCGTCCGTCGGCGTCGAACAGGTCCTCGGCCCGGTACGAGCGCATCCAGGTCTCGAGCTGGCGCAGGTGCTCCGGGTTCCCGGCCGGGTCGGGGATCGGCACCTGGTGGGCGCGGAACGTGCCCTCGACCGGCTCGCCGTCGACCGTCTTCGGCCCGGTCCATCCCTTCAGGGTCCGCAGCACGATGGCGGGCCAGCGGGGCCGGGCGCCGACGCCGTGGGCGCGCGCCCCGGCCTGGATCTCGCCGATGGCGTCGAAGCAGCGGTCGAGCGTCGACGCCAGCGCCGCGTGCACGGCCGGCGGATCGTCGCCCTCGACGAAGTGGACCTCGTAGCCGTGCCCGGCGAGGATCGCCTCGACCGCGTCGTCGCGGGCCCGGCCGAACACGGTGGGGCCCGAGATCTTGTAGCCGTTGAGGTGCAGGATCGGCAGCACCGCGCCGTCGCGGGCCGGGTTGAGGAAGTCGATGCCCGCCCACGAGCCGGCGAGCGGCCCGGTCTCGGCCTCGCCGTCCCCGATGACGCAGGCGACGACGAGGTCCGGGTTGTCGAACGCGGCCCCGAAGGCGTGGACGAGCGCGTAGCCGAGCTCGCCGCCCTCGTGGATGGAGCCCGGCGTCGGGACGCTGACGTGGCTCGGGACGCCGTAGGGAGTGGAGAACTGGCGGAACAGCCGGGCCATCCCCTCGCGGCTCTGCGACACGTCCGGGTACACCTCGGAGTACGTGCCCTCGAGGTACACGTTGGCGAGCACGGCTGGGCCGCCGTGCCCGGGCCCGGTGAGGAACAGCACGTTGGCGTCGCGCTCGCGAATCACCCGGTTCAGGTGCGCGTAGAGGAGGCTCAGGCCGGGCGACGTGCCCCAGTGACCGAGCAGGCGGGGCTTGATGTGCTCGGGCGCCAGCGGCTCGGCGAGCAGCGGGTTGTCGCGCAGGTAGATCTGCCCGACGGTGAGGTAGTTCGCCGCCCGCCAGTACGCGTCGAGGGCTTCGAGGTCGGCGTCGGGAGGCACCGCCCGGATCGTACCCAGGCCCGGCGGCGCGGCTAACGGCCCCAGCGGAACGTCGCGTGAACGACGAGTGGCGCGTCCGGCTCGACGATCGCCGCCGCGCCGAGGTTCACCGCGTCGGGTGGGCCGGACTGGGGCTCGACGCAGATGGCGTGCTCGGGCTCGGTGAACACGACGACGCACGAGCAGTCGGTCTCGATCGTCACCGTGGCCGTGTCTGGCCAGCGGAGCACCGCGGCCGGCTCGCCGAGGTGGGTGAAGCAGTCGTCCCACGGCGGGGGCGTGACGCCGACCAGCTCGCCGGTCGGGATGTCCTCGTCGTCGCGGCGGTACATGGCGTCGGCGTGCAGCTCGACCTCGAGCGGCTGGGCCGCCCCGGGCGGCGTCCGGTACCACCACGGATGCCAGCCGCCCGTGGCCGGCATCGGGCGCTCGCGCGCGTGGACCTCCATCGTCAGCGCCAGCGCGTCCGCGGTCAGGGCGGCTCGTTGCACGACGCTCCCGCCGAACGGCCACGGCTGGTCGAGCGGCACCGACAGCACCGCCGCCGACCTCGATTCCTCGTCGATCCGCCAGCGCCGGTCCCGGACGATGCCGTGGATCGCGTGGGGCGGGTGGTTGCACGGGACCGAGTAGTCGACACCGTCGAAGCGGAACTCGCCGTGGCGGATCCGCCCCGCCCACGGCGCCATCGGGAAGGCGCCGTAGTTGTGGTCGTCGACATCGGGCGGGACGAGCAGGTCGAGCCCGTCGACGATCAGCCGCTCGACGCGTCCGCCCCCGGCGTCGTCGAGCAGGACGCGCGCCGGCCCCGCCCGCAGCTCGAGCACGGGCTCAGCCCAGGCGCTCGATCACGGTGGCGTTGGCCTGGCCGCCGCCCTCGCACATGGTCTGGAACCCGTACCGGCCGTCGACGGACTCGAGGTGGTGCAGCAGCGTCGTCATGAGCCGCACGCCGCTGGCACCGAGCGGGTGGCCGATCGCGATCGCGCCGCCGCGCGGGTTCAGCCGGGCCGGGTCGGGCCGGAACTCCTTCGCCCACATCAAGGCGATGGCCGCGAAGGCCTCGTTGCACTCGATGGCGTCGAAGTCCTCGATGCGGAGGCCGGAGCGGTCCAGGAGCCGGCGCGTGACGGGGTTCGGCGCCGAGAGCACGAGCACCGGATCGTCGGCGAGGACGGCGAAGTGCGCGAAGCGGGCCCGGATCGGCAGGCCGAGCCGCTCCGCGGTCGACCGCTCGGCGATGAGCATGGCGGACGCGCCGTCGCTCATCTGGGAGGAGTTGCCGGCCGTGATGTCGGGCGCCGGCTGATCGTCGGACTCCCACGCGGGCGGGAGGGCGGCGAGGACGGACCGGTCGGTGTTCCGACGGATCCCCTCGTCGGCGGTGAGGAGGTCCCCGGTCTCGACGCCGTCGGCGTCCCGGATCGGGACCGGCACCAGCTCGTCGGCGAACCACCCGGAGTCGGTGTTCGCGGCCGCCCGGCGGTGGCTCTCGACCGCGAACTCGTCCATCTCCTCTCGGGTGACCCCGAACTTGTCGGCCAGGACCTGGGCCACCCAGAACTGGATGCCGAGCACGCCGTTGCACACCTCGAGGAAGGCGGGGCTGAACGGGCCGATGCCGCCCCGGGCGTTGCTCGACATCGGGCTCCGCGTCATCGACTCGACGCCGCACGCGATGGCCAGGTCGTAGGCGCCCGCGATCACGCCTTGGGCCACGAAGTGGACGGCCTGCTGGGACGAGCCGCACTGCCGGTCGACACTGGTGGCCGGGACGTGCCACGGGAGGCCGGCGGCGACCCAGGCGTTGCGGGTGACGTTGCAGCCCTGCTCACCGGCCTGGGTCACGCACCCACCGACGACGTCGTCGACGAGACCGGGGTCGACGTCGTGGCGGTCGAGGAGGCTGCGCAGCGTGTGCCCGAGCAGGTCGGTCGGGTGCCAGCCGGCAAGCGCGCCCTTGCGCTTCCCCACCGGCGTGCGGAGGGTGTCGACGATGACGGCTTCGCGTGCAGGCATGAGACTCGTTCCGTTCCGGGCCGGGTCAGCCTACGCTCCCGCGGCGTGCGGATCGCCGCCTTGCTGAAGCCCATCCCTCCGTTCGACGCCGCGCCGTCGGAGGTGGAGCGACGCTGGCTGGCCGGTGAGGGGCCGCTGGTCATGAACCCGTTCTGCCGGCGGGCGGTCGCGCAGGCGTGCGAGCTGGCCGCCGCGGTCGGCGACGGGACGGTGACCATCGTGACGGTCGGTCCTCCCGATGCGGCGGACCTCGTCCGCGGTGCGATGACGAGCGGCCATCAGACCGACGTCGTGTGCGACGGCCTCCTGCTCGCTGACGCGCACGCCGCCGGCGCGGACCCGCTCGTGACCGCGCGCGCGCTGGCCGACGCGCTCGGGCGCGACGGTGGCTTCGACCTCGTCCTCACCGGCCGGGCCGGCGTCGATCGGGACGCGGGCGTCGTCGGCCCCCAGGTTGCGGAGCTACTCGGGCTGCCGTTCGTGGGCGGCGCCCGGTACCTGAGCCTGCAGCGCGACACCCTGCACGTCCGCTGCGAGCTCGACGACGGCTGGGCCCAGGTCGACGTCGAGCTGCCCGCGGTCGTCTCGTGCGCGGAGCGGCTCATCGACCCCTGCCCGGGCGCGCCGGTCAGCGTCCCGACGCCGGCGCTGCGCACCGTCACGGTCGCCGGGCCGCCGGCCGGTCCGAGCCGGCGGGGGGCGGTGGCTCGCGCCGCGGCGGACCGGGCGGGCGTCCTGCTCTCGGGCAGCCCCGACGAGCAGATCGGCCGGGCCCGGTCGCTGCTGCGCGAGCGGGGTGCGCTCGCGGGTTCGGCGACCGACCGCGCGGTGCCGCCCACGGGGGGCGAGCGCGGCGCGGCGGTCGCGGTCGCGGTCGAGCCGGAGCGACCCGAGACGACCCGCGAGCTTCTCGGCGCGGCTGCCCGACTGGCGGCCGGCATTGACGGCCACGTCGTCGCGCTGACCGTCGAGGACGAAGCGCCCGAGACGCTCGCCTCGTGGGGTGCCGACACCGTCGTGCGCCTGGACGGGTCCGAGCTCGAGGAGGACGTCGCGGCCGGCGTCACGAGGTGGGCGCACCTCGTCGGGCCCCGAGTGGTGATCGCGCCCGCGACCATGTGGGGGCGCGAGGTGGCGGGGCGCGCCGCCGCGCAGCTCGGGGCCGGACTGCTGGCCAGCGCCGTCGCGCTCGAGTGGGCGGACGACGACGCGCTCGTGGCGGACGTCCCGATGCTCGGCGGTCAGCTCGTCGCCGAGGTGACGGGCGACGCCGCCCCCGTCCTCGTCACCGTCCGACCCGGCGCGCTCGGCCTCCCTCGCGCGCGCGCGACCGGTCCACCCGATGTCCGCGCGCTGAAGGTCGATGCCCGATCCCGGGTTCGGGTCCGGTCCCGCACCCGGCACGACGATCTCGGCGCGCTCGCGCGGGCCGAGGCCGTCGTCGGGGTGGGCCTCGGCGTCGACCGCGAGGAGTACCTCGCCCTGTCCCCGCTCCTCGACGCTCTCGGGGCCGAGCTGGCGGCGACGCGACCGGTCGTCGACCGGGGCTGGCTGCCGCACGCGCGGCAGGTCGGGCTGACCGGCCGCAGCATCGCCCCCCGCCTGTACGTCGCGATCGGCGTCCGGGGCGCCTTCGAGCACCTGATCGGCGTGTCCGGCGCCGGCTCGGTGCTGGCGATCCACCCCGACCGGTCGGCGCCCGTCTTCCACGCCGCCGACATCGGCCTCGTGGCCGACTGGCACGACGTGGTGCCCGGCTTGGCCGGCGCGCTCGCCGACGAGCGGGACCGGGGCTGACCCTCAGGCCGACTGCTGCTGGGGCGGTCGCCAGAACGCGGCCAGGAACGCGGCCGTGCCGGCCACGTCGACGAGCGCGCTGATGAGCAGCGCGGTGCCGTTCTGGAACGGGAACGAGAACCCGAAGGCGTGGTCCAGCGACCACTGGCCCGGGCCGAGGGTGCCGAACGCGATCGCGAGCACCGCCAAGCCGGTCGTGTACTCCCAGCCCTCGCCGGGGCTGTTGCTGAAGAAGCCGTTCTTGCGGTGGTTCGTGATCGCGGCGACGAGGCAGATTGCGCCGAGCCCGCCGTAGGCGAACGGGGTCAGGAAGCCCACCAGCAGGGCCACGCCGGCCGCCACCTCGGTCAGGGTGACGTTCCATGCGTGCAGCGGCCCGGGCTTGAGGCCGAGGCTCTCGAACCAGTTCGCCATCCCGGGCCCCGACCGGACGGCGCGGA
>Ga0185299_10005885_pt1 | contig 13412 bp, 8 predicted proteins | sample PaiPotPPA55metaG_FD_128002 | JGI IMG/M metagenome (GOLD analysis project Ga0185299, IMG submission 128002) | Iron sulfur acid spring bacterial and archeal communities from Banff, Canada, to study Microbial Dark Matter (Phase II) - Paint Pots PPA... ...
AAAAGGGAACCCGGTCGTGCCCGTGGGCCTGAAAGTCAACGTCAAGGACTTGGCGCCCGGCGCCTACTGCTTGGTGTTGCAAGCCGTCGATGCCGCCGGCAACAAAGCCCCCAATCGCGTCGTCGATTTCGACGTCATGTAATCGTTTTTTCTAGTCAATCTAGTACGCAGCGGAGAGCCATATTTTCGTCGTGGTCGTTGGTTTGGTTGCCATTGGAATGGTCCTGGTGATTCACGGAACCATCGCCAAGAACAGGTGGGGGATTAATCTTAGCTCAGTCTCATGCCCGCGCTGCAAAGCAACCCTGCCACAAATACGAAAGCCCGAGTCTCCGCGGCAGGCGTTGTGGGGTGGGTACACGTGCTCAGCCTGCGGAGCCGAGGTTGATAAGTGGGGACGACAGTTAGTCGAGCCCAATCAATAGTAAAAATCAACGTCAGATTCTGCCGATAAATCGCTGTTCATCCGGATCTGTGAATGTTCCTCAAGGGCCGCATTCGACACAGGGCAACGGGTGTCTGCAACTTCTCCACATGTGTAGGGTTAATCTTGTATGGAGCAGGGATGATGCCCAGCCACGCAAAACTGCTGCCACGGAAGGATGCGAGCCACACCTCAATCTCTCTGCGGCCCAAAGCATTGCTCGCGGCCTTTCTGTCGATTGCCTGCGTATTATCTTTAGGAGTCGATGTTCCCGCCATAGCCGCCATTCCCGCAGCAGCCGCCAAGGACAAAAAACTCAAACAAGTTCCCGCGTTAAAAGGTTTGCCCATCACGGAACTCACCGTCGATGAAGCCATCCTGCACGCCTTGAACCGCCTCGCCTACGGCCCGCGCCCCGGCGATGTCGAGCGCATCCGGCAAATGGGACTCGCCAAGTGGATCGATCAACAACTCGCCCCAAATTCCATCGACGACAGCGCCGTGAACGCCCGTCTCGAGAATCTTCCCACGCTGTCAATGTCGTCAGCGCGACTCATCGAAGAATATCCGCAACCGAAACAAGCCGCCGTTCAAGCTGCCAAGCGCGCAGCCGCAGCCGCGAACTCCAGTCAACAAGTGGCGAACAATGGCGGCCCCGCTGGCAGTAAAGATAAAGACATGCAAAACGCAGCGGTCACCGCGCCGCCGGCGCCCCCAAGTTCCTCCGCCGCAGTCGGTCAATCGGCGCCGCGTAATTCCCCCGAAGTAAACGTCGCAGACAAGGCCAGCGTCCCGGCCTCCATGAAAACAAAACCGTCGCCAACGAATCCCGACGTTGCCGCCAACCTGACCAACCCCGGAGCCGGAAAACGAAATGTATTGAGCGGCCCCGATCCCAACGCCGTACCCCGCGTAATCGCGGACGACAGCAAGAAGCCCCAGCGCGTCATTGAAGAACTGGCCATGGCCAAACTAACTCGCGCCATTTACAGCGAGCGCCAACTCCAGCAGGTCATGGACGATTTCTGGTTCAACCACTTCAACGTCTTCGCCGCCAAAGGCGAAGACAGGTGGTACCTGACCTCTTACGAACGCGATGTAATCCAGCCGCATACCTTGGGCAAGTTCAAAGATTTAGTCACCGCCACGGCCGAAAGCCCCGCGATGCTTTTTTATCTGGATAATTTTTTAAGCGCCGACCCCAACGCCGCGCAACGCCAGGCCGCACTGCGCGCTATGCGGCAAAATCGCGGCCGGTTTAATCGCCGCTCTGCGCCCCAAGCGCCACAAAACCAGCAGCCGAAGAAAAATACGCGCGGCCTCAATGAAAATTACGGCCGCGAATTAATGGAACTTCACACCTTGGGCGTGGAAGGCGGCTACACGCAAAAAGACGTAACCGAACTGGCGCGCTGCTTCACCGGATGGACCATCGACAAGCCCCGGCTGAATCCGGAATTTAAATTTGACGAAAAGCTGCACGATCCCGACCAGAAAATCGTTCTGCATAAGAAAATTCATGCCGGCGGAATGAAAGACGGCGAGCAAGCCATCGAACTTTTAGCGCGGCATCCCAGTACCGCCAAATTCATCTCCACAAAACTGGCGCGGCGTTTTGTCTCCGATAATCCACCGGCTCCGCTGGTCGCGCGCATGGCCAAAACATTTGAATCGAGCGACGGCGATATTCGCGCCGTGATGCACACCATGATTTATTCGCCGGAGTTTTGGTCCCGCGACGCCTACCGCGCAAAAATTAAAACGCCCCTCGAACTGGTGGTATCGGCCGTGCGCGCGCTCGGCACGGATGTGGATACCGCCATGCCCCTGGTGCAATGGGTCGGGCGCATCGGCGAGCCGCTGTATCAATGTCAGCCTCCCACCGGCTACGCCGATAACGCCGAAGCCTGGGTCAATACCGGCGCGCTCCTGAATCGCCTGAATTTTTCCCTGACCTTGGCGGGAAACAAAGTTCGTGGCGCGCGTGCCGACGTCGGTTCGTTGCTGGGCGTCGATGCCACGGAACCAAAAGTCGCGCTGCAACGCGCGCTGCAAATTTTCCTGGGCGGCCAGGCCAGCCCAACGACGTTAGAAACCCTGCAAAAACAATTAGACAGTCCGCAAGTCTTGCAAGCCAAGCTCGATGACCCGGTAAAAAAAGTTGACCTCGGCGTGGTCACCGGACTGGTGCTGGGTGCCCCGGAATTTCAGAGACGCTAAGCGTAGTTTGATCTGGATTTGATCTTGAATTGATGTTGAGTCGCAGTTGTAGCAGAAGGAGTAGCACATGAGATTTTCCCGGCGATATTTTCTGAAGCAGGGCGGTGTAGCCATGGTGGGTCTGAGCGCCATGCCTGCATTTTTACAACGCGCCGTCGCCGCCACACCGATGCCCAACAAAAAACAGCTGGTAGTGCTGTTTCAACGAGGCGCCGCCGACGGATTAAATATCGTGGTCCCTTTCGCGGAGCCCAACTACTACCGCATGCGCCCCACTATCGCGATTCCTCAGCCGAGCCGCGGCGCGACAGCAGAAGCGGCCATCGATCTGAATGGATATTTCGGATTGCATCCCAGCCTCGCGCCCCTCGAGCCCCTCTTCCAGAAAAATCAATTGGCCATCGTGCACGCCGCCGGTTCGCCCGATCCCACCCGCTCGCACTTCGACGCGCAGGACTTCATGGAGTCCGGCACTCCCGGCGTGAAAGCCACCGATGACGGCTGGCTTGACCGCGCCCTGCAAACCATCCCCGAAGAAAACGCTTCGCCATTTCGCGCCGTGGCCATGGGCCCCAATCTTCCCCGCATGTTGCGAGGCAGCGCCGGCGCCATCGCCCTGCCGGATTTAAAAAATTTCAAAGTCATCCCGCAATCCGCCGCCATGAACAACGTGGTGCAGGGCGGCTTCGAAGCCATGTATTCGCAAAGCGTGGACCACGTCCTCCACGGCACCGGCACCGAAACCTTCGAAGCCATCGACATGCTCAGCAAAATCGACACCAGCAAATTACCGCCGGAAAATGGCGCGCAATATCCCACCAGCCGCCTGGGACAAAACATGCAGCAAATCGGCCAGCTTCTGAAAGCCAAAGTCGGCGTGGAAGTTCTCTTCGTCGATTGCGGCGGCTGGGACAATCACGTCAATGAAGGCGGCGTGCAGGGCCAGCTCTCCAATTTGCTGAAAGACCTCGGCCAATCGCTCGCGGCCTTTCATCAGGATATGGGCGACCGCATGCAGGACATCGTAGTCGTCACCATGAGCGAGTTCGGCCGCACCGCTAAAGAAAATGGCAATCGCGGCACAGATCACGGCCACGCCAACTGCATGTTCGTCATGGGTGGCGAAGTGCAAGGCGGAAATGTCTACGGCAAATGGCCAGGCCTCGACGACCACCAGCTAAACGAAGGCCGCGATCTCGCCGTGACCACCGATTTTCGCTACGTGCTAGGCGAAACCCTAACCAAACACATCGGCGTAAAAGACCTGGCCACCGTATTCCCCGGCTTCGACAACAACCCCCACCGCTTCCCCGGCCTGATCAAAACCTAATCAAAACTACTTCCGTCTTTCTTTTACGGATGAACGCCGTAGCGGGCCTCATCATCGCGAGTTCATTGTGGATTGTACTGGACCCGAACTGACGATCACTCACTCCGTCCAGCTAAAACATAAAGAGACCGGAAAGCCGAACTTAATGCTTGCAAATGCCACCGTTTTAGTGTAGGAGGTAGCCCAAAGCAATATTTGGCGGGGTTTGAGGCTCGCCGCCGAAGGATCAGAATATAGCCTCTGAAGTAAAAAAGTGCGTCGCAGCAATGCCGCACCGAGGGCTCCAGGGTGGGGTGCCCCCAGTTCGATGTTCTTTTGGGGGGGTGTGGGATGATAAGTAAACGTTTTAAGGTAGAAGTGTATTTCCTCGCAGTAACAATCTTCGCGTTAAATTCAGCCAATGTTTTCGCCCAGACAGGTGGGACCGGCATCGTAGTGGGCACTGTTACCGATCCGTCCGGCGCTGCCGTCCCTGGAGCGGCCGTCACCTTAACGGATGCAGCGACGAATTCAGAGAGAACTACGACAACAAACGACGCCGGAAGGTACGACTTCCCGAATGTTCCGCCCGGAAAATATAACCTGACCATCAGCAAGGCTGGATTTCGTGTGGGAAAGTTCGTCAACCAAAATGTGGCAGTGGGCGAGTCGCGCACATTGGACACCAAGTTGGAAATTGGCGAAGCGTCGCAGACGGTTGAAGTGACGTCGGCAAATACCGACTTGCAAACCATGAACGCGACGATTGGCAACACGGTTAACAGCTCCACGTTGGAGTCCCTGCCGAGTCTCGGGCGCGACGTCAGCTCCTTTGTGACCATGCAACCGGGAGTGAGCCCTGATGGCAGTGTTGGCGGCACGGTAGTGGACCAAGCCAGCTTCATGCTTGATGGGGGTAACAACAGCAACGACATGGATGGCAGCGGGGGCGTCTACAATCCGAGTTTTGGCGATGATCCTTCTGGTGGCCTGTTTTCTAACGTTAACAATCCGATAAGCGGGGCTAACGCCGGGATAGCCGGCAATCAGCCCTCTGGTGTGATGCCCATGCCGATTGACAGCGTGGAAGAGTTCAAAGTGGCTACTTCCAACCAGACCGCCGATTTCAACGCTTCCTCTGGCATGCAAGTGTCGATTGTAACCAAACGCGGAAACAACGCGTGGCATGGTACTGGCTATGAATACTACCTGGACAACACCATGTCCGGAAACACCTGGCAGAACAACCAATCGAACTCACCTGTGCCGGATTGGCATCGAAGCTGGTTTGGCGTGGCCGGCGGCGGTCCACTGATTCCGAAAAATATTTTTGGCGGAAAGACCTACATCTTCGCCAATTACCAGGGCACCCGTTTCCCCCTGTCGGAATCCTTTGACCGGTTGGTTCCCAGTGCGAACATGCGCAACGGGATCCTTCAAGATCCCAGCAACCCCGCAATCACCTACAACCTGAACACTCTTGATCCGCGGGGCATCGGGATCAATTCCTTTGTGCAGCAAATGTGGACCCAGCATATGCCGCTGCCAACTGCGGGAGCCGGTTGCGGTCCATTCACCAATGATGGGAAATGCGACGGCGTCAACACCTTGGATTTCCGCGGCCAGTTGGGCATTCCGCAGGACGACAACTTCGGTGTAGTGCGCATAGACCATGACTTTGGCGCGAGGTGGCACTTTATGTCGAGCTACCGCTATTACCATCTAAAGCGCGCCACCGATGACCAGGTTGACATCGGAGGCTTTTTCAAGGGCGATACCTTGGGCACCCCTACGGCTCTCACCAACCGTCCCCAGGTTCCGTGGTATCTGGTAGTTGGGCTGACCACCAACATCAGCACTAACGTCACCAATGACTTCCGCTACAGTTACCTGCGCAACGCGTGGGAATGGGGATCGTTCGGAGATCCAGCACAGTTCCCTAATTTGAGCGCCGCCCTTGAGCCGTTTGGCGAGTCGCACACAGAGGCCCTAACGCCCTATAACGTGAACACCCAGCAGACACGTACACGCTTCTGGGATGGGAAGGATCACTTCTTCCGCGATGACATATCCTGGCTTAAGGGGACGCACTTTTTCCAGTTCGGCGGCCAGTATCAACACAACTGGAACTTTCACACCCGCACCGACAATGGCGGCGGCATCAATTACTACCCGGTGTATCTGCTCGGCAATAATGGTGCGAATGGTGGCGGCACCGTAGATTACAGCCTCCTTGGCCCCGCATTCGCCACGGGCGCTCCTAACGCAGGCACCCTTACCCGCGAGGCCGCCGCGGTCTTGGGCATCGTAACCCAAGCCCAGCAGGCCTATACCCGCGCAGGCAATAATCTACAGTTGAATCCGCCGCTTGTGCCAGCATTCGACAAAGTCACGATTCCTTACTACAACCTGTATTTTGGTGATTCCTGGCGGATAAAGCCGACCTTGACCATAAACTATGGCCTCGGTTGGACCCTGGAGATGCCTCCAGTGGAGGACAACGGAAAGCAGATCGTGCTCGTGGATGCAACCGGCAAGCCCATCGGCACGGAGAACTACCTGAACGCCCGCAAGACCGCGGCGCTGGCGGGTCAGGTCTTTAACCCGGAGATCGGTTTTGCGCTGATAAATAATGTCGCGGGACACCCGAAGTATCCCTTCAATCCCTTTTATGGGGGGCTTAGCCCGCGTGTTGCGGTCGCTTGGAACCCCGATTTGGGCCCAGGACTCGGAGGAAAGAACTCCGTAATCCGCGGCGGCTACGGGCGTATCTATGGGCGAGTGAATGGTGTAAACCTGGTGCTAACCCCGTTGTTAAGTCCCGGCCTTATCCAACCGGTCATTTGTACAAGTACCTTGAATTACACAACAACGCCCGGCGACAAGAAGCCTTCTTGCAACCCGACCGTGACACCGAATGCCAACACCGCTTTTCGCATTGGCACGGATGGCACCACCGCTCCAATTCCCGCAGCCACCCCGACATTGCCTCAGCCGTATTACCCGGGTATCGGCGGGAACACCATCGGCTCCACCGCTTCGCCCCTCGACCCCAATTTCAAGCCGAACTCGGTTGACTCCTTTGATATCTCCATTCAGCACCAGTTCACCAGCAAAATCTCCGTGGAAGTGGGGGGCATCAGCCGCTGGATCCATAATGAATTACAGAACATCAACATCAACTCGGTGCCATACATGATGATGAAGGGTGGACAGCAATTCCAGGCCGCCTACGCTGCCGTCGAGAAGGCCATGGGTTGTGCGACCTCGGTGGCCGCTTGCAGCGGGGCGACCCCGGCGACAACCCTGGCAGCGCTGGCACCGCAGCCGTTCTTCGAGGCCGCGCTAGCCGGCACAGGCTACTGCGCTCCTGGGAATTGCACGGCAACCGTTGTCGCAAACGAATTCGGCAACTTCCAAACTCAGAGTGTTTGGACCCTCTGGTCTGACCTGGACAAGGGCGGCGCCGCACCAGGTTTCAATTTCCCATTCAGTATGATGAACACGGCCGGGCAAATGTCGAGCAATGTCACGATGAGTACGAGTATCGGGCACGGGAATTACAATGCCGGGTTTATCACCTTCAAAATGAGCGATTGGCACGGCGTGACCGTGCAGAATAACTTCACCTACAGTAAGGCATTGGGGACAGGGGCCGTAATTCAGGCCACCAGTCAGGAAACTGCCGTTGATCCCTATAACCTGGATACCCAGTACGGTCCGCAAGCTTTCGATCGCAAATTCGTGGATGCCCTGTTCCTGGTGTACCAGCCGCCGGTCTATCGCAATCAGCAAGGTCTACTGGGACACCTTTTGGGCGGCTGGACTTTCTCCCCGATCTTCACCGCGGGCAGTGGCGCTCCGGATTTTTGCAACACCAATACCGGTGCCGCCTCTGAAGGATACAGTGGCTCGCAGGAATGGGGCTCCGGGGACGGTAACAATGTCTTCACCAACGCCAACTGCGTCCTGACCTCCAAGGTCGGAACAGGCGCCTCGACTCACAACATCAATGGCATCTCCGTCATGTTCGCGCAGCCAGCGGCCGTATTTGCCAATGTTCGCCCGCTGATTTTGGGTCTCGACGGTAACAGCGGCGGCTTCGGCCAGTTTCGCGGGCTGCCCTACTGGAACATGAACCTGGGCGTAAAGAAGAACTTGCGATTGATGGAGCGCCTCAGTCTCGAAGCCTCCATCAATTTCATCAATGTTCTCAACCACAACCAACTGCTGGATCCGACTCTGAGCATAGCGGCACCACTGAGCCCACAGACTTTTGGCCAGCTTTCCACCGAAGGAACTTTCCCCCGCACCATGGAATTTGGTATCCGGGCAAACTTCTAATTCCTTCCGGCAAGTTTTCATCAACTTGCAGCAAAAAAGGGAAGGCCAAAGTGGCCTTCCCTCTCTTTTATCGTCGCTCTCTTTTTGTCCGCCTGAGCCCTCAGATTCCGGCGTACAAGGCATAACTTCCTCCTTCTGGAGGCTGCGCAATGCAGGCGGCGGGATCGGCGCGCTGCTGAAATAGTCTCAACAAGAGATGTGTGGGCGATCCTGTCACATCAGGCACGGGCTCGGCGGACCGACAACTCGATAACTCTTTTTTGGAATCGTAGATTCTTTGGGGACTACTGCAAAGTAACGATTGCAGGATGCAGCTCCCATACCGTTGCTACCTGAGCTGAGCCGCGATTGTGCTCGAAATCTTCAAAGGCCATGCCCAGAATTTGCGCGGGCAAGGCTTGCGGAAGTTCCCCACCGTGTTGTGAATCGAGTCGAAAATTATGTTGTTTTAATTGCGCCTGAATATTCTGACGGGCGCTGCAATATTCGGAATCTACGGGCGTTTCCACGACTACCCGCGCAGCGCTTTTGTCTGCCGTTGAAGAAATTTCCATGGTTACGTCGCAATCCGCACCGTTGACACTTGCTGCCTGAAGATACGCGGTGGCCACGTGAAAAACCTCATTTTCACGGCCAGCCCGCAGCGCATCTGGAGCCATGATGGGGTCTTGCGTCCAACTAAGAATAGTAGGCACGTCGATTTCTTGTGCGGAGATGTTGGGAATCGGAACATGTTTCGCTACGTGGCGGTAGTCCGCGATATCCGGTTCGAGGGGCAGACACTTGCAGAGATCCTCCGGCGTTGGCTGGAATATCCCATAGCTGCTTCCATTACAGGCAACGACCAAAAACGCAACGAGCGCGATAACAACACAGCAAATATTTCGCAAATGGCTCATACGAATTGGATGCTGGCGCGGCGCTCCGCGTCCCCATTGATGCTCTGGGTCATCGTGAGTTTTTGCTCGCCCATACGCGCTGCACAGCGAGGCCCTAACTAATCATACCGTTGGCAGATTAGAACGGATAAACAGATTCAGATGGGGCCTGCCAGGGTTTTGTGGCGCATCGTCGAGTAACACCCCGGAGAAAATATCCAATGCTGAAATTAAATAAACTTTTTCGCTGTATTTCAGGCTGCCAAGCTTTCGTTCTAGCGATAATTTTGGTCACGGCCCCTTTATCGATTGCTGGAACTGGACACCACGCGAGCAGGCACCATGCGAGCGGGACCCACCATTCATCGACGCGAACCTCTGGACGCGCGAGCAGCAAGCAGCATTCGCGCAGCAGCAGGTGTGCATCGTGCGCTCGAAATGCAAAGGGTAAAATAAAGAGAAGCCGAAAAGCTAAGCGGCAATTCGAGAGCCAGAATCCTTGCCCATCGACGGGCAAATCGACCGGAGGCTGCCCGGGATACGTCGTTGACCATAAAACAGCATTGGCCGAAGGCGGCGTGGACGAACCATCCAATATGCAGTGGCAGACGACAGCCGATGCCAAAGCTAAGGACAAATGGGAAAGAAAACCGTAGATGAAGTTATGACCAGCGCGTTTCGCCAGACGCGAATAGCGCTGTAGCTTCAGTACGGCTTCCGTTACACGCGCATCACAATAGCTAAATCGAAATCGTAAGCGTTTTGTTTCAATGTTTTAATAGCGGGCGAGCCTGTAAGCCGGATTCTGTAAATGGGTGCTGACAGCACGTAAGTTATTGAAGAGTCGTTTGGATTTAACATCTGTAACCATGAAAAGTGTTATCGATGTCAGCTCCGAAGATTAGTCGCCACCTGCGGAAATCAAATAGTTACTTCAGCACAGTTCCCCATCGATTCTCGTATTGCTCAAGTGCTTTAATGGAAATCGTGGCGTATTTGCGCCAATTCGGGGACGCTTTGTTGGTGCGTAAACCACGATTCTTCGCAACGAAGAAACGAACGGGGGTCTTGCAGTTCACAGCGCCAACGAGGACGTAAACGGTGGTTTGGTCAGGAGCTTTCTTTTTAAAGTTCGCTTGACGCACAAACCACGACTTACTGCGAGAGCTTTTGACCTGTATTTTGCGTAAGCTACCTTGTTCCGTTTTCGCGACTAGGATGTCATATCCTTTGGTGTTGCGGTCTGCGAGTTGAGCATGTATCCACGCCTCAGCAACTCACCCATCACAAGATATTCACCGGCGTTTCCGCATGGCATTCCTGATTTTCTTTTCTTCTTGGGTTGTGCGCGCATAGATGTCCTCACAAGAATTATCCGCCAGGTGCAAAGCAGTCAGGTGATTTTTCCCGTCGGAGTTCCATAGGATGGAACCTTGCTACCCGAGACTCTTGAGTCGGGCGTATGATGACAATAAGGTAAAGACCATGAACGATTACCGCATGATCGCTCTGATATTTCTTGCCAGCTTGGTGTCCTGTGCCGGGAGTTTCGGGCAAAGGAAAGACGCAGAAGCAAGCGACAAATTCGCAATCTTCGTCGTAAGTAACGCTGATTCGTCCGCCGTCTCGAAAGCTCTGGTGCGGCGAATGAACGATTCCAAGCCTTTTGTGGTTGTGTCAAAAGACGATCTGAGCAAAGCAATTGTTATTGTGGATTGCATGCATCGTGTCAAAACAGAGCAGCCTTTCATTTGTATGTACGTCGTGCATTACAACGGCGTAGCGTTCAAGACATTGGTCGGCGCGGGAGAGTACATCAGCGGAACCGCCGATGACATGGCGAACAATCTAGTCGGCGCGATAGCTTCAGACATCGCTGAACGCTGGGATGACACGAATAAACGGAATCTAAAAGAATCTTTGGAAGCCTGCCTGTACCTGACTGATTCGAAGTGTAATGTCCCGACTCCGTTGCAGGCCGAGCTGGGTGAAAAACAGCTTACGCTCGGCCAGTACATGTTCAAAAAGCATCAATCGTAGCAGTTTTGTGAGGACACGAATGCTGACCCGCCCGTTTTTCGCCACATTGTTCATTCTGTGCGCCGTAACTTCTGCTCGCGCGCAGCACGATGCAAAGTACGATACAAATTTCCCGACCGACGATGAGATCAAATTGGTTCTGACGCAAGCTGCGCGCGCCATCGGTGAGTACAAGCCACTATTGGACAAGGAAGAGAAGATGTCGGGAAAAGCTGGTGCAGAAGCCGTAGCAAAATACCGTGAAACTGTTCGCGAAATTGCTGTCGCGACTATCGCGTTCAGAAAGAACCCTCAAGCATTCAATGGGCCGATGGGCTTCGCGTTCTTCGAATGGCTGGATGATGCATGCCGAAACGCATTGCTTTCCTCCGAGAGCGCAATGAGCAGCGCGACCGAAGGTCTTATGGGCGGCGACACGCAGAAAGCTCAGACAAATATTGAACTTGCGAAAGACTTAGCCAACGTCTCCACGGTGCTTTATACGGTGAGCGAGAACGCAGGCGCACTCTATACTCGGTACGTTGATGGGGAAGACAAGTTGGCGCAGGTGGGTTTGAAAGCGGCGACAGACTGCGTGGACATTCTGAAGAAGGGGAAGAAGACTGCCTCAACCCCTTAGAGCGCGATAGAATCGGGCATGTTGTTTGGCTGGCCCACTTTCACATCACAATCTCCGGTAGTGTCGTCGCTGCATACGCAGCCGTTCTCTCCACGATTACCGGCGCGGCTCAGCTCTGGAACTACACTCGCGACAGAGCCAGAATAAAAATCTCGGCGCAAAACAACATGACGATGTTCGGAGACGTCCGATTCAAAAACAATCAGCTTCTATGCATCGTCACGGTAGCAAATCGCGGACGGCGACCGGTCACCATCACCACGGTCGGGGGATATCGGGAGATTCCGCTTCATCCTTTTGTTGTTGTCGAATGCCGTCCAAACTTGCCGCATGAATTGACTGAAGGAAAGCATCTGATAGCTATCCTGCCGTCAGATGAGTTCGATTTCTCGAAGGTCCTTTGGTGGTCCGCTTCTGACGGCGTTGGCAATCAGTATTACTCCAAAGGCGGTGGCTGGTTCGTACGCCGGAAGCATTGGAGAGACGTGAAAAAGCGGGAGAAAAAGGATTAGTCCTGCGACGCAATGTCTGACCTAACTTTTGCTGAAAAACAAAAATTCGAGCTGGTCTTTGGTATGGGATCAGGATACGTCTTGAACTTCACCAATCGGACGTTCGAGGAGTTCATACAGGAAAACACCGGTCGTAATATCTTCGATTCGCGCTATGACAACGCGAGTGGTTCGAAAGCGAACCGTTTGCGTATGTTCTGGCAGAAGGAAGACAACAAGCTCGTTGGCAAACTTCTAAGCGACATGCTCGATTATCTTGGTGAAACGAGTCCGAAGACAGAAATTTGTCGCTTAATCGCGGCTCGGCTTCTTGGTCAGCAAACTCATCAAGCTCGGCACGATCAACCTGTGCCGCAAATCCCGGTGGTCAAGGCGCTGGCCGGTTTGAAAGAGGAGTTCTTCCAGCTGGCAGCAGAGAAAGACAGAAACAAAGCAGGCTTGGCGCTTGAAGGACTCCTGAACCGATTATTCGAAGCATTCCAGCTCCATCCGCGTCTGCCTTATCGCCGTGTCGGAGAACAAATGGATGGCTCCTTCGTTCTGGACGGTCACATCTACTTATTGGAATCAAAATGGGTGGATCATGCTCTACCGCAGGCCGACCTGTTGGTCTTCCGAGGGAAAATTGAGGGCAAGTCAACTATCACAAGAGGAGTTTTTGTCGCGGTTAATGGCATCAGCACTCCGGCGCAGTTCGCGATCACACAAGGTAAGGCACCGTCATTTTTCGTAATAGATGGATACGACCTGATGATGATCTTCAGCGAAGCGATTAGCCTTCCTGATTTTCTTCGCTGGCGCTTACGTGTGCTCGCGGAGGAAGGCCGCGTCTGCGTACCTTTCTCTGAATTGAAGTTGTGAAACTTTACGCTGCCGCAAATGGAGGCACAAGCAGAACACCTACGAATCGTCACGGGTCGGTCTCCTCGCGCAGCTACTTCAAACTAATCGAGGACGCGCTGCCGATTTCCGTTTGACAACTACGTTAGAGGACTGCAACATCGTCTGTAAGTTATAGAAAATAAGCGGACGGGCCTGTAAGCCGGATTCAGTTCATTCGCGCTGC
>Ga0185299_10005886_pt1 | contig 13412 bp, 12 predicted proteins | sample PaiPotPPA55metaG_FD_128002 | JGI IMG/M metagenome (GOLD analysis project Ga0185299, IMG submission 128002) | Iron sulfur acid spring bacterial and archeal communities from Banff, Canada, to study Microbial Dark Matter (Phase II) - Paint Pots PPA... ...
CGGTATGATTCCTGCGCGATTTGCGGAGGGATCGGATGAAGCGCTTTGTTGAGGGGATGGATCGCGGGCAGAGCACCCGTTTCCTGAATGCCTGGAAGATCGGATTTGCGAGGATAATCCGGTTCGCGTGATTGATGTCTTTGTCGGGGGGCTCGATGGCGCGCTATTCCTTTATTAGGGTCTCAATAATGGGTTCCGCCAGAATTCGCTTAACCGTGACCTTCGCGGTTCCGGCGTTGCCCCGGTAGAACACATTCGTCAGACCGGGAAGAGCCAGCACGGCCTCGTTGACGTAGAGGAAAAGCTCTCCGGTCACGTCCGCGGTGATGTCGGAAATGAGCACCCGGTTCGGCCGAATGTGTTTGCCAGATTCGCACTCGAGCCAAGCCTTCTTGAACTCCGCCGTGCCAGGCGACGGCGTGTCCTGGACGGCGTCAGGGATGCGCTTTATGGCTTCCCACCACGATAGTCGCTTTTCCTCCTTCGGCCGGCACTGCTCGAAAGGCACGACCGGCAACGGCGCGGCCGGTTGGAGCACTTGCTCGTAATTGCCGACCTCGCCGATGCGCGCAATCGGCTGGTACCAGTTCTCCCGCCACCATCGCTTGAGCGGCGACGCCATGTAATGCCGCACACTGTCCGCGGTAAACCCGGCGTAAAGCCGCATACTGTCCGCGGTGAACCCGGTCACGTCGGCGGGTATGCCCTTATCGAACCATTCGCCGTTCACGCCCTCGTCCATGTCGAGCCTAATGCGGTACTTACCGCCCGCGATCAGCCGAAGCCCAGTCGCGTGGCACATTGATCTCGTCTCGAATGTCTTGCCGACGCCTAAAATTTCCTTTTGAGGGGACGCGTCTTTCATTTCTTTTGTGGACGTACAAAAGGCGCCAATCGTGTTCACTACGTCGAATGCCGCGCTATTCCCCAGGGAAAAGACGAGGATGGCGCTCAGACCGAGGAAGCCGGCGGGCACGACTTTTTGCGCAAGAAATCTGTAGCCGCCGACCGCCCACTTGGTCGTCCGGGCCTTGCGCGCAAGGGTTAGGAGCCAACCCGGCTTTGGCGGATCGGCGCTCTCGGCATGGCGTTGGCCCCGCATCGGCACGTTCCACGCGGCGCGCGCGCGGTGGCGAATACTCCCCTGAAGGAACCGACTGATGCCGAGGCTCGCGAGCAGCCCTATGAGGACAATGACCGCCTGGGCGGGGTAGCGGACGACGGTCGCGACCCAAGGCTTGGTGAACGCGGGCAAGAAGGCCTCGATCAAGTCGAGGATCCAGCCAACAGGTCCTCCCGCTCTTTCATTGACAGGGTCGGTCACGCCCTCGATGCGAAGGTACTGCGCCAGAAGCGGGAAGGCCACGGCGGCCACGACAAAGGCCAGTCCCACAAAATAGACGATGCGGCGCCACCACACGAGATCCAAGACGAGATTGAAAAGCTCCGTATTTTTTGCTTGTGCGCTCACCCCTTGCACGAGTTGACGGGTGTCCGTTAGGATCCGGCGCTGCTTTTCATGTCCCTGCGCCAGCGCTTGTGCTACCGCAGCGGCGTCAAACGCGACCGGCGGCCCATCGGGCATCAACACATCGATTTTCTGCGGCAGCGAGATCGGGGCATACCCATTGCCGCATGCCATCCGGATCATCACGCTGCCATGAACGAGCGGCGTGTTGCCTTCGCCCAAAAGCAGCTGGGCGTCGCGCGGCTGGTAACGCCACAAGGCACCGAAGAACCCGGAGCGCGAATCATAGATGCGGCCAGTCGCCGCGGCAATCGCGGCATATCCCTCCACCACCGATGGCTCGAAACGCAACCCCTTGCCGGCGGCTTCGTCGATCATCCAGCCAAGCGGCACAAATGAGAGGCCGGCGTCCGGATAGCCACCGCCGACGTCGGAGTGCGAGCCGGCGAACCAGACCTGCCGCAGCCGGCCAGGCATGACGACCCTTCGGGCGAGGAGATTCCGCTCCGCCGTTTCATCCCAAGGAGTCGGATGGAAAGTTCTGCGCTCGTCGTCCAGACTGAGGGCGTGCCGGGCGTGCTGCACATTGGGCGACAATCCCAAGATATCGCCGTGGAATTTCATCGGCCAGACCCACTTGTCGACGGCCGTTGTGAGCTCGTCGATCGGCAGACCGTAGGCGGCGACGGTATCCCAGACGCCGACGAAATGAACATTAACCGCTTCCTTTTTGACCTCCGGGTAGGAGCGCGCGCCCGTCATCGCGTTCCAGGCGAAAATCAGCAGATCTCGAAGATACCGGCCGGCAAAGACCCATGGAATGTAGGTTGGGAACGCCTTCTTGCGATAGGCGCGGTACGCCGCGAGTGCATTCCGATTGAGCTCCGCTTCGGACTCGAAGGAGACCAGGCCCTCGAAATAAATCAGTCTGACCAACACGCGAATGGTGAAGGCGCCGCGGCTGAACCCGAACGCCCAGATGCGGTCGCCCGGGTGGTAGTTGCGGCAGAGAAATTTGTAGAGGTTGAGCACATTGCGCTTCACGCCCACCCCAAGGGCGAGTCCCAGCACGCGTAGGGTCCTGACGCTCGATGTGCCGACGCCATCGGCGAACTCGGCGACTTGGGTTCCGTCCGAAAGTTCGATTGCCTGATACAAGCGCCAGACGTTGGTTTTGTTTTGCTTCGACGCGCTGTTTCCAGTTCCGTCGGAGAGAACGATCAGATTTTGTGCGCTGTCTCCTGCCATGAGTTAGGTCTCTCCAAGTATATTAGGCGTCTCGGCAAGAGGCTGCTGAAATCCGGCGTGGTGCTCGTCCAAATCGAGCCGCGAGGTACAGGGTTTGGATTATCGCACCGTGCTAGGGCAACAGGCACGGTCTCCGAAAATAATCATGTGTTGCCCTCCCTTATTCGTACGATCTCCTATTTGGCTGCAACTTGCAACTGCAATAAATTGCGAACACGCTAAGAGTTGCGCGGAAGCCGACGGTGAAGTCCCGGAACTGGTGCACCCAATGCTCCTTGCGGCTGTTCGATTTCGGCTCCTGGCGGGACGCAAACAGCAAGCCTTCTGCTATTCGCGTCTGGCCCGCCCATGGTGCGCTGAGCCAAGTGAGTTATCCTCCTGGCGCAAAGCAGATAAACCAAATTGAATCCGCCCCTGCGCCTGCGAGGCGCGGCTGCCCCCGCCGGTCCGTCAAATAAGGTGGACCGCCGCGGCTCAACCAGCGTGCAAGGCGCAAAGAATCTCTCTTGCCCGCGCGTCATCCCGATTTATTTGCGCGATGAGCGGCGCGACCGAATCGCATTTCGCCTCAGTCCGGATCCAGCCGCCGTTCGCCCGCCACCATTGGCCGGCCGACGAATATGGCACTCTAGGCGCAACCGGCTTGGCCGCATTCCCCAGGTGTTGTCACTTCCGCGCCGTGTTACCGGATCACGACAACTTTCGTGCCGACCTTGACCCGATCGGAAAGATCAACGACATCCTGGTTGGTCATCCGAATGCAGCCCGACGACACGGCGGCCCCGATGGTGTCCGGCTCGTTCGACCCATGAATGCGATAGAGGCTTGAGCCAAGATAAATCGCGCGCGCGCCGAGCGGATTGTCCATTCCGCCAGCCATATGGCGTGGCAGATCGGGCCGGCGCTTGAGCATTTGCGGCGGCGGCGTCCAATCCGGCCATTGGCGTTTCAGCGTGACTGTCTTCGTGCCGGACCAAGTAAAACCTTCCCGGCCAACGCCGACGCCATACCGGATCGCTTCGCCCGTCCCGAGGACATAATAGAGCCGGCGCTCGCTCGTCGCGATGACGACAGTGCCCGGCTTATAGCCGCGGCGCCAAGCGATGACCTGGCGCGGGATGGCCTGTTCCCGAAAAAGATTAAGAAAATCGGCCAGCGGCCCGCGGTTGAGCGGATTAAAGTTAGCCAGCTGCACGCCGCTGAGCGGGTTATTGAAGGCTATGGCCGGAGATCCGTTCAAGAGCGCGAGAAGGACGCCGGCACGGGCAAATGTAGCGACCATTGTTGTCCTGTTGTCGCGCTGGTGCGGGAGCGATGCACCAGCCGAGGCGCCATTTCTTTAATTTTTGCGGCCAAAGTTGGGCGGAGCCGCTTGCGAGGTTAAACCCGCAGGCGGCGCGACTAGGGCGAGGAACCCATGCACCCCAGTCGTCGTAATGGCGGTTTGTTTCGTGATCGATCTGCCGGATCTCGGCGGGCGCCAAGAAGATCAGGGCCCTCGGCGTGCCGGTCCGAACGCTGGTGTCGTTGGGGAGCGGCGGCGGGGTTTTGATTTGGCGGCGGGTTTTGGCGCAAAGCGCGTTTTTTTGACAGAATTCGGTCATCGACCGTTGCCGGCCCGAAGGTCACCGGCATGGCTATGTGACAGCGCGCAGGCTGGGAAAACGGCCGCCGGAATTTGTCGACCCGGCGCTTGACATATAATCAACAATATGATTGATTATCAACATATCGATTGAATGATGGCCGCGTTCGCATGGGCAACCCCTCACATCTGCGTGTCGTCGGGCAAACGCTATCCGCCGATGACGAGCAACGCGCATTGAACTTGGTGTTTGCCGCGCTCTCGGACCCGGTGCGGCGCGAAATCCTCGACCGGCTCGATGGGCACGATCTGCTCGTCTCGGAGGTCGCCGCGCATTTCGATATTTCGTTGCAGGCCATCTCACGCCACATCCAGGTTCTGGTACGTGCCGGATTGGTTTCTCAGGAGCGCACGGGCCGCATCAGCCGCTGCCGGTTCGACGCGGTGCCGATTTACGGCGCAACCTTATGGCTCAATCGCTACAGCAAATACTGGCAAGCTCAGTTCGATCTGCTGGCGGTCTCGCTGGAGGAGATCGAACGGGAGAATTCCGCAATGGCGCGCAAGCCAAGCCAAGGCAAGCGTGCGCGATCAACCCCGGCCCGCGGACGCAAGCAGGCCGCGAAGTCACAATTGGAGAAATGAGCGTGATCAATCATCAAGTCGTAACGCCAGAAGCGTGGATAGAGGCCCGCAAGCAGCTTCTCGCCAAGGAAAAGGAATTCACGAGGCTGCGCGATCGGCTGAGCCAAGCACGCCGGGATCTGCCTTGGGCGCTTGTCACCAAGCAATATTTATTCGAGGGCCCCGAAGCGAAGCAGACGCTTGGGCAGATATTCAATGGCCACAGTCAGCTCATCGTCTACCATTTCATGTTCGATCCCGATTGGGAAGCCGGCTGCAAAGGCTGCTCGTTTTGGGCCGACAATTTTAACGGCATTGTGCCGCATCTGAATCAGCGCGACGTGACGTTCGTCGCCATCTCGCGCGCGCCGCTGGCGAAGCTGCAGACCTTCGCGAAGCGTCTCGGGTGGAGCTTCAAATGGCTGTCATCCTCCGGCAGCGATTTCAATTACGACTACAACGTGTCGTTCGCGCCAGAAGCTCTAGCCGGCGGCAGCGCTACTTACAACTACGCGGCGAACAAGATGAACATGCCGGAACTGCCGGGTATCAGCGTGTTCTTCAAAGACGCCGATGGGAACGTCTTTCACACCTATTCCTGCTACGCGCGCGGGCTGGACATGCTGAACACCGCCTATCACTACCTCGACCTCGTGCCCAAGGGGCGCGACGAGGCGGGCCTGTCTTTTCCGATGGCCTGGGTGCGCCTTCGCGACGAATATGGCAGTTGATTACAAAAGCGGGAGGATTAGCGATGACGTACAAGGAGACCGCCGGGAAGCTCGCCGAATACCGGAGCCAAATCGCCGAGATTCGTGAGAAAATGCGAAGCGCTCAAGCATCGATCGAGCCCGAGGAAGTCCAGGACTATGAATTTGCGGCGCCGCAGGGCAAGGCGCGGCTTTCCGCACTGTTCGGCGACAAGGATACGCTATTCGTCATCCACAACATGGGCACCACCTGCGCGAATTGCACGATGTGGGCCGATGGCTTCAATGGTGTGTTCGAGCACTTGCGCGATCGCGCGGCTTTTGTAGTGTCGTCGCCGGACACACTCGAGCGGCAGCAGAGTTTCGCCGCCGGTCGCGGCTGGAAGTTTCCCATGGTCTCGAACCAAGGCACGACGTTTGCGGAAGATATGGGCTATCGCCCGAATGGCCGCGTGATGCCGGGCGTTTCGGTCTTCAAGCGCAAGGGCGACAAGATCATGCGGGTGGCGGATACCGGCTTCAAACCTGGTGACGATTTCTGCGGTGTCTGGCACCTCTTCGATCTCATTCCGGAAGGCGCCGACAGTTGGCGACCGAAATTTAGCTACGTAAGCTGATCGAGAACGGTGAGCGGCAATCACCCCGCAGGATTTCTCTTGCCCGCGTCTCATCCCGCTGCATTTGCGCCATGAGCGCCTCGGCCGAATCGAATTTCGCTTCCGCGCGGATCCCGCCGATGAAGAGAACTTCGATCGTCTCGCCGTAAAGATCGCCGGAAAAATCGAACAGAAATGCCTCCAAAAGCGTCGGGCCATTATCGAAGGTCGGGCGGCGGCCATAGCTCGCCACGCCGTCATAGGTTTTTGCCCCCACGATGACGCGGACGGCGTAGATGCCGTGGCGCAATCGGCAACTCGGGTCCGGTAAAAGATTGGCCGTCGGAAATCCCAATGTCCGGCCGAGTTCCTGGCCGCGGATGACCTTGCCCAGGATGGCGAATGGGTGACCGAGCAGTCGCGCGGCAGCTTCTACGTCGCCTGCCTCGAGCGCGGCGCGGGCCGCCGTCGACGAGGCAGCCTCGCCGATGTCCGCCGTATCCGCCGGAACCCGCTCCACGATCTCGACGGCAAAGCCATGCCGTTCGCCTGCTTCCTCGAGAACAACGGGCGAGCCGGAGCGACCCGCGCCGAAATGGAAATCATAGCCCGCGACGACGGCGCGGACTCTTAGGCGGCGGACTAGGATTTCGGCGGCGAAAGCCTCGGCCTGAAGGCTCGCCAAAACCTTATCGAAGGTGATCACGATCATGCCGTCGATGCCGAGCTGTTCCAGCGCCCTGGCCTTGGCGTCGCGCGGCGTGAGGCGGAAGATCGTGTTTGGGCCCCGGAAAAAATCGGCCGGATGCGGCTCGAAGGTGAGCACCGCGCAGGGACAGTTGAATTCCTCGGCCAGCGACCTGGCGCGCTTTATCACCGCGAGATGACCGCGATGAATGCCATCGAAATTGCCGATCGCGACCACCGCGCCCGCAAGTCCGGGCGGCGGCACGGCCGGATCGATGGCGACAATAAATTTTTTAGCGGAAGAAGGATCGGCCAAGGGAACCCAAATCGTAAGACGCCATCTCCTCGGACTTTCTACCATATCAGCTCGGGGATCGCCGCCGTCGGCGCGAAATCCGCCGCTTCCATGAACTGGCGGAACGCGGCGGCGTCGAGCGCCGCGTCCTCCGCGCCGCCATGCAGCTCCTGGCGATGGATGCCGGATGTCACAAAGAGACTATCAAAGCCCTGGTCGTGCGCGCCTTTGATATCGGTTCGCATGGCGTCGCCAATCACGAGGACCCGCGCGCGATCGAGGATTTTGGTGTCCGGTCCCCGCGCCAGTTCGAGCGCGCGCGCGAAAATGGGTGCAAAAGGCTTGCCGGCCTGGATCACCTTGCCGCCCGCCCCGGCGTAGCGTTCGGCGATCGCGCCAGCGCAATAAAACACCTTGCGGCCGTCCTCCACCACGATATCGGGATTGGCGCAAATGAGCTCCAGGTTCCGGGCGCGCATGGCGGCAAGGAGTTCTTCGTAATCGGCGGGTGTCTCGTGCCAGGGATCGGCAAGGCCGGTGCAGAGGACGAAGCTCGCTTGTTGCAGCGGCGCCGCGCGGGGCGTCTCTCCACACAACGCCAATACCTCCTCGAAAAGGGCGGTTTCGTCAGGCGGGCCAATGTGAAATAAGCCCAGGCCGGCTCGCTCGACGAGCAGGGAAACGGTGACGTCGCCGGACGAGACGATCGCATCATAGGTTTTTCGCGGTACGCCGAGCCGGTCTAGCTGCGCCACCACGAAGCGGCTGGGGTTGGGCGAGTTCGTCATCAGCACGACCTTACCGCCGCCTGCCCGGAAGCGGCCAAGCGCCTCGATGGCTTTCGCGAAGGCCAGGAGTCCATTATGGACGACGCCCCAGACGTCGCTCAAAATGATGTCGTATCCGCTCGCGAGATCGGCCAATCCGCGCACCAGGCGAGTCACGCGCTCAATCATCCTTTTGCAAACATTTTGGTACGATTGACGGGGCGAAAATACTCATGGCTTCTTGCTCAGATGAAGGGAAGACCAGCGTCTTGGAGTACCGGATGCGGCGGGGCCTCGAAAGCCGCCGGGTGTGCTTCCAAGCGCGCCGGCTCGGCCTTGTCGGCAGCGCGGAAAGGAAGTACGACGAGGCGGAAACTGACTATCTAGGAAATGCCGGAATACGTCGGGAGGAACTTATATGTATAGCAGCAATAGTAACCGCAGCGGCGCCGCAGCGGGGCGGGTATTTATGGCCCTCTTCGCCATCATGCTGGCGATGGCGCTAGGCTTGTTCGCCTTCCCGGCGGCGGCGACGCCCTTCGTCTACGTGGCGAATGAGGGCGACGGCACCGTTTCGGTGATCGACTCGGTCACCAACGCCGTGGTCGCCACGGTCGGGGTGGGAAGTCACCCAAGGGGGGTCGCCGTCACGCCGGATGGGAAACACGCATATGTCACGAATGCGGCCTCCAAGACTGTCTCGGTGATCGACACGGCCACCAACACCGTGGTGGGGGCCCCGATCCCGGCAGGGGACAATCCCTTTGTGGTCACCGTCGCGCCGGATGGGAAACACGCCTATGTCACGAATTTGACCTCCAACAGCGTTTCGGTGATCGACACGGCCACAAACACGCTGGATCCGACGGTCATCATGGTGGGGAATAGACCAGTAAAGGTCGCCGTCGCCCCGGACGGGAAACACGCCTATGTCACGAATAATGGCTCCAACAACGTTTCGGCGATCGATACGGCCACCAATAAGGTGGTGGCCACGGTCGCGGTGGGGACTTTCCCCGAAGGGATCGCCGTCACCCCGGATGGGAAACACGTCTATGTCCAAAATGCAGGCTCCAACAATGTTTCGGTGATCGACACGGCCACTAACGCCGTGGTCGCCACGGTCGCGGTGGGAAGCCACCCCAGGGGGGTCGCCGTCACGCCGGATGGGAAACACGTGTATGTCACGAATGCGGCCTCCAACTCTGTCTCGGTGATCGACACGGCCACCAATACGGTGGTGGGTGCCCCGATCCTGGTGGGGGATGACCCTTTTGTGGTCACCGTCGCCCCGGACGGGAAACATGCCTATGCCACGAATTTGACCTCCAACAATGTTTCGGTGATCGACACGGCCAGCAACACGGTGGTCGCTACGGTCCCGGTGGGGAACAACCCCATTGGAGTGGGCATTGTTCCGCCGCCGCCGAGCGTACCCTAGGGTGGCGGCCACGGTCGGGGCGGGGAATGACCCGGGCATCATTCCGCCGCCGGGCGTCTCCTTCGCAATTTACCCTTGGCCTATTGGCGCTCCGAAAAACTGCAACTAAATCGCGATTACGTGAATCGAATGCCCATAATAGATTATAACAATGAATAAAATACAAATGAGAGGCACATACTAATGAGAGAGACGTACAAAGCAGTGGAAGTCTCCGCACCCGGCGTGCTTCGAGTAGTGGAACGTCCAGTCTCTGAGCCTGGAGCGGGTCAGGTTCGGATTCGGGTAGAAGCATGTGGAATCTGTCACACCGATGCCGCCACGGTGACGGGAACCTACCCCGGTCTGACTCTGCCGCGTGTTCCGGGGCATGAAGTGGTTGGCCGCATTGAAGCCTTAGGCGGCGGAGTGTCCCGGTGGAAAATCGGTCAACGGGTTGGTGTCGGCCTCATTGCCGGAGAAGATGGAGTGTGCGAACCTTGCCGACGTGGAGACATCGTCAATTGTCAGAACCCTGTGGTATTGGGAGTAACTGCCGATGGTGGCTATGCGGAAGTGATGATCGCTGAAGCGCGCGGCATCGCTTCCATTCCCGATGGGCTCACATCCGCAGAAGCCGCTCCTCTCCTCTGCGCGGGTATCACGACCTACAATGCGCTTCGCAACGCCGGCTTGCGCGGTGGAGATTTGGTCGCTGTGCAGGGCATCGGTGGCCTTGGGCATCTGGGTATCCAGTTTGCGCGGCACATGGGATTCCATACTATCGCGATCGGGCGTGGACGCGAGAAGGAAAAGCTTGCGAAGGATTTGGGCGCGCACGTCTACATCGACACCGCCGTCGACGACCCCGCAGGGGTCCTGCAGCGTATGGGCGGGGCTAGGGCCATTCTCGCAACTGCTCCCAGTGGCGGCGCTATGGGGCCACTTGTCTCCGGTCTTGCGGTTCGCGGCAAGCTCATCGTGGTGGGTGTACCGGAGGACCAGATGCAATTGAGTGCTTTCCCGCTGGTCTTTGGCGGACGCTCGATCTACGGGAGCCTGACCGGCACCCGATTGATAGCGAGGACACCCTCGCCTTCAGCGTCCTCGAGAATATCCGCCCGATGATCGAGACTGTTCCTCTCGAACAGGCTGCTGATGCTTACGCTCGCATGATGCAAGGCAAAGCACGGTTCCGCATGGTGCTGGTTACAAAGGATGGAGTCGGGCACGAAGCATCGGCCCACGGATGAATGGCGAGCTGTAATTCCCCGCGTCCATGGTTGCAATCGCAAACCATAGCACCCCCGTCAGCCCTCATCCTGCCACCATCCCGAACTTTTCTAGCTCCTTCGGGGGGATAGCCATCCCCCCCGGACGGGAAACACGCCTACGTCACGGATACAGGCTCCTGTGTTTCGGTGATTGACACGGCCACCAACACCGTGATTACGGGGAAGGGGTTCCCGATCGCGGTGGGAGTTTCCCCGTTCGGGTCGCCATCACCCCGGATGGGACACACGCCTATGTCGCGAATCATACCTCCAACAACGTTTCGGTGATCCGCACAGCCAAAAATAAAATGGTGGCCACGGTCGCGGTGGGGACAAGCCCCGCCGGCGTGGGCATTGTGCCGCCGCCGCCGGGGGTGCCCTTCCTCGCCCTCAGCGCCACGCTCGACATCGACTTCGATGGCGCTCCCACCTTTAACCTTAAGTCCCACTTCACCTTGAGCAGCACCGCGCCTGGCCTGCATCTCCAACGCAAGCCGGTCAAGCTCCAAGTCGGCACCTTCTCCGTCACCATCCCGCCCGGGTCTTTCACGAAGCAGCCGGACGGGTCTTACTTCTTCGCGGGAGTGATCGATGGCGTGAGCTTGAAGGCGCGGATCACGCCCATGGCCGCGCTGCAATATGCGTTCCACGCGAAGGCGACGGGGGCGAGCTTGACCGAGACCACGAATCCGGTGTCTGTAACCCTGATCCTCGGCGGCGACAGCGGCGCCACCTCGGTCACGGCCACGCTTTCCCCCTAAAACGATGCTTCCAGGCGTGATCCGGTTCAATTGGACCGGATCACCGCAAAAGCCGCCCGCCGGTGACGCAGTTTACGCCAGCTCCTCCAGGCGCCCCTCGTGCAAGGTCACCCGCCGGTCCATCCGGCTGGCCAGCTCCATGTTGTGGGTCGCGACCAAGGCGGCAAGCCCGGTCGCCCGGGTTGGATTAATGGTGCTTGACCAAGTCGTCAACGGTCAACCCAATGTTCCTCGCAATTTGCCTGAGCAAGATTGGAGAAATATCCCTGCCTTGATGGAACGGCACGGTGGTGCATCGTCCAGTGCCGTCACGAAACTGTTTATGCGAACCACGCTGCCTGACCTCAGAGAACCCAAGCTTGCGGAGAATTGCGACGACCTCTGCTGGCTTGAGCACGGGGACGCCGCTCATAGCTATGCGACGGAAACGTTCTGGATTCCTACAAATTCTGACTCAAGCTCAGGTTCTCCGTCTTCAAGCAGCATAGTGATGACCTCCCGAAGATTGTGATTGAGTTCATCGAGCGTCTCGCCTTGGGAGTGCGCGCCAGAAAAACCAGGAACAAATCCGACAAACAGTCCAGTCTGGGGACACCGCTCAATTACCGCAGAATAAACCTTCATAGGCAACCTCATAATTTCAGATTATGCACAGATTGTCCGGCCGTATAAGTGGGGAAGCAAGTCCTAAAGCGCGGCGGGCAGGTTGCGGGAGCCGCATCCCTTGTGGCCGCGCTCATGGCGCTACGCCTATTCCAGCTCCTCCAGGCGCCCCTCGTGTAAGGTCACCCGCCGGTCCATCCGGCTGGCCAGCTCCATGTTGTGGGTCGCAACCAAGGTGGCAAGGCCGGTCGCCCGGACGATCGCGTCGAGCGCCGCGAAAACATGGCTAGCGGTTTTCGGATCGAGATTGCCGGTCGGCTCGTCGGCGAGCAGGATGCCTGGGCCGTTGGCGACCGCGCGGGCAATCGCGACGCGCTGCTGCTCGCCGCCGGACAACTCCGACGGCCGGTGTTCGCCGCGCCCGGAGAGGCCGAGGTAATGCAGCAATTGCCCGGCGCGGTCGCGTGCCTCGCTCCGCGACAGCCCGGCGATCATCTGCGGCAGCATGATATTTTCCAGCGCCGAAAATTCCGGCAGCAGATGATGGAATTGATAGACGAAGCCGATCTCGCCGCGCCTGAGCGCGGTGCGGGCGTCGTCGGTCATTGCGACCGTCGCTTCGCCAGCGATAAACACTTCGCCGGCGTCGGGCGGCTCGAGGAGGCCCGCGATATGGAGGAGTGTCGATTTGCCGGCGCCGGATGGCGCCACAAGCGCGACCGATTGGCCGGCCCACAGGCAAAAATCGGCCCCGCGCAAGATTTCGAGCGGGGACCCCGCCTGAGCGTAGCGGCGTTCGATCTTTTCGAGGCAAAGCGCCGGAGGGGACATGGCTATTCGTAACGCAAGGCTTCGACCGGATCGAGTTTTGCCGCGCACCACGACGGATAGATTGTCGCCAGCAGCGATAAAATCAACGTCATCGAAGCCACGGTGAGGACGTCGCCAGGATCGACCACGGACGGCACGCGCGAAAGGAAGTAAATTTCGGCCGGAAATAGATTGGCATCAAAAAGCCATTTGAGAAGCTGGCGAACCCCCTCGACATTGCTCGCGACGGCGAGGCCGAGAAGGCAGCCGGCGAGCGTTCCGGCGACCCCGATCGAGGCGCCGGTGATGAGAAAAATCCGCATGACGCCGCGTTGCGTCGCGCCCATCGTGCGCAGGATCGCGATATCGCGGCCCTTGTCCTTGACGAGCATGATCAGCCCCGACACGATGTTGAGCGCGGCGACAAGCACGATCAGCGTAAGAATAATAAACATGACATTGCGTTCCACGTTCAGCGCGTCGAAGAATGTCTTGTTGCGCTCGCGCCAGTCGGTCATGATCATCGGCCGCGTCACCGCCCGGCCGATTTTGTCCTTGACCGCG
>Ga0185299_10005888_pt1 | contig 13410 bp, 14 predicted proteins | sample PaiPotPPA55metaG_FD_128002 | JGI IMG/M metagenome (GOLD analysis project Ga0185299, IMG submission 128002) | Iron sulfur acid spring bacterial and archeal communities from Banff, Canada, to study Microbial Dark Matter (Phase II) - Paint Pots PPA... ...
CGCTGCCGACCGTACCGGCCACGCGTTGCTGCACACGCTGTACCAGCAGAACGTCGCGGCCAAGACGCACTTCTTCGTCGAATGGATGGCGCTGGACCTGATCCGCGACGCCGACGGCGACGTGCTTGGCGTGACGGCGATGGAAATGGAAACCGGCGACGTCCACATCCTCGAAGGCAAGACCACGCTGTTCGCCACGGGCGGCGCGGGCCGGATCTTCGCGGCATCGACCAACGCGTTCATCAACACCGGCGACGGACTTGGCATGGCGGCCCGCTCGGGCATCGCCTTGCAGGACATGGAATTCTGGCAGTTCCACCCGACTGGCGTGGCCGGCGCGGGCGTGCTGATTACTGAGGGCGTACGCGGCGAGGGCGGTATTCTGCGCAATTCGGACGGCGAACGCTTCATGGAGCGCTATGCGCCGACGCTGAAGGATCTGGCGCCGCGCGACATGGTTTGTCGTTCCATGGGGCAAGAGATCAAGGAGGGGCGTGGCGTTGGTCCGAACAAGGATCACGTCTTGCTGGACCTGTCGCACATTGGCGCCGAGACGATCATCAAGCGTCTGCCGTCGATCCGCGAGATCGCGCTGAAGTTCGCGAACGTCGATTGCATCAAGGAACCGATCCCGGTCGTGCCGACCATCCATTACCAGATGGGCGGCATTCCTACGAACATTCATGGCCAGGTCGTGGGCACGTCGAAGGGCCATGAAGAGCCGGTCAATGGTTTCTACGCGGTCGGCGAATGTTCGTGCGTGTCGGTGCACGGTGCAAACCGGCTCGGTACGAACTCGCTGCTCGATCTGGTGGTGTTCGGCCGCGCGGCCGGCAACCACATCATCAAGCACGCGCTGGAAATGAAGGAACACAAACCGCTGCCGGCCGATGCCGCTGATTTTGCGCTATCGCGTCTGGACAAGCTCGACAAGTCGACTTCGGGCGAATACACGCAGGCGATCGCAAATGACATCCGTTCGACGATGCAGGCACACGCAGGGGTGTTCCGCACTACAAAGCTAATTCAAGAAGGTTTGGAGAAAATCAGGGACCTGACCGAACGCACGAATCACGTCCATCTGAAGGACAAGTCGAAGGTGTTCAACACGGCGAAGGTCGAAGCACTGGAACTGGCGAACCTGATCGAAGTGGCGCGCGCCACTGTTGTTTCGGCGGACGCCCGGAAAGAGAGTCGTGGTGCGCATGCCAACGCCGATTTCCCGAACCGGGAGGACGGCGACTGGCTTCGGCATACATTATGGTTCAGCCAGGGTGACCGCATTGACTACAAACCGGTTCATATGCAGCCGCTGACCGTTGAATCGGTGCCGCCGAAAGCGCGTACCTTCTAAGGCACAGGTCAAAGAAATCAGAACTGGCCGAGCGATCTTTTGAGATCTACCGCTCCGGCCCGGATTAGAACAGGGCGCCGCGAATGCGCCGCAACGATCCCTCAAGATGAATCTTCATGCTTCGACTTACCGAACAGAAAACAGATGCGTCGTGGGACGACGTGAATCATCTGGAGATATCGATGGCAAAGGCGTGAGAGTATCGGGGCGGCCTATTTCAGTCCTTGCTGCTTGCGGTACAGCTCAACCGGTAGTCCACCCTGGCCCCAGTTCTCAGTGTCCACCTCTTCAATGACCACAAAGGTTGCTTCGAGAGGCTTGTTCAGTACGTCGAGCAGTAGCTGGCTCACGCCCTTGATGAGCTGAGCCTTTTCATCCGCTGTGACGGAGTCGTTGCCAGGCCGGGACCCTTCGCGGGTGACCTGAATCGTGACCATAGGCATATCGTTTTCCTTCATCGTGGTTGACGAACAGAGCGCCGCCCAGCGGCGCCCGGAAGTGAAGTACTTAGTGACCAGCGCTCTGACCGCCGTCGACGTGCAGGATTTCACCCGTCACGAACGGCGCCGAATCCAGATACAGAATCGCGTTGACGATATCGCTCATCTCGCCCATGTGGCCCATCGGGTGGAGTGCGCCGAGTGCCGCGTGCGTTTCGGGGGCATGCATCGGCGACTTGATGATGCCGGGGGCAACCGCGTTCGCACGGATGCCGGATTTCGCGTATTCGATGGCAAGCGACTTCGTCGCCGCGTTCAGACCGCCCTTCGTCAGCGATGCTAATACCGAAGGGACACCGTCGATTGCGTGGTCGGCCAGGCTGGTCGTGATGCTGACCACGTGGCCGCTCGAATTCTTTTCCATTTCAGCGATTGCGAGCTGCGTGATGTAGAAGAAACCCGCGAGGTTCACGCTCGTAATCGCTGCATAGTCTTCGGCGGAGTACTTCGTAAAAGGCTTCGCGATAAAGACGCCGGCGTTGTTGATCAGCGTGTCGATGCGGCCAAAGCGTGCCACGCCTTCGGAAATCACGCGACGAGCGGTGGCTGGGTCGGCGATATCGCCCACCACCGTCAGAATGTCGGGGTCGTCCGACGGTTTGATGCTTCGTGCCGTTGCGACAATGCGGTAGTCGAGTTTGCGGAAAGCTTTGACTACCTCTGCGCCAATGCCTTGCGACGCACCTGTAACGACAACGACCTTTTGTGACGTGCTCATGGTAGACCTCAATAAGTTGATTCGGCTCTCTCGCCAATTGAACCGGCGGTGCCGATAGGTCTTCAATCTAGGCGCATTTACGTTAAGTTCGAATACCCGCCATGGACAAACAGTCTTGCCTGGCGGGAACAAATCAGGAGCGCGACCGGCGGGCTCGCTGGTCGGCTTTGGCAGATAGACGTCGGAGACTCCAGCCGTCCGTTATCCAGTGAAGATGAGTCCAGAGGCCTTCAATCGTTTTTATTTATGTACAGTCATTGTTCAAAATATAAAACAACGAGTTCAATGACGACGCCTTTGCAGTTCTGCTGTCGCCTCCTAAACTCCTTTCATCATCAATCAACCCAGAGGAGTCGATATGCAAGCCTTCAGCGATATCACGGACGTTGGACATTTCATCCATGGCCAGCGCGTGAACGGTAGCGGAACCCGCAACCAGCCCGTCTTTAATCCAGCTACTGGCGCGAGTCCTCGCAAGCTGCTGCTGGGCGAAACCGCGGACGTTGAGGCAGCAGTCGCGAGCGCAAAGTCTGCGTTTCCGAAGTGGAGCAACACGCCGCCGATTCGCCGCGCGCGCGTCATGCTGCGTTTCCTCGAATTGATGAACAAGCACCGTGACGAACTCGCCGCAATCATCACGGCTGAGCACGGCAAGGTATTCTCCGATGCTCAAGGGGAAGTCTCGCGCGGCATCGACGTCATCGAGTTCGCCTGTGGCATCCCGCAACTGCTCAAGGGGGACTATACCGAGCAGGTCTCGACAGGCATGGATAACTGGACGGTCCGGCAGGCGCTGGGTGTGGTCGCGGGGATCACACCGTTCAACTTCCCTTGCATGGTCCCATGCTGGATGTTCCCGGTCGCGATTGCGGCCGGCAACGCGTTCATTCTCAAGCCGAGTGATCACGACCCGTCGGCGGCGCTTTTCATGGCGGATCTTTTGCAGAATGCAGGGCTGCCCGATGGTGTTTTCAATGTTGTTCAGGGCGACAAGGTTGTCGTGGACGCATTGCTGGCTCATCCGGACGTCAAGGCAGTCAGCTTCGTCGGCTCAACGCCGGTGGCCAACTATATCTACGAGACGGGAGCGAGGCACGGCAAGCGCGTTCAGGCGCTCGGCGGCGCGAAGAACCACCTGGTGGTGATGCCGGACGCTGACCTTGACCGGGCGGTCGACGCACTGGTCGGTGCTGCGTACGGGTCTGCCGGCGAGCGATGCATGTCCATTTCGGTGGCGGTTCTGGTGAGTGATGTTGCTGACAAGATTATTCCGCGACTGGCAGAACGCGCACGCACTCTGGCGGTCAAGAACGGGATGGAGCCGGATGCCGAGATGGGTCCCATTGTGACGCGGCAGGCTCTGGAGCGTATCGAAGGTTACATTGAGCAGGGCGTTGAAGAAGGCGCGACGCTGGTCGTCGACGGTCGCGGCCTGAAGGTGCCGGGTCACGAAGACGGTTTCTTCACCGGCGGTACGCTGTTTGACAGCGTCACGCCCGAAATGCGTATCTACAAGGAGGAAATCTTCGGCCCGGTGCTCGCGTGCGTTCGCGTAAAGGATTTCACAGAGGCTGTTGAACTGGTTAACGCGCACGAGTTCGGTAACGGCGTTGCATGCTATACCCGCGATGGACACGTAGCCCGGGAGTTTGGCCGCCGGATCGAGGTCGGCATGGTCGGTATCAATGTGCCGATTCCTGTTCCCATGGCGTGGCACGGCTTCGGCGGCTGGAAGCGAAGCCTCTTTGGCGACATGCACGCCTACGGAGAGGAGAGCGTACGTTTCTACACGAAGCAGAAGTCCATCATGCAGCGCTGGCCCCTGAGCACCGAGACAGGTGCTGAGTTTTCGATGCCGATCGCAAAGTGAGCACAATCCGGGTTGGATGCGAGCGCGGTGGTGTACCTGATTGACAGGGTTGTTGGCGAGGAGGTGCAATGATTCTGGTGCATTTTTCACGTTGATAGCGCAAGCTACGTTCTGGCTGGTCGGGTCCGGCGTGCACTAGGCGCTCGACATACAGTAGCAGCGCGTACGAAGAGCTGTTTCGATCCGTTCAGGCCACGAGACACATTGCGTCGGGAAGCGGCGGCAACCGATAGTCGCGCTGCGAAGAACGGGAATCCGATGTCATTGAGAGACTATGCAGCGTCAATTTGAAGACCTCCTTCTGGGCAGTATCGAACTGTTCTGTCTTGCAGCTGAGCTGGAAAGTTTCACGACTGCGGCTACTGCCGCAAGCGTCACGCCTGCTGCGGTCAGCCGTGCGGTGGCGCGCCTTGAAAAACGCCTCGGTGTACGGCTGTTTGTTCGGACTACGCGGCAGATCCGGTTGACGGACCAGGGAAGGCGGTACTTCGAGCAGTGTCGGCTGGCACTGCGCCAACTCGCTGACGCGGAGCGGGAAGCGACAGGGCAGCAGACCACCCCGGCTGGCGTCCTGAGAATCAGCATGCCAACGCCGTACGGTCACTACCGCGTCCTTCCCCTGTTGGCAGATTTCCGTGAGCGTTACCCCGAGGTCACAGTCGAAACGCACCTCAGTAACCGCAACATCGACTTTGCGGACGAAGGCTTTGACCTGGCGATCCGGGGTCGTGCTCCACGGGATTCCGGTCTGATAGCGCGAAAGATCGAGGACGCGGAACTGGTAGTCGTGGCATCACCAGTGTATTTGCAGAGAGCTGACAAACTGGAAACGCCGGAGGATTTGATTAACCACGACTGCATCCAGTTTGAGTTGCCGAGTACTGGCCGCAACTTACCCTGGCAGTTTATTCGCGATGGCGAGTCCGCTGAAATCGAGACGCGTGGAGGCTATGGATCTTCGGGTGATGCGCTTGCCGGGGTGACTTTGGCGCGTCACGGGGCAGGCGTATTCCAGACGTATCGGTTCATTGTTGAGAAAGACATCGCAGACGGAACACTGAAGGAAATGCTCGCCCCGTATGGCGGTAGTTCCCGACCGTTCATCCTGCTTTATCCGCATGGCCGGCATCTGTCGTCGCGCGTGCGCAGTTTTGTGGAATTTCTGATGCAAAGACTGGGAGCATAGACGGCTCAGGACCACCAGCAAACTGCACGCGAGGACTTCTGACGGTTGAACGCAGCCTGCTTGACTGTGACATGGCCGGGCTGCAAGCCGATGAGCTTGTGCTCGATGTGTGAAGCAGTTGGGACAAAAGCATGCAACGAGGCGAACGCGGCGCCTGTTAGCGCCGCGTTTGGGCACAACGCGATCCGTCGGGGTTATTTTTGTGCCAGCAACGCCTTGATCGTTGCCTCGGTTTCTGCGTAGTCGCCTTCGCCGAAGTGGGTATAAACCACCTGTCCCTTCTTATCGATCAAATAGAACGCGGGCCAGTATTGGTTGTTGTAGGCGCTCCACGTCGCATACTGGTTGTCCTGTGCCACCGGAAAACTGATGCCGAAGCGTTTGATGGCAGTCCTGACGTTATCAGTGTTGCGCTCGAATGGATACTCGGGCGTGTGCACCCCGATTACCACCAGACCCTGATCCTTGTATTTTTGATTCCAGTTCTTAACGTAGGGCAGGGTGTTGACGCAGTTGATACAAGTGTAGGTCCAGAAATCGACCAGCACCACCTTGCCCTGCAACTGCTTTATGGTCAGCGGATCGCTGTTGAGCCATTTTTCGATGCCCGTGAATTCCGGTGCGGGAACGCTGTTCCTGAGTGGGCTTGCGATTGCGGCGCTGCTAGTCGCCGCAATCACGGCGAACATGGCCACGGTAGCCACGGTCTTGAGTTTGGAGAGCATGTCAGAGTCCTTTAAGGGCGGGAAGAAAAGAGGAAATCCAGGCGTAGGCGAGGATGTCGTACTGCAGGTAAATTGCGAGCGCGGTCAGCATCACCAGCATGCCGAACACTTGTTGCAGGCGATGTGCATGGCGTGCAACCAGCCGTACGCGATGAGTCGCGTACTGGCCGCCGTAAATGATGGCGAGCATCGGAATGGCGGCGCCGAAGGCATACAAAGCGAGCAGCAAGCCCGACCATTCGAGGTCCTGCGCCTTGACGACCAGCACCAGGATCGATGCGAGCACTGGCCCCGCGCACGGGGTCCATACCGCACCCAGCGACATACCGAGCACGAAGCCGCCCGCGTTGCCGCTGCTGGTCTGAACACCCGGGGAAACCGCCGGCCACAGGCGCTGCAGTGGCTGTTGCAGGTGTGCCACGAGCCAGTCATAGGGGCGAGGCCACAGGCGCAACAAGCCGGATAGCGCCAGCAACACGATCCCCGTGTTGCGCAGCGCTTGCTGCGCAACGTGGACCGTACTGGAGACGGCGCCCAGAAGCATTGCAAACGAAGCAAAGGTCAGGATGAAGCCGGCGATGATGAAAAGCGGCCTTACGCGGTCGGGGCGGTCGACCGAGGTGCCGAGCAGGATCGGCATCACAGGAAGGATGCAGGGCGAAGCAATCGTCAGCAGGCCGGCCAGCAGGGCAAGTGGTGTTTCAAGGAGGTTGTGCATGAGTTAGCGTTCCGTTGATTGGCATGGCTGTATTGGAACGCCCTCACGTATCTGACTTGTGTCGGCCACGCCGCATGGGTGCAATATTTTGTGTCTGGAAGAGGCCCAGATACATTGCGACATAAATCAGCGCGCGGCCTCGGCTATAAAGCAGGCATTGCCGATCAAGGAGAGCCACATGAGTACCGACCTTCTGCAAGGATCCTGCCATTGCGGGACCGTCAAATTCGAAGTCCGTACAGCCGTCGTGCCTGCCTCGCGCTGCAACTGCAGCCTGTGCCGGCGCAAGGGTGCGCTGATGACGCCGCCGGTCCTGGCGGGTGAGCTGAAGATCCTGCGAGGCGAGGACGCGCTGACGCTGTATCAATTCAATACGCGCCTGGCAAAGCACTATTTCTGCAAGCACTGCGGCATCTATCCGTTCCACCAGACACGCAAGGACCCGCAGTTGTGGCGCGTCAACATCGGTTGCCTGGAAGGCATGGATCCGTATACGCTGGATGCCGGGGTAGCCGATGGCGCCAGCCTGTCCGTCGTGGAGGATGCATGAAGCGATTACTGGCGATCGTCGCCTTCCTGGCCGGCGGAATTGCGGCGGAAATGGCGCACCCGGTGCAGTGTCTGCTGGTCAACGCGAGCCGGACGTATGTAAAACGCAGGAAGGAGTGATCCATTGATGGAAAACACCGACCACGTGCTGATCGTCGATGACGATCGTGGCATTCGCGAACTGCTCGCAACCTATCTCGAGAAGAACGGCATGCGCGTCTCGCTGGCCGCCAACGGCCGCCAGATGCGGGCTACCCTGGAGCAGGGCGTGCCCGACCTGATCGTGCTGGATCTGATGCTGCCCGGCGAAGACGGCCTGGTGCTGTGCCGGGAATTGCGCGCCAGCAAGTTCCGCTCGGTTCCGGTCCTGATGCTGACCGCCCGCAGCGAGGAGGCGGATCGCATCGTCGGGCTGGAAATGGGTGCCGACGATTACCTCCCCAAACCGTTTGCGGTGCGGGAGCTGCTGGCGCGTATTCGCTCGGTCCTGCGCCGCGCGCGCATGTTACCGCCCGGCATGCAGGTGACAGAGTCGGCGCAGATGCTCAGCTTCGGCGACTGGCGGCTCGACACTACCGCGCGCCACCTGCTCGATGCAGAAGGGACCATGGTGGCGCTAAGCGGCGCAGAGTACCGCTTGCTGCGTGTATTCCTCGACCACCCGCAACGCGTGCTCACACGCGATCAGTTGCTCAACCTGACCCAGGGCCGGCAGGCCGATCAGTTTGACCGGTCGATCGATCTGCTGGTGAGCCGGTTGCGCCAGCGCTTGCAGGACGTCGCGCGTGAACCCCGTTACATCAAGACGCTACGCAGCGAAGGATATGTGTTCTCCGCGGCGGTGATCCCGATCGAAGGCCCCCAATGAGCGTGCATTCGTTGCTGCGCTGGCCGCGTACCCTGTTCGCAAGGCTGGCACTGATCCTCTTCGTTGGCCTCGCGCTCGCGCAGACACTGTCGTTCTGGCTCACCATGACCGAACGCGACCAGAGCATGACCAACGTGATGATGGGTTATATCGAACGTGAGGTCGCCAGTTCCGTTGCACTGCTCGATCATTTGCCGGCTGCCGAGCGCGCTGACTGGCTGCCGCGGCTGGCAAGGCGCACCTATAGCTTCATTCTGGGCCCCGGGGTACCCGGCGCACCTCCCGATGCCGATCTGTCGGCGAGGGTCGCTCGATCTATCGCAGAGGGCATAGGCAAGCGGTATCCGCTGAGCGTGAACGCCGTTCCTGGAGAACCGGAGCGCCTGCAGGTTCATCTGCAGTTGAGTGACGGCACCCCGCTGACGATCGACTACAGGCCCATGCCTGGCGCGCCGCTGTCGCCGTGGCTGCCGCTCGTGCTGCTGCTGCAACTGGCGGTACTGGCCGCGTGCTGCTGGCTGGCTGTGCGGCTGGCGACGCGCCCGCTAAACCAGTTGGCGCTGGCTGCCGATACCCTCGGGCCAGACCTGAAGGCGGACCGCCTGCCTGAAGACGGGCCGGACGAAGTGGCGCGCGCGGCGAGGGCGTTCAACGCGATGCAGGATCGCGTGGCGATGTACATGACCGAGCGAATGCAGATCCTGGCGGCGATTTCGCACGACCTGCAAACGCCGATTACCCGCATGCGTTTGCGGGTCGACGTCATGGACGACAGCGCGCAGGGAACAAAGCTGCAGCAGGACCTGCAGGAAATGGAAACGCTGGTCAAGGAAGGTGTGACGTACGCTCGCACGATGCACGGTACTACCGAAGTGCCGTGTCGCATCGATCCGGACGCTCTGTTCGATAGCCTCGTCTGCGACTATGTCGATGCAGGAAAGAAGGTGGCGCTGCACGGCCGGATCGCCAGTGCACTGGTGACGCGTCCCCAGGCGTTGCGCCGGATAGTCTGCAACCTGGTCGATAACGCACTGAAATTCGGCGAGGAGGCTGAGATCATGGTGTCTGGGTCGCAGGACGGGCAGGTGACGATCTCGGTGCTTGACCGGGGACCCGGGATACCGGCCGAATCGCTGGAGGCGGTATTCGAGCCGTTCTACCGGCTGGAAGGATCGCGTAACCGCCACACCGGCGGCACCGGGCTCGGCCTGGCCATTGCGCGGCAACTTACCCTCGCCATGGATGCGACGCTGTCGTTGCATAACCGGCCCGGGGGTGGACTGGAAGCCAGGCTGACGTTGAAGAACCTGCGCCAAGTTGAGTCGATCAAAAGCGCCAAATAGTTTTTCTTTCTTGCCGCAGCAGAACTTCTCATTTGTCCGCTGCTCAGCCAGCGACGATAGTTCAGTCACCGCGGACACACCACTGTCCTTGATTTCTTCCCCTTTCAAGACCGCGCCGCTATTGACCAAGGGCGGCGCGATCGTTGCGACGACTTCCTTCCTTAACGAAGTGGGAACGTCAGGGCTGTCGATTCTCCGCAACGAAGCCGTCTCATAGCTCGGTTAGAAAAAAATTTTAAGGAATAGACATTGTGTCGCGACGTATCTGAAAGCCATGTTGATACACAACATTGCAATTGATCGGTTTTTTGACACAAGCCAGATTCATCCACGCGTTCTAATGCATCAACGCCGGATTCTCTCTGTACTGAGCATGGCGGGTTCCAGCAGGTGCGAGAAGAACAGGTGCAAGCCCAAAAGGGCGGCTAGATCGGATACGTCAACGGCACGCTCTATAGAGGACGCAGTTGATCATCCGTTCGCTGTAGCCTGGTTTTACGCTATTCATATATTCGTACACCTACTTATATGGGTCAATCGAGAAGATGACCCTGATCGCAACAGAATTTATTGGAGGTTTCATCATGAGAAAGCATTTCATCGCCGCGGTAATCATCGCAGCCAGCGCCGCAGTCGCCGCCCCTGTTTTTGCCAGCAGCGGCTACGGTCCCGCACCTCACTACGATCCGATCGCAGGCGCCCCAGCGTCGCAACGCGGTCAAAGTGCCGAGACAATCCACGCGGAAAACACTAACGCCAACACCGGCACGCAGTCGTTTGGTGGCGTGCGGGAAACGACGTCCCAATGGGGTAGCCGTGTCCCGGCTAATGACCCCAATTCGCTCTACTCACGTCGCTAAGCGGAACCGAACAAGGAGTTCACCATGACGCAGCTCGAAAAAGTACTGTACACCGGCAAAACCCACACATCCTCGGGCGGCCGGGATGGCACGGCCCGCAGCTCTGATGGCCGCCTGGACATCAAGCTTTCGTCGCCTGGCAGCACGGGCATCGGCACCAATCCGGAGCAGCTGTTCGCCGCAGGCTGGTCAGCCTGTTTCATCGGTGCAATGGGGCTTGCGGCCGCCAAAATAAAGATCAGTCTTCCGACTGACCTGGCCGTCGACGCCGAAGTGGACCTGGGCACGACTGGCGGCGCTTACTTCCTCCAGGCTCGCCTCAACGTCAGCCTGCCGGGTGTCGACCGCAAAGTCGCCCAGGCCCTGGTGGACGCCGCGCACCAGACGTGTCCGTATTCCAAAGCCACGCGCGGCAACATCGACGTCGTGATTAACCTGGTCTAAGCCGGACCTGTCACGGATCTGGCCTGCCCGTGTTTTACAGCGTAGTTATCACAATCTCATCTACTTTAACGAGGTCAATAACGGCGGCCACTTTGCAGCATGGGAGCAGCCGGAACTCTTCAGTACCGAGATCCGGGCAGCGTTCAGATCGCTGCGCTAACGCGGGTTCATTGCGTAGGCTGTCCGCGGCAAGGCTAGTAGCCGTCGTCGCATTTAAAGAGTGGCTCATTTCCGAGGTCAGCACCCTGTAACTTGCGCAGCTGTACGGATGTGATCCTGGCATTGCATGGCAAGCAGTCACGTCGTCGTGACGTTGACGAGTTCGCGCGATATACGAGTCCGTAAGCGCGGCGTCACGAAGTCAAGGAAAGCACGCAACTTCAGCGGCAGGGGCGCTTGTCCCATATGCACCAGACTGATGGGCGATGACGCCGGCTCGTATGTGTCGAGCACGACGTTAAGTGCGTTGTCGCGTACAGCGTCCGCGACCTGGTACGACAGAACACGTGTCAGGCCAACGCCAAGAATTGCGGCTGCGATAGCCGCCTCCGCCGTATTCACCGCAAGCCTTGAGTGAACAGGCACGGATAGCGCTGACTTGCCGGACCTGAAAACCCAGGAGCGGGCCGCTTCAAGTCCCTCGAAGGTAATGCACTGATGCCCGGTGAGATCGCGTGGCCTGGCGGGTGCGCCATGGGCTGCCAGATAGGCCGGACTCGCACATACCACACGGCGGATTGTTCCGACTCCGGTCGCGACTAGCGCGCTATCCGGCAGTTCGCCAATCCGGACAGCGACATCGACGTGCTCCTCCATCATATGCACGACGCGATCCGTAAGCACGAGGCGAATGTCGATCTCTGGATAGCGCTCGAGAAATTCCGCAACAACCGGCACGACGTGCAGGCGCCCGAAAACCACTGGCGCCGTGACCACGAGATCGCCTTTGGGCGCAGTGTATTCACCCGTCGCAGTACGCTCGGCTTCTCCAATTTCCTCGAGAATGCGCCGGCACGCGGCCACGTATGACCGCCCGGTTTCGGTTAGCGAAAGTTGCCGCGTCGTGCGGTGAAGCAGGCGCGTCTTCAGATGCGACTCCAGTTCTCCAACCTTGCGACTGACCGTTGCCAGCGGCATGCCGAGGCGACGAGCGGCGGCCGAAAGACTGCCCGATTCGACAACGGCGACGAGGATAGACATGGATTCAAGCCGGTCCATCAGGCTCTCTCGCTGGGTGGGAGGATGATTCCTGATATTGCAGGATTCTCTTTAAAAATGGAAGTGTGTAACGTTGGGTCTGTCGCTAACGACATTCTTCTTCAACAGGAAATCGCCATGTCCCGTATCTCCACGCCCGCCACGATTGCCGATGCACCTGCTTCCTCCCAACCGTTGCTGGAGGCAGTCAATAAGCAGTTGGGCGTCGTGCCCAACATGTTCCGGCTTGTCGCCAATAGCCCAGCCGCGCTCGAAGGTTTCCTGAGTCTGTCCGGCGCGCTCGCAAAAGGCTCGCTTCCGGCCCAGACGCGCCAGCGCATCGCGCTTGCGGTCGCCGAAGTCAATGGATGCGACTATTGTTTGTCCGCTCACACCTATCTCGCGAAGAACCTCTCGAAGCTCGACGACGCGGAAATTGCTGCAAATCGCCGCGGCGGTTCGAACGACCCGAAAGCGGAGGCGGCGGTGGGGTTTGCGAAGAAGGTCGCCGAGGCGCGTGGCCGCGTATCGGATACCGATTTGAATACGGTTAGGGCGGCCGGTTACGACGACGCGCAGATCATCGAAATCGTGCAGCACGTCGGATTGAATGTCTGGACGAACTACCTCAACGTAGTCGCCGAAACGGACATCGATTTTCCGATCGTACAGGCACGCAAGGCCGCCTGACGGCCAATCTTGCGCGTGCAAACCGCCGGCGCACTGTGGCGTCGGCGGATGGAATAGGTCTGCTTCAGCCCAAAAGCCTCGTGAAGGGTTAGGCTGCAGTTTCCTTCAACACGTCGGTGGCAGCTTCGCATGCGCCGCGCAGTTGCTCGCGCATCAGGTCTTGCACGCTTTCATCGCCTGCGGCAATTGCATCCTTGATCTTTACCGCCTGGTCAAACGACACGCGCATCCGTCCCCCCCGCGACATTGCTATACGCCGCAGGCGCCGCACCGGCCCGATCAGGCTCGCATGCGTTGCCTGCAGCGTACGATTGTCGGCAAGCGTCATGACGATCGAATAAAAACGGTCGAGCGCATCCACATAAGCGGTGACGTCTTCGGCGACTAC
>Ga0185299_10005890_pt1 | contig 13407 bp, 6 predicted proteins | sample PaiPotPPA55metaG_FD_128002 | JGI IMG/M metagenome (GOLD analysis project Ga0185299, IMG submission 128002) | Iron sulfur acid spring bacterial and archeal communities from Banff, Canada, to study Microbial Dark Matter (Phase II) - Paint Pots PPA... ...
AATCAACACGCTGCGGGGCAATATAAACTGGATGCATGCACGCGAAAAGCAGTTTGCCTCGCCGCTGTTCGGCGACGACATCAAAAAGATTCAGCCGATTATCGAAGCCAGCGGCAGCGACTCGGCGATGTTCGACAATTGCCTCGAACTGCTGGTGCGCACCGGCCGTTCGCTGCCTCACGCGATTATGATGATGATCCCGGAGGCTTGGCAGAACGACCTGCTGATGGACGACGGCAAGCGAGCCTCCTATCAGTTCCATTCGTGCATGATGGAGCCGTGGGACGGACCCGCCTCGATCGCCTTCACTGACGGCCATCACATCGGGGCCGTGCTCGATCGCAACGGTTTGCGGCCGTCGCGTTACCTGGTCACCAAAGATGGTCTGGTCGTGATGGCGTCGGAAACCGGGGTGCTCGATATTCCGCCGCAGGAGATTGAATATAAGGGGCGGCTGCAGCCCGGCCGGATGTTCTTCGTCGATACCGTGGCAGGCCGGATCGTGCAGGACGAGGAGATCAAGCGAGGCTTCGCGCAGCGCCAGCCGTATCGCCGATGGCTGAACGAGGAACTGGTCGATCTCGATGCGCTGCCTGAACCACCTTCCTATCCCGCGATTAATGGCTACGAGCCCGTCGACCTGCTGAAACAACAACAGGCTTTCGGCTATACAATTGAAGAGCTGAAGATGATCCTGGCGCCAATGGCGGCCAATGGCCAGGAGCCGGTCGGCTCGATGGGCACCGATACGCCATTGGCAGTGTTGTCAGACAACTCGCCGCTGCTCTTCCAGTATTTCAAGCAATTGTTCGCACAGGTCACTAATCCGCCGGTTGATCCGCTTCGCGAAGAGATGGTGATGTCGGCGGAGACGACCATCGGCGCCGAGCAGAATCTGTTTGAAGAGACGCCCCTCCATTGCCGCCAGCTGCGTTTGAAGAACCCGATCCTCAACAATGAACAGCTCGAACGAATTAAGCGGCTGGCGCGGCCCGGACTCCGTTCGACCACGCTAAACACGCTCTATCGGGTCGCTGACGGCGAACCGGGCCTGCGCGAAGCGCTGGATGATTTGTGCCGGCAAGCCTCGCGCGCACTAGAAGACGGTTACACGATTATCGTGCTGTCCGATCGCGGTGTGAATCAAGAATGGGCGCCGATTCCGAGTCTGCTCGCCACCGCCGCGGTCCATCACCATCTGATCCGAGCCGGCACCCGCACCAAATGCGGACTCGTCGTGGAATCGGGTGAACCGCGCGAGGTAATGCATTTCTGCCTGCTGGTCGGCTATGGCGCCGGCGCGATCAATCCATATTTGGCGTATGCCACGTTGGCAGGCATGATCCACGACGGCCGTTTAAAGGATATCAGCGAAGAAGAAGCGGTCGAGCACTTCATCAAGGCGGTGGGCAAGAGTCTCATCAAGGTTGCCTCGAAAATGGGAATCTCGACCGTGCAGAGCTATCGCGGCGCGCAGATTTTCGAAGCGATCGGGCTCAGCCGGGAGGTGGTGGACAAGTATTTCACCTGGACCGCGTCGCGTGTGGGCGGGATCGGCCTTGACGTCATCGCACGCGAGTCAGCTAATCGCCACGAGCTAGCCTACACGGCGGATCCCAATCTTGATGGTGAGCTGAATGTCGGCGGCCAATACCAATGGCGCCGGCGTGGCGAATTCCACATGTATAATCCCAATACGATCGCGAAGCTCCAGCACGCGGTCCGTGCGGGCAATTACCGTCTGTTCAAAGATTATACGCGGCTGGTCGATGAGCAGAGCCGCAACCTTGCGACCCTGCGCAGTTTGCTGAAGTTCAATTCAAACCGGCCGCCCCTGCCACTCGAAGAAGTCGAGCCTGCCTCGTCGATTGTCAAGCGTTTCAAGACCGGCGCGATGTCGTTCGGCTCAATCGGCAAAGAAGCACACGAAAACCTCGCGATCGCGATGAATCGGATCGGCGGCAAGTCGAACACCGGGGAAGGCGGCGAGGATCCAGCCCGCTTTGTCCGCGAGCCTAACGGCGATTCGCGCCGCAGCGCAATCAAGCAAGTTGCCTCCGCCCGCTTCGGCGTGACGAGCTGGTACCTGGTGAATGCCGACGAGCTACAGATCAAGATGGCGCAGGGTGCCAAGCCTGGCGAAGGCGGTCAGCTGCCGGGTCATAAGGTGGATGACTTCATCGCCAAAATCCGTTATTCGACGCCCGGGGTCGGCCTGATCTCACCGCCTCCGCATCATGATATCTACTCGATCGAAGATCTCGCGCAACTGATTCACGATCTAAAGAATTCCAACGATCGCGCTCGTGTTAGCGTCAAGCTGGTGGCCGAGGTCGGCGTGGGTACGATTGCGGCCGGCGTTTCGAAGGCCAAGGCGGACGTGGTCCTGATTAGCGGTCATGACGGCGGTACCGGCGCGTCACCGCTCACTTCTATCAAGCATGCCGGCGTTCCATGGGAACTCGGCCTCGCCGAAACTCAGCAGATCCTGGTGATGAACAATCTGCGTGGGCGAATCAACGTCGAGACTGATGGCCAGCTCAAGACCGGACGCGACGTTGCGATCGCCGCCCTACTCGGTGCTGAGGAATTTGGCTTCGCCAGCGCCGCGCTGGTCGCCTCGGGCTGTATCATGATGCGGGTGTGCCATCTGAATACGTGCCCGGTCGGGATCGCGACGCAGGATCCCGAATTGCGCAAAAAGTTCGAGGGCAAACCCGAACACGTTGTCAACTTCATGATGTTTATCGCCGAAGAATTGCGCGAATACATGGCGCAGCTTGGCTTCCGCACGCTCGCCGATATGGTTGGGCATGTTGAATGCCTTGATTCCAACGACGCGATCCAACATTGGAAGGCGCGCCACGTCGACTTGACCGCAATCCTGGCCAAACCGAATGTGCCGGCGGATTGGCCGCTTCATTGTGTGGAGAAACAGGACCACGGCCTGGATAAGGCATTGGATCGTCAATTGGTCGAACTATGCAGGGAAGCGCTGGAACATAAGAAGCCGGTCGAACTGCATTTGCCGATTCGCAATGTCAACCGGACGGCCGCAACCATCCTGTCCTCGGAAGTATCGCGCCGCCACGGTGAGCATGGCTTACCGCCATACACAATTCAGATTCATCTCAAGGGGTCGGCCGGACAGAGCTTTGGTGCCTGGCTGGCGCCGGGGGTCGCACTTTACCTCGAAGGCGACGCCAATGATTACTGCGGCAAGGGGCTATCCGGCGGCTTCATGGCGGTACGGCCGCCGCGCGAAGCGACCTTTAAGGCTGAGGACAATATTCTCATCGGCAACGTCGCCCTGTATGGTGCGACCGGCGGGGAAGCGTTCTTCCGGGGCGTTGGAGGTGAACGGTTCGCAGTGCGGAATAGCGGCGCCACGGCAGTGATTGAAGGTGTCGGTGACCATGGATGCGAGTACATGACACGCGGATTGGTCGTCGTGCTAGGCAAAACGGGACGTAATTTCGGCGCCGGGATGAGCGGTGGGCTCGCCTACGTATCCGACGAGGACGGCAGTTTCGCGGGCAAGTGCAATATGGGGATGGTCGAATTGCATCCGCTCGATCAGCAGAGCGAGATAGCGCAGATTCACGCGCTCCTGGTGCGTCATCATCAATACACCGGGAGCACCGTTGCGCGCCGTATCCTGGACAATTGGGACGATTATATCGGCAAATTCGTGAAGGTTATGCCAACGGAGTATCGGCAAGTACTCGAACGCCAGCTTAACATGAAATCGGATTTGGCAAAGTTGGCCGCAGTCTAGGAGACCAAGAAGGTCTTTTTTGTCATTCCAAGCGAAGCGCATTCGACGGAACGAAGTGAAGCCGCTGAGCCCGGACGTTAGCGAATGCGGTGAAAGTCCTGAGCGAGGCGCCGAAGAGGAACGCGTCCGCCAAGGTGCGCGGTTAAAAGAGGTCTACGCGAAGCGGATTCGGCGGGCGCGCAACGGCCTCGGCCAGGCAATCATGTTGCTCTGAGACTTTATCCAGGTAGGACCAGGATAGTAATTGGAGAGCGGAGTTAATGGGCAAGATTACGGGCTTCATGGAGATCAAACGCGAGACGCCGTCACGCCGTCCGGTCCGCGAACGCGTCACCGACTGGCGCGAGTATGACCTCAAGATGCCCGATGACAAGCTCGTGCAGCAGGGCGCGCGCTGCATGGATTGCGGAATCCCCTTCTGCCACAAGGGTTGTCCGCTGGGCAACATAATTCCGGACTGGAACGATCTGGTCTATCGCGGCCGTTGGCGTGAAGCGATTGACCGGCTGCATTGGACTAACAACTTTCCCGAATTTACCGGCCGCGTATGTCCGGCGCCTTGCGAAGAAGCCTGCGTCCTGAATATCAACAATGATCCAGTAACTATCAAGCTTATCGAAAAAAGCATTATCGACCACGCCTGGGCGAATGGCTACGTCACGCCGCAACCGAATCCGCGCAAGACCGGCAAGAAGGTCGCAGTCGTTGGCTCGGGTCCTTCCGGGCTGGCATGTGCGCAACAACTCGCTCGCGCCGGGCATTCGATAACTCTGTACGAGCGCGCCGACCGCATGGGGGGCCTGCTTCGTTACGGCATTCCGGAGTTCAAACTCGAAAAATGGCAGGTCGAGCGCCGCGTCGAGCAGATGAAGGCCGAAGGCGTCGAGATCGTCGCCAATTGCCGCGTCGGCTTTGACGTTCATGCCGACGACTTACGCCGCAAGCACGATGTGATCGTGCTGACGATCGGCGCGACCAAACCGCGCGATCTACCGGTGCCGGGGCGCGAACTCATGGGGATCCATTTCGCGATGGAATTCCTGCCGCAGCAAAACAAGCGCAATGCGGGCGACACGATACCGGCGGATACGTCGATTACAGCGAAGGACAAGAGGGTCATAATCCTCGGCGGCGGCGATACCGGCTCCGACTGCCTCGGCACCTCGAATCGCCAGGGGGCCTCAATTGTATATCAGTACGAATTGCTGCCGATGCCGCCAGACAAGCGCACCGCCTCAATGCCGTGGCCGGATTGGCCGATGATCCTCCGAACCTCGACCTCGCATGAGGAAGGAGTGTCTCGCGACTGGAGTATCAATACCAAGTATTTCTCGGGTGACAACGGGGTGGTCAAGAAGCTCCACGGCGTGCGGCTTAACTGGAAGCAGGATAGCGGGCGCATGGCGATGGAAGAAATTCCGGGATCGGAGTTCGAGCTGGATTGCGACCTGGTATTGCTGGCGCTGGGGTTTCTTGGCCCTGAGCCGGACGGGATAGTCGGTGAACTCGGGCTCAAACTTGATCAACGCGGCAACATCGCCTGCGAGGATTACCATTCGAGCGTGCCAGGCGTGTTTGCTGCCGGCGATTCGCGCCGCGGGCAGTCGCTGGTAGTGTGGGCCATCTGGGAAGGCCGCGAGTGCGCACGCGCAGTCGACGCTTATCTGATGGGCAAATCGTTCCTCCCGGCCAGCCCCGAATTGTAGTATGGAGATTGTCCTGGCGATTATCCTGAACCAAGCGTACCGGCGGAACGTAATTGAGCCGGCGGGCCGAGGCGCTTTGTGCGGGTGATTTTCTGTAGAAGTCCAAAAGCTGAACACTGAGTAGCGAGGATCCCCGTGATCGCCTACCTCGACACCAACGCCTTCGATCATATCTACAGAAAGATAGGGTGTACGGGCGCGGATATCGCTAATCTGCGCAAAGCGATCTACGGACGCCAGCTTTCAATTCGGTTGAGCATCCATACGCTGGAGGAAATTTTGCTCGGACGCAAAATCTCGCCCCAGGCATTTGCCGCACAAATCAAACTTACGTTGTCGCTGGCGAGTTCGCGAACGTTGCTCAAATCCTGCGCTCAACTGCTGCTCGACGATATCCGCGCTTATGCCGCTCGCGGGGAGGCCGATCGGCCGTTTTTACGGGGCGATATCCAGAACGCGGTCGCCGACGGAATCGCGGCTCTCATTGAGAGCGACGGCGAGGAGCTGGAAGAGGACTTCCTGGCCGTGCTGGACCAGGCCCGGCAGGATAAGCAGGGCTTCTTTGCGGCGCTCGCGCACGCAGGGCAGGAGGCAGAAACTATATCCAGACCGGCTTCCGGATGGACGAGCTTCGAACATTACTGCGATGCTGCGGCCCTTCCCGCGCTCGAGACTATGGCCGAACAGGCCGGCGTTACCGCGTCCTGCCATGAGCGCGGCCTTAACGGACTGCTCAAAATAAAAAGTGTGCGGATGAGTCTGTACGCGGCCCTGGCGCCCAGCTATGAGCAAGTCACCGCAGGCGCGGCGGCAAATTCCACCACGCTCCACCACGCTGTTTCTGCTGCTGCGGTCGCTGAAGCCTTCGTCAGCGACGTCGCCGCGAGTCGCGAGTTCGTGGCGCGTCTGCCCATCGAAAGCTTGAATGTCATCAGCCTGCCCGAGTTCTTAAAGGGGCTCTGAGCCAGAGATCGCTAACAAGAGTCGGCCACAAAGGCTCTAAGGTCCGGGGACAAGTTTTAATGACGATTGGCGGGCGAGACGACACTGCCGGGCGTTCACAACAACATCTCCGGCACGCGTCCCGCTACCAACGATTTCTTCGTTTTCTTCGACGCTAACCCCGACTGTGCCAGCAATCTGTGATACAACACCTCGTTGGGCAGACAAAATCGGTGGTGTATAAAGTCTGCGCAATGAGAAGGCGAAGCAGCTTCGCCACAGTTTGTGCGCCAGATAACTGCTAGGATGATTGCTCGCTCGTAAGCCCCGGTAGTGAAAAGGACATCACGGAGGTCTCCGGAACCTCAAGTCCGGGTTCGATTCCCGGCCGGGGCATATTCGCCGTCAACATTCCCCGGAACCACAAATACTTTTCGCAACGCTGGCAATTCGCGGGATCCAGGGTTTGGCTGAGATTTGGCAAACTCTGCAGCACTTGCGCCGCCCCTGGGCAGCCGCATGACGTGGAGAGAGAAAGCATTGAGATCGAGGGGTTCCCCGTCTGGCGTGTGCGTCCATTACCTCCTGGAGCGCATGGAAATTCCGGTACCTTGGACACTGATCGTGCCACACGCCGAGTGGGCGAATTTTAACGCCATCTCGATCGCTCTCAACGGCAGGCGTTTCAGCCAAGCCTCCACCGCAAAGCCGACCGGGAATATCCGCTCCCGGCCTTCGGGCACGATATTCACCGACTTGGTTGAGCCGCTGACGAGTCTCGAAATTGGATGCTGGTCCGTTAATAACTCGGCCGCTATGGAAAAAACGGGGGTGGCGTAACCAACCGCGCATAGTGCGCTCGAGATCTCACATATTGCTTTTTACTGATTGCTCTCGCGCTCATTCGGTCCACCTGAACTGCTTGTAAATCGTGATCTCGCCGTACTCTTGAGCGCTGCCGTAACCCGCCTGCATATCAATGCCTGCCCGCCATTTGGACACAAAGAAACTGAATATCGGACCGCCCTGCCCCGACACACCATGGACGAAGCCGGCCGCGTAGATGGCGCCTCCGCCGCCCAACATCAGTGCGTAAGATTCAGTGGAGTAGGCGATTGCACGCAAATCGATTTCGTTGGCCACCACACCATTTTCGGTCGTGTAGATCGAGCTGACCGCAAGATTGACAGGATGCTGCCGACGAGGCAGCAGCCATGTCGAGAAGTCACCTTCGACCGAGCCAGCATTGCTATCAGCGACATCACCGCCGCCAAGGATTGAAAGATAGGAGGTCTCGCCTATATGAAAATCCAGCCCGCCTTGCAGTCTGCCGAAGTTGAAGCGTGAATGATGTCCCCTGCCTGGGTTCAACGGATTGTCGAAATTGTCCTTAATATAAAGTTGATATCCCATGGCCCGGCCGACCAAGCCGATGACCGGCGTGATGCTCTGTTCTACTTGCAGTCCCTGCTCGGTCACAGCGTAGTCTGAGCTGATATACCCCCCGCCCAAGAGAGTGAGGCTGAGATCTCCAGGACGAAGCAGAGTGAAAGGTCCCGACGCTGCTGTGGGCGTCGGTGCAGCGGTCGTTTGCGCCAGGACTGCATTCGTGAATAACAACGCGGCTGCGATTATAGAAATCGCGGAAGCCACGCACTTAGAGCGCCGAGCATTAGTTGATCTCATGACGGGATAGCTGGGTTACTCCCGTAGTGGAATTGGCACCAGTGGTGGTGGCGGGGGTGGGGGCGGTGGCGCCGTTAAGACGCCAATCGCCGGTAAGCTCGGAACCGAAGCTGCGATCACTCCAGCCGGTAACGCCGCCATGACAGCCGCGACATTCGGCGCTTGCGACCCAACGCTGCTGGCAACCGACGCCACCGACATTACGGCCACCGGCGTTCGGTTGAGTTCTTGAAGCGCCAATACGAAGGATGGGTCAAGCGTATATGCCTGTTGGAACAAGGAACGCGCCTGGGGGTAATCCTGACGATCCTTTGCGTCCAGTCCGCGCGAAAACGCAACGAACGCATTGTAATTGGTGGTTTGTGGAGTCTGAACGGCTTGCCATACGCCTCGCACCTTGAGGTCTGCTTCGTTGTATCCAAGATCGTTGAGGATCGCTGCCGAAAGACGCTTCTCAACGTCGTAAAAATGCACCACTTGGCCGCTGGCGTTCTGAGTATTCGTCGCTGTTGCGGATCCGGTTTGCACCAGGATTGAATCGACCCGCATCTCGCCTTTAGTGGGATCGAGATAGCTTCCGGCTACCACCCGTCCCGCACCCAGCAGATGGCCTGTGTGCGCTGCCGTGCGCGGATCAGCGATGCCGCTTGCCCCCAATCTCATTTCATCCAGCAAGGCCTGTAATCGATCGCGCTCCACCACCTTCAGGCCGGGCACCTTAGACACGTCGGCTATCACCAGAGCGGTCAACCCTTTCTGCAGTGGTTTCAGTTCCGGAGAGCCGAGGTTGCGATAGTAAGTAATCGCAACGACTGCCGGATCGGCAGGTCCAAGCGTGTGCTCATTGGCGATTTCGTTTTGCGCCTGCCGACGATTCTGCTCGAGCAACAGAATTGTCAGATCGCGATTGACGGTGCCCCGGAGGTCATTCGTTTTCTCGGTTTGCGTCGCTGGCTGCAACGCTATGTACTTCTGCCAGGCCGCGATCGCCTGCGAGAGATCTCCTTGTTTGAGGTACGCCAATCCCAAGTAAAGAGCCGTTGGGCTTTGGTCGGGGGCCAGTTCCTGCGCCTGCTTCAAGTTGCTGATGGCACTCGCATAGTCACCGCGGTCGTAAGCCTCGATCCCCTGCTCGATCAGCGGCTTGGCCTCTGCAATGTGGTTCGAGCCTGAGGTGGTTGTGGCGCAGAAACAGGTGGCAGGCAGAGCGAAAAGTATTGTGGCAAAGAGGGCAAGGCCAGCGAACCAGCCGCCCTTGGGGATGTTGGGCAACCTGTAGATGTACGTTTCGACTAGTTCGCGAACGAGGCAGGTCAGGCGTGGAAACAGTGCCAGCATGAAGTTCCCCCAACTTTTTCACCGCTCCTCGCGAGAACCAAAAAATACCCGGAGCAGAAACTACACGCCTCGAATGGTATCGAGCTTTTAAACAGTCCGTGCGTCCGTGTCGGTTCGTCTATCGGCGGCCCCTCTGTTGACCAATCGTTATTGCCGGGTGTGAGGATAAACGGTGCGCACCGTAACTAATCGGTTGAGCTTTGTCAAGGCGAGGCTTCGTTGCTCTCCCAAACATTGGAGATGTCCCCGGCATAAACGCTGTCCGCTGGCTAACGGTAAGGCCGCTCGATACAGGCACATCAAGGCGAGCGCAAACATGACACGACTCTACTGAATGCGCAGGAGTAAGGTCGGGCAGGCCACAGCGCATGCGCGGAGCGGCGTCCGTGCGCGAGCTGCCCAATCTTGCGAGGCACGCGGTCCCGGTTTCCGAAGTTCTATCGATTTTGGCGCCGAGCAGAGGCGCCGATGTAGTCTGACGCACTTCGAAGGACGCGATTATCTCATCGATTCGTTCCGTCACGCGCACCCCTTCTCCGTGAGTCGACACTGCCGTCGCAGCATCCAGTAGCACGTTTGATTGACATTATCCGGACCTTTGACTACAACGGCCCAGAGTTTATGTAACCCGAAGTCTTTTGAAATAAACTTGGCGATCAGGGGGATGAGGGGAGCAAGTTGCAGTGTCAACTCTCACATTATTTCCGTGAGCGTGGGCCTATGCTACAACTCCTCGGCCCGACAGATAGTCCAGACGGCTACGCAGTTTGGCCGTGGCTAAAGTACTTCGCGCCGGGTTACCGGGAGGTCAGTCCGCCGTGGCGGTTCAGCTTAATGAGTAAATTACGACCGGGCGTCGATTCAGCAATCAGAGTGATGTAGGAAGACTCAACAGCGTTGAACCTCAAAACAGCCCTCGCTAATTCTGTCCCGGAGAAGGAACTGCGATGACCGCAAAAAAGGGAATGTTCAGGGCTGTGAAGGTCAAACACAGCAAGCTGGGACGGCGGCAAATCGCCCTTGCCGCCTTGCTTGTGATGTTGGTGGGAGCGCTCACTGTGGCGTTGGCGCAAGCGCCGGTCATTCCCGAGGGCAACGTGATGGTTTCAGTCGACAACGGCGAGGCCGGCGAATTTACTCCTACCGGCACTTTGGTCCAGACCCTCAATTCCGGCCATCCGAATTCGGATACTGCAGGCTCAGCTTTCGATAGTGCCGGCAACTTTTGGCTTACCCGGCAAGCGACCGAGAGCAACCCCAGTAGCGGTCTGACGGAATTCGATCCGTCCGGCACTCTGATTGGGGATACCGCTGCGCCGTCGAATCCGGAGTCGATCGTGTTCGACAGTTTGGGGCACATCTGGCTGGGCCAGCTTGGCGCTGGCGCAGAAGTTCCCTTAATCCTGGAGCTGAACTCGACCGGTAGCACGCAGCTGGCTGCCTTCTCGCCCGATATTGAGAGTGGCGCCACAGGCTGGATCGCATTGGCGTCCGATCAGTGCACGATGTTCTACACTGCTAGTCTGATTAACGAGTTGGCTGAGGAGTTGGACGTTCTCAGGTTCAACATCTGCACGAACACCCAGGAGGCAAACTTTAGTACCCAGCCGCTGCCGGCATTTGGTAGTGGCGCGCTTCGCATAGTGCCCAACGGAGTGGGTTCGGTGCCCGCCGGCAGTGTGTTAGTCACCGACAACGATGAGGTTGTGGTTCTCGACGATACGGGCGCTGTAAACCGGGTCGATACCTTCCCGCCCGGGGAAGACTTCTTATCCGCGCTGAACCTCGATCCGGATGGGATTTCCTACTGGACTGCGGACTCTATCACCTCGCAAGTGTTCCGCGTCGACATAGCTACCGGTACCATCCTAACCCAATGGGACACCGGAACGGGTGAGGACACTGTTGGTGGGCTGTCAGTCAAGGGGCCGACGCCGACCATGACCCCGACTATGACGCCGACCATCACCCCGACTTTGACGCCTACCATGACCCCGACTATGACGCCTACCATGACCCCGACTATGACACCAACGCCACCCGGTTTGGTGATTCAACCTCCAACGCCGGTCGCCACCAGCGGGGGCCCGGGGACAACAATGACTGCAGGGACAATTAAAGCGCAAAATACCGGCGGGACGACGTTGGTAACTCCGGTTGTCAAGATCAGCTTCGGCAACGCCGACCTGTTTCGCTCGGCGACGCTCACAGCCACGGTAGGTTCGAGCACCTCGACTGCGACGGTGAACCCGCTGACGGGCGGCAACTCGCTGGAGCACCCGAACAACACCTCCTTTCTCCTGCAACCTCCGCCGGTGATTCCGAGCGGAGAGACGGCGACGTTTAGTCTAGCGGTGACGGTTAGCGCGAATCCGCAGATAACAAAGGGATCTGGGCCAGTGATGTATGCGGCGATGGTGGGGGGTGGCTCAAGCGGCTCCAATGCGTTCCTGGTTGCGTTGGTGCTGCTCGAGCTGTGCGCGGCGGGACTTGGCACTACGCGGCGCAGGCAGGTGCTGATGGCGATGTTACTGTTGCTGGCGTTTGCAAGCCAAGTGGGATGCAACAACAGTTCCGGCGGCGGCGCTGGCACTGCGAGCGGCGTGGTCCATTCGATGCAGACCGCAATGAAAGTCGAGGCAAGGAAGCAAGAAAACAACGCCCCAGTCTCGGTTGCTGGATTGCCGGTCGTATTGGGCACGGTTTCAGTTTCGGTCAAGTAACACTTTTCGTAAGATTTTGGCCGGTTGAGATGTCTGAGGGCAAAACCTCAGACCGATCAAGAACGCGCGACCCGGAAGCCCTGACCGAAAGATCGCGTACCAGTCGGCTTAAACCCGCAGATCCTCATGGACGATCGTGTCTTACGTTCCGTCTTGTTGTTATTGCCCCAACTTGCTCGCGCTTAGAATGCGCGCGAGGGGGGAGCTGCTGATCGTTGCGGGACTCGCCATCCTCAAAGTGATGCTGGTGGCCTTCGCGGTAATGGTCTCTGCAATCGTCAATCCTGATTATCCGTTGCCGCACCAGCCTTGTATCAACCTCTGGAACCAATGGGACGCGCGCCACTACCTCAGCATCGCCGCTCACGGCTACGGGCCGAGCGGCGACGCGCGTCTCTGCCTCGCCTTCTGGCCCTTGTATCCCGCCGCCATCTGGCTGGTTAATCTCGTCGCCAACGATCTCATGCTCAGCGCCTTGCTGGTGTCGACCGTGGCATCCACAGTTGCGGCCCTCGAACTTTACTGGCTCGCCCGCCTCGACCACTCGGATAACACCGCGCTGCTGGCGGTTGCGTCCCTGTTCCTGTTCCCGACCTCCTACTTTCTCCATATCGGTTACAGCGAGGCGCTATTTCTGGCTCTGGTGCTCGGGTCCTTTCTGGCAGTGCGGGCGGCAAGCTGGCCGAGAGCTGGGTTCCTCGCGGCCTTGGCGAGCCTGACTCACGTCAACGGCGTTCTGCTGATGCCCGCGCTCGGCGCCGAGGCGCTATTGGCCATGTGGCGCACGCACAAATTCCGGCTTGAGCCGAGCCTAGCTTACTTGGGATCCCCGCTCCTGGCCGTCGCTTCTTACCTGCTGTTCAACTACCTGCTGACCGGCGATTCGCTCGCCTTCCTCACCGTCGAACACCAAAACTGGGAGCACCACACGGTTCTGCCGTGGCACAGCATTGCTGACATGCTGGGAATGGCACGCGGGGGCGGTTACAACGGCGAAATGGCCGGCGTTCAGGGATTGCTCTTCATCGGCCTTGGCGGCGTCCTAACCGTGATTTCGGCCGTGCTGCTGCCGGTCTCATACACGGTTTGGATGGCGACTAACTGGCTGCTCATGACTTCCCAGAGTTGGGACATCAGCGCCCCGCGCTATGCGCTGGCCTTGTTCCCCATGTTCATGCTCATCGCGCGCGCGGCGCAACGCTGGCCACTACCTGGTGCGGCCGCCGGGTTCTGG
>Ga0185299_10005891_pt1 | contig 13404 bp, 18 predicted proteins | sample PaiPotPPA55metaG_FD_128002 | JGI IMG/M metagenome (GOLD analysis project Ga0185299, IMG submission 128002) | Iron sulfur acid spring bacterial and archeal communities from Banff, Canada, to study Microbial Dark Matter (Phase II) - Paint Pots PPA... ...
CGCGAAAGGTCCGACACCGCGTAGGTGAGCGATCCAAAAGTCCCCCATTGGCAGGTGAGAGGGCTCTTCTCGCTGGTTTTGCCCGACCAGCCGAACCAAAGTCCGCCGCGTGCCTTGAGCGCTGCCTTAAGCGCAACGGCAAGCCCTCCCGCCGCTGGCGCCGCCGAAGACGACGCCAAAGGCACACGATTCGACACCACCACAAGTCTACCGCTCGACCCGCCCAAAACGATCGCGGCAGGTTTGGACACAAGTTCAAGATGATCCAAGGGCGTGAAAACCTTATTCTGACCAAGCTAAAGCCTTAAACGCATTAAGGCGGGATTAGTTCCGTCACGACACCGGCGGCCTAAGCGAAGTGCCTAAACTTAACCAAATTCAATTTAAGGATTATTAGAAAATAACAATGGCAAAGTTACGGCTGGACTCGTTGTGAGCATTTCTCAAAAGTTTGCACGGGCCCTTGAGGAAGCCCGAAGGGCTGGCGCGTTCTTCGACGAGCCCGGCAACCATTAGCTGATACCAAGTCTCGTTGATCATGGCCGATATGCCCGTCTCTTGATCCACGGACGTGATTTTCCACCGCATGTCGATGAGCTTGTTGCAGGCGAAGCAACCGGGGTCGAGGACGCATCGTAGGATTTGAAGACTCGGTTCGACCTTCGGCGAGCCGAGGAGCCGGTTGTCGCGCCTGAATTGCCAGATATTCCGGCGGCAGCGCCCTGAGGGTGAAGGTGTCTAGGATAGGAAGCTTCGTCGCGGCACGCCACCCGGCTTGATCGAGAACAACGAGCGCGCGCGCGAAGCTGAGGTGCGGGGGGCGCCGCTCGCGGGGTCCCCCCGGCCAGAAAATCGAAGGCCTTATGGCCTCAACCTATATTCTTCCTAATAAGGCAAGGATCAAAACGACCACGAGAACCGTGCCAAGCACACCGCCTGGCGCGTAACCCCAACTCGCGCTGTAGGGCCAACTCGGCAATGCTCCAATGAGCAGCAAGATGAGTACGACAATTAGAATCGTGGAAAGCATTTCCTATCTCCTTTGTTATTCCCGACGCGTTAATGGCGGTGCAGGAGTAAAGTTCCATGCCAGCCCGCAGGACGATCTGTATCTTCGCCGGTTCGATCGCGAAATGGCGAGCATATGGCCGAAGCGGACTTGCCACATCGGCCATGCTTTTAGCGCCAAAAAAGAATCAGCAGAATTATAATTGGCAGTGGTATGCCCAGCAGCCAAAGCAGTGCGCCGCGTCCCAGTCCCATTGCTTTTCTCCTTCAAGCCTCATGTTGAGCGTTACGATTTCCGCGGCGGGCAAACGCCCGTGCTGGATCTAGGTTCCTAGCGCGACGAAGTTTTTACGGATGTTCCGCCCGGCCCACAGGCTCACGGCGCGAAGATCGAGCCCGGCCAAACCAATCTTTGGCTGCGGGCGGCGCCGCGAGAGGGGCGGGAGGGACGCCGGACTCGCCGGCTATCGTCCCCCGGCCAGAAAATCGAAGGTCTTATGGCCTCAACTTATATTCGTCCAAGCAAAACCAAGATCAACACAATAACAAGCACAAGGCCGAGGCCGCCGCCCCCGTAGTAGCCAGTACCGTAAAAAGGGCCGCCGCCGATTCCACTAAAGCCACCTAACAATGCGATCACTAAGATGATAAGAATGATGGTTCCAACTGACATTCTAGAATCTCCTTATCCTGAATCAGCCGCTATCCCCGATTAGTCCCTAAACGTCATCGGGCGGTGTTGGTTCCAATGTTGTGTTGGCGTAATCGGCCGAACCCTGGCCTCTTGGCGGACGCATTGATCGCGCGACGCTTGGTTGCCGCCGTCAACCCTCGCCGCTTTGCGGAGAACGACTCCATGAGTCGAATGCCCCGCGCGAGCAGCCATCAATCAATCCACCCCGGTGTTTGCCTAGGCGAATGACCGCAATCGCGTGGCGTCTGACGTTCACGACGAAGCACGGCGCTTGCGTGTCGCCGCGGACTTGTTGGCGACAGCTGAACGCTCCGCCACTGGCCGTCTGGCCGATGCTTCGCCAATGAGGAGCAAGCTGAGAAGGACGATTAGAATAGTGGGAAGCATTTCGTGATCTCCTTCACTGTTTCCTTCACCGTTTCCCACTCCCCAATCGCGAACCGATAGCAAAGTTTCATGCGCGCGGAACGGTTCGGCGAATGAACGCGATCACGGTGTCTGGCGTTCACGACGAAGCACGGCGCTTGCGCGTCGCGGCTGCCCTCTTGGCCGCGGCTGAACGCTCGGCCGCTGGCCGGCTGGCCGATACTTGGCCGCCTCTTTGCGACGAGGCGTGAGATTCCGGTTGATTGATCCTGCCTATCATTATTCGCGGGCTTGGACCGGGAGCAGGCCGCGGTCCCGCCCGGACCTGCTGGATTGTCAGGCTGCGGCGTTGCGTAGATTGCGGACCCGGTCGTGATTTGCCTTGACGCCTTGGTATTGCCGCTCGACGAGCGTTCTTACGTCGGCCGGCAAGCTCTTCTGGAGCGCTGCGTGATAAGCAGCCTTGGCGGCATCTTCGCCACGCTCACACTCGGCGAGCACTGCGTGTTCGCTCATGCCGGTGATGGTGGACTTTATGTTGGTCCAGGCGCGATGCATCGAGCCGCTTACGGAGCCACCTTGTACGGGTTCACCGCCGAGACTGCGAATTTTGGCTTCAAGTTCTGCCGCGCCCTCGGCGCAACGCCGCGCCGCTGCCTCGAACAGCGCCTTGAGATTAGGGCTCTCAACGCCTTCGGCACACGTGTGGAATCCTTGTTCTCCATCGCGGCTTATTTCGAGTAAATCGTTCAACGTCGCGATCACGTCATGATTGTCCATCGTTAGTTCCTTTTTTTGAGCCACTTACGGCGCTTTGCGCTGGGGATTCTCTTCTCGCGGGCTGCAACGCAGCCCCACCGGCCTTAGAAGTCCAAACGGCTCTAAAAGTTCCCGTCGAAGGCCGCATCGAGCGAGAACCTCAAGCGGCCTTCGACGCCGTGCACTCGACGCATGCAGTGCGTCAAGACTCGTTCACTGCCTGTTTAGCCAATCGTCGACATCCTTGCGCGCCGCGTCTTTGGTGATGCCGGCGCGTTCCTGAATCTTCCCTTCAAGCTGTTCGCGCTTGCCGGCAATTTTGTCGAGATCGTCATCCGTAAGATGACCCCATTGCTCCTTGATCTTGCCTTTGAACTGCTTCCAGTTTCCTTCGATGCGATTCCAATCCATTGCAAACTCCTTTAGTTTGTACGGCAACATCGGGCCGCCACATCTTGCGTCCCTAACTGTCATTGCGCGGTGTTGGTTCCAACGCCGTCTTGGCGTAAACAGCCGGACTTCGGGCTTTTACCCTCACATTTGGCTGTTGGTTTTCTTGTCATAGGCGGGCGCCGCCTTGAGCTCTTCTTTGGTTTGATTGAGAACCAGCCAATCCTTGCCGTCGCGCGATGCAACTTTTAGGTCCTTGAAGGGAACGGCCACGTCCTTCTTGCCAACGCCGAGCAGGCCGCCGACGCTAACGACTGCCGTCGTGACGTTCCCGCTGTTATCCACGACGAGATCGGTGACGACGCCAATCTTGTCTTCGGCATTGTCATAGACATCCGCCTTATAAATATCGGAGGCTAGCCAATGCGACGTCGAAAGCGACGATGGCGCGGCGACCGAGCGACCACTCGATGAATTCCTGATCGTTTCCGCCTGAGCGACGGCAAGGCTGCCGGCGAGAGCAAGGACCGAGGCGGAGAGAGCGAGCTTACGTAACATGGGATTCTCCTTCTTGTTTGAGCGCAATGATTTACGCCGCTCTCAAACACCTGCGGTGCATTTTGGTTCCTCGCGCGAAGGAGGTTAAATACGAAGCTTAAGTCGGCGCGAGATGCCACCCCCGAGCTTTGTTATGCGAGCGCGTTGAACGCGGCGATCGAGGTCAATATTTTGTGATCAGTGCAACAATACCGGTCAGCTACAGGCCGCCGGCATTGCGACAACCCTCCGCCCCAACATGGGCGGAACCGGAACGAACGGTTGCGCGTTAGCTAAACAAATACGGCTGCAATGTGGCGAAAAGGATAGACGGTTGGGCCGTTTGTTGGGCAGAAGGACTATGGGTTAGCGTTGTGGCGCGGCGGGGTTCCGCGAACGGATGCAGCAAAACCTGGGAATATGGAGGTTCCTGTGACCATTTCGACCGACGGATCAGTCTCAGCGCGCCCGGCAAGGCGTTTGCGTCCGGTGCCCGCAGGGCGCATCGACACGGCATCGCGCGACAGCGAGCTGCCAGCCCGCGAGGTGCTCGAACTCCTTCCTGTCGCCGTCTACACGATCGACGCGGCAGGGCGGATCACATTCTTTAACGAGGCGGCAGCTGACCTCTGGGGTCATCGTCCGACGGTTGGCACGAGCGAGTGGTGCGGCTCCTGGCGGCTGTACTGGCCCGACGGCAGGCCAATGCGGCACGATGAGTGCCCCATGGCCGTGGCGCTGAAGGAAGGACGCCCGATCCGTGGCGCGGAGGCGGCTGCCGAGCGGCCGGATGGCACACGCGTCCCGTTCCTCGCATATCCGACGCCGCTGCGGGACGGGTCAGGCGCGCTGACCGGCGCAGTGAACACGTTGATTGACATCACCGAGCGCAAGCGCTCCGAGGAGTTCGAGAAGCGGCTCGCCTCGATCGTCAAGTCCTCTGACGACGCCATCTTAAGTGCAGACCTCGATGGTATTATTTGCACCTGGAACCCGGGAGCAGAGCGCCTCTTCGGCTATGTGGCAGAAGAAGTTATCGGCAAGCCTGTCACGTTCTATATTCCAATGGATCGCCACGACGAGGAATCCGATATGCTTTCGCGCATCCGGCGCGGTGAGTGCGTCGATCCCTTTGAAACCATTCGCCGGCGCAAAGATGGTAGTTTGGTCGAGGTTTCGCTGGCTCTATCGCCCCTCATGAATGCCGAGGGCACGATCATCGGCGTATCAAAAATCGCCCGCGACATCACCGAGCGCAGGCGAGCTCAGGAACAACAGAATCTTCTCGTCAGAGAGATGAGCCATCGCGTTAAGAACCTTTTCGCCATTACGAGCGGCCTGGTGACCCTGAGTGCGCGTTCCGCCCGCACGCCGGCGGACATGGCCGAGGCGGTCCGGGAAAGACTGGGCGCGCTCGCGCGCGCCCACGGGCTCACGCGACCCGGCCTGCTGAACGGGGGCGAGAAACCCGGCCAGGACACGACTTTGCACGCTCTCGTCCAAACGATCTTCGCTCCCTACGTCGATCCGGACCGCGTCAAAGGCCACGGGTTCTTCATCATCACCGGGCCTTGTCTGCCGATCGGCGGCAACGCCGTCACGAGCATTGCTCTTGTTATGCACGAGCTCGCGACGAACGCGGCCAAATATGGGGCTCTGTCGTCTCCTGGAGGCTACATCCACATCGACTGGTCCGTGAAGAAAGACGAACTTCTGTTGACCTGGAAAGAGCATGGTGGCCCATCTCTCGACGGGCCGGCGGAACATGAAGGGTTCGGAAGTTCGCTCGTGCGCCGGCTCGTGACAGGGCAGTTCGGAGGTCAGCTTTCCTACGACTGGAAACCCAAAGGCTTGATTATCCGCCTCTCGGTGCCCGTGGAACGTCTTACGACGTGAGAGGAACGGGACAGGATTTCCTGCGGCTTTGTCATGCGAGCGCATTGAATGCTGCGGTCGCGGTTATGAATCCCAGATCATGAAAAAAATACCGAAGGCGAAAGTCCGGCCAAACAGCATTAATCCTTCTGGGTCCCTCGCCCCTTGTGTCTTCGGCCGACCTGGCTCTCCGGTTTAGCCAAACGCGGCCAGCGCCTCGCGCATATGTCCAGGCAGCGGCGCCTCGACCTTTACCGCGTCCTTGTTTTTGTAAAGGGGAACCGTGATCGCCCTGGCATGCAGCTGCAAGCCCATCGCCCCGCCATGCCCATAGATGGCATCCCCCAGGATCGGCCAGCCGAGCGCCGTGCAGTGAACTCGAAGCTGGTGCGTTCGCCCGGTTAGCGGCGCAAGCTCCAGAAATGCGTGGCCGGCCGAGCGCCCCAAGACCCGCCAGGATGTTTGCGAAGGGAGGCCCAAAGGATCGGCCTTCATCCACCAGCCGCGATCGGGGTCAAGCCGCTTCAGGGGCAGATCGATCAAGCCTTCGTCTTGCGAGGGGTTTCCTTCGACGATTGCCCAATAGGTCTTTGCGATCCTGCCTTGCTTGAATAGGAGACCGAGCTTTTCGAGCGCCTTGTGGTGCCGCCCGAGCACCAGGCAGCCCGAGGTGTCGCGATCGAGCCTGTGCACGAGGGCGGGGTTGCGCGGCAAGCCAAAGCGCAGCGCAGGAAAATAATCTTCGAGATTTTCGCCGCCTTTCGGGCCGCGATGGACCGCGATCCCCGCCGGCTTGTCGATGACGAGCATCAGCCCGTCGCGATAGAGAAGCCGCGCGGCCAACTCTTCCCCGGTCATGGCGATTGGCTGCAAGTTCTTGCAAGGCCATCCTGACAAGTCATCCATTTCAGGGTTTCAGCATTCCTCCGAATATTACCATGATTATGCGGAAACGGTTGCGGCTGCGACTTGCAACAGGACGCCGGTAGCAGCCTTGAACTTCGGCGGCATAGCCACAATAATTGTCGAGTCGCCTGCCTCCCTCGCGGCCGCGGCCCACAGGTTGTCCCCCCAGCCTAGTCTAGTAACGCCTTGGCGACTGCCCTCGGATCTTTAACGGTTAGGGTATTGGGCGAAGCGCTCGCGTTACCAAAGAACGTCACCATGATGCCCATGGTGAGCATCACGTGACGCGCGCGGAAAATCACAACACTCGACATTGGTACCCCAGATGAGGGCGACGCTCATGATACAGGCTCACAGCCGCGCCGGGCTATTGCTTATGAAGGAGGGTTACTCCACTTGGGGCTACCTGACTAATGTTTAAAGCATACTCTTTCTCACCGGGCTCGTACAATAGCCGCCATGACAACCCGGCGCGTCTCTCCAGAATCCATTGCTCTAAAATCGATCGCGCCGACTTTCCCGATCCGCCTATGGAAGTCTTCGATCTGCGTAACAAATTTGCTGAGACAGTGCCAATGACTACATGTGTGTTCGTAGCGATGGAGATTTTGTTACTGATCTCCTCGAGCAGCGCACCGGCCGTTCGCTCCCTTGGCTCGATCGTGATCAGCGTATCCAATAGATGCCAAATGGCGGGCAAACCTCAACGCGGCGATCTTCCGATCAATCAGCATTGATTTGATCGGAGTAGCATTATGTGTTGGTAGAACCGTCGCCAGACAAGCACGAACCAAAAGGATGCGCCTAGTGAAGCCATTGACCCTGCTCCTCTCTCTTGGTTTTGGCCTCTTCACAACCGCCGCATGGGCGGCGTTGAAGCCGGGAGACGCCGCGCCCGATTTCACCGTGGACGCCGCGCTGGGCGGCAAGGAGTTCACATTCTCCCTCGCCGAAGCCTTGAAAAAGGGACCGGTGGTTCTCTACTTTTATCCCAAATCATTCACGAGCGTCTGCACTGTCGAGGCGCATGAATTTGCCGAAAACATCGAGAATTTCGCGGCGGCCGGCGCGAGCGTCATAGGGCTTTCGGGCGACAAGATCGAGGTGCAGCGCGACTTTTCGACCAAGGAGTGCCGCGACAAATTCCCGGTTGGCGCCGACCCCAGCTTTTCGGTCATAAAGGCCTATGACGCCGCGTTCAACATTCCGCTTGTGGGCGCGGCCTTCGCCAACCGCATTTCCTATGTGATCTCGCCGGACGGAAAAATTCTTTACGCCTACTCCGATTCCAACGCAGAGAAACACATCGAGAATACGCTGGCCGTCGTCAAGAAATGGCGCGAGGAACATAAGCCCTGAGCATCCGGGTCTTGCACTACCGTTTGCGTCCATCTTTTCTGACACTGCTGTTTCGTCGAGCTCAGCGCGCCTGCCTGCGGAGAGACCGAGGGCCGGGAGTGGGTGGTTCCGCGAGGTTTTTGCTTTTTTGCGAGGCTTTGGCGCGTCCATTGCGTTGCCGGGAGCCGGCAGTGATGCTAGCCCCACATCCCGAAGGCTCAAAAGCGGCGACTACGCCAGGAACTGTATTTTGCAAAAAAATTTGGATTGGACGAGCACTTTAGGCATCTCGGGTTAGAGGACGATTCCACTGAGCAGCGCGAAGTGAACCGACTTGACGGAATGGTTAAGTTTACTGCTTTCCACGAACCGCGCATCGCCCATCGAATAAAGGAACTGTGGGCCAAAGTTTTGGAAGATAGCGGGCACAGAGCAAGTTTTGAGCCGAAAAACCAACATCGGAATCCGTTCTATATGTATTTTGACGAATCAGAATACGAAAATGGCGACAGAAAGTACCTCGCTTTGGGAATTTCAGTTAGCCAACATCAGCATAAAATTAACAATGACACGCAAGAGATTTGGAAAGATTATTTATCTGACCAATGGGCCGCCGGAAAGCGTGATGCAATTGTTAGAAATGGAATACACTTCACTGATGTAACAGAGGATCTAAAATTGAAATTTGTCGAAAAATTGCAAATTCTTCCATTTCAAAACTATGTCGCTTTATCGCAATATTCAGAGGTTGATGATTACGAACAGACGTATCTTAACTTACTTATAGCGATGATTACACGGCGATTAATGGCGGCAGAAAGTTGTTTTGCGCGTCTGCACTTTGAGAAAACTGACAAAGTTAGACAATCTCGAATTAGAAGAGTTGTGGACACTGCTTATAGGGCATTAGCGGCTCACAACAACCGTCGACCTAAATTATATGAAGTATCTTTTGTGGACAAAACAACAGTATGTGTAAGTGTACCAGATTTTTTACTTGGTGTTCTCGGCAAGTACCTGAAATCTGACTCTCATATTAGCGGCAAACCGCAAGAGAGAGACCAGAAAATGTTTGAAAGACTGAGGGATAAATACCGGCTAATCCTCGATCTTGATACCCAAACGGAATTTTCGCGGAGAACGCCAATAGCTCCTTGGTGAATGGCAACCCTTGCTTCGGTTGCTGCGAATTTACCCTGAAACGAATGTCGCGAATGAGCCCTTGATGGTACGGACTTCGCGATTTCCTGCCCGCGCGTCCGGCCAAGCTGCCTCGTATCCGGTTTCTGTTCGTCGAGTCGCGATTTCGCTCCGCGCTTCCTTCAGACCCCGCCTCGCGGCGACGCCCTTGCGCTTCACGCGTGCTTCACCTCCATCAGGTTGCACAAGGGAGTTTCACCCCAGGACGCCGGACATCCCCGGCACACAGGATGCGAAGGACCGCCTTCGGCGGCGCGAGGGTCGCTCGCGTCCTTGACAGGAGCGGCCCGCTCGTCAAAAATTCATGCCGTCGGCTGTCAGTCGATATCCGGCATTGACCGCCGTTTGAAGTCCAATATTTACAAGTAATAGGTTGGGAGGATACCATGACGGTTTCACGTCGAAAGATCTTACTTCACGGTTGCGCCATCGGGGCAGGCGTCATTGCGGCGCAGATACCAGGCGCCGTTGCGCTCGCGCAAGGGCAGCCGCCGCAGCGGCGTTCGCTGGGCGATCTGCAATTGAACGACCCAATCGTTCAGGCTTGGCGAGATGGGTCGCGCAATTGAAGCAGACGCCGGCGAGCAAGGCGATCAGCTGGGCGAACTTCGCCGCCATTCACGGGAACGCCAACGCCTTCAACCTGTGTCCGCACGGCAACTGGTACTTTCTTCCCTGGCACCGGGCATTTCTGCTCACGTACGAGCGGACGGTGCGGCAGCTGACCGGGCACAACGACTTCGCGCTGCCTTATTGGGATTGGACCGCCGATCGTCAGCTGCCCGCGGCTTTCAGTCAGCCGGCGTGGAATGGCCAACCCAATCCGCTGTACGAACCGCAAAGGTCGATGTCGCCAACCGATTCGCTTCCCGACGAGATCGTCGGTCAAGCTGTCATCGCCACGATCCTCGGCGAGACGCCCTATGAGAGTTTCGGAACGAGCCGGCCGAGCGGTCAGGATTCGCTCGACCAGTCCTGGATTAACTGCGAAGGCTGCGGCGTTTCCGGCACACTTGAAGCAACGCCGCATAATAACGTGCACAACATCGTGGGCGGGCTCATGGGCGGCACCCAGTCGGCGCTGGATCCGATCTTCATGATGCATCATTGCAACATCGACCGGATCTGGGCGGTGTGGAATGTCAATAACCAAAATTCCAACAACCCGCTCTGGACCGGTATGACATTCCAAAACAATTTCTACAATCCGGATGGATCATTCTATTCTCCGAAGGTCTCGGACCTGTATACCCCTGAAACTCTTGGCTACACCTACGGGCTCGCGCCCCCGCCCGCCGCAGCGGTGGCGCCGGCCATCATGGCGCTAGTGGACAAGATGAAGACCCTCTATGCAACCCCCAACGTGAGCAGCGCCGCCGGGATAAAGACCTTCACAGCGCCAAACGTCCAGCACGCGGCCGCAACCGCGACCAAGCCTCTCGACCTTGCGGTCGAGGTCGATCGCAATCTGTTGGCCGCGGTCGCCCGGCGTGCGCCGGCCGGAGCCGGCAGCGAGCTGCTCGATTTCAACACGGCTCGGGAACGGGCCGCCTCAGGCCCACGAGCGCTCGCCTTCATTCGCGACATCGCGGTCACGCAGCACAAGAACACGCTGTACAGGGTGTTCATCGACTGCGACTATCTCTCGCAGGGGACGCCGATTTCCGATCCTTACTACATAGGCACGTTCGGAATTTTCGGGGATCATGAAGGCCGTGGCGGCAAGGCAGCTGCAAAGCCGTCGATCGTCGTCGATCTGACGCGGGCGATAAAACGCGTTTATGGCAGCGCGACGGAGCTTCCCGGCCGCATCCGGATTCAAATCCTGCCGGTGCCAAACACATCAGCCGCCGGCCCCCCCGGTACGGCCGCGCCGGGGCGCATCGAAGTTGCGTTCGTCTCCGCCTGAGCCCATATCAGGGCATCGGGCGACGGATGTGTATGGGACGAAGGAAATGGGTGATCGCCGGTCAGCTATATTGGGCGCGGCGTGTGCATGCATGGTTGCGCTAATGTCTCAGAGTTCCATTGCTGCGCAGGATAGTCCACCCGTTGCAACGGTCGCCAGCCCTGCGGTGGTCACTGCCACGGCAGCGCCCGTGGCTGACCAGGGCGTGGCGAGCCAGTCCCCTACTCGCGTGATCATCAGTGTGACGGCCTTTCGGCCGCCGCAGGATGGCGCTGTCCAAGCTGTCGTGAAGGTTCAAAGGGATGGCGGCCGGACGGAGCAGGAGATCGGCCGCTTCGGTATGTTCCCGAACGCCGAATTCAAAGCAGCCGACCCATCCAAAGCCCAGCGCTTCGGCCTTCCGCTGCCCAAGGAGCTTGCCAGCGGCGGAGCCGTCAAATTGAAAGTATATCTGGTTCCGTTCAAGGGAGAAGGGAGCGGCGCGCTCTTGGAGATCGGCGGCGCCGAAATCCGCTGACTGAGGCGCAAATCGTCAACCTGAACTCGTTTTCGGCGCTGCGGACCTTACCAAAATGTTTCACGTGAAACATTTTGGTACGATTGGGGCCAAAAACCTTACAAGGTCTAAGTGTCTGTTCTGAAACTTCTTGAATCAAAAGAATCATTTGTGATTCAAGGGAGGCGGCCTGATTCGAGGAGGGGCGCCGATGTGGACGAAAGAAAACCGAGGCCGTTATGACCGGAGCCAACAGAGATACCCGAGCGATTTGACGGCCGAGGAATGGCGGCTGGTGGAGCCGCTGATCCCTCCGGCGAAGCGCGGCGGCGGCAAACGCCGCATGGACATGCGCGAAGTGGTCAACGGGGTCATGTATATTCTGAGCACGGGTTGCCAGTGGCGCTACCTGCCGAAAGACCTGCCGTCGAAGAGCACTGTTTTCAGGTATTTCGATCTTTGGAACTATGACGGCACGCTGTTGCGCCTTCATCATGAGCTCTACGTCCTGTGTCGAGAACAGGCTGGCCGCGCCGCCAGTCCAACCGTTGCCATCATCGACAGTCAAAGCGTCAAGAGCGCGGAAAAAGGGGGCCTGCATTGATCCGCACGGCTATGATGCCGGCAAAAAGATCAACGGCAAGAAACGCCATATCGCGGTCGATACGCTTGGGCTGAATCTCGAAGCCGTGGTTCATCCCGCCGACATTCAGGATCGCGACGGTGGGCCATTGGTGTTGCAAGAACTGCGTGCGCTGTTTCCCTTCATCACCAAAATCGTTGCCGATGGCGGCTATCAAGGCCCTAAAATGGCCGCTGCCGTGGCGGCGATCTGCCATGAATGGAAAATTGAAATCGTCAACCGGCCCGAGTCGGGAAAGTTCGTTGTCCTGCCCAAACGCTGGCTCGTCGAGCGCACCTTCGCTTGGCTCAATCGGTGCCGCAGGCTTGCCAAGGATTTCGAAAACCTAACCCGTAACGCGCTCGCTTTCCTCCGCCTCGCCTCGATCCGCCTCATGCTCAGAAAGCTCTGTAATCCATTATGAAGTTCCGGGACAGACTCTTAGAAAATGCGATCCGCGTTGATGCTTCTTATGTTTGTAACCGCGCAAACGCACTTTTCGGCGCTCGCACAGCCCGCACCGGGCGGCCAGCATCCCACATTGCTCGCGAGCTATGCGAAGCGACCCCCCTGGAACGTTGCCGGCGTAGACTATACGGTAGGTCTCCCGCCGATGACGACGCTGACCGATTGGCAGTTACTGAGTGGCCCCGGCATCACCGTGAACACGACGGCAACGCCGCCCTATGTTCGCGTCGATAATACAAGCAATGTAGTGATATCCGGCGTCGATTTATCTTTACATGGGGGGCGTCACTATTCTTTGTCAATTGCCCAAATCCCACGGTCATCAGCAGCATATTTGCGGGAAGAAATCTAGCCAAACTCAACGGGACAGCGGTAATCTACGCTGACCCCTACTCGCCGGGCCTGACCGTCTCATACAATACCATCAACGGCGCCGGCGCGGGGAATGGAGGAACGCTTGTCGGCGCGGCAGGTGCCGGAACGATAACGCTTACCTACAATTGGCTTAAACACTTCCCTCAACACGTTTTAGAAATACTTGTCCAAAGTGCTCATTATTCGGTCGTATACAAGTATAATCTCATCGAAAGAGGTGGAGAGCAAGCAGGCGACCACCTCAACTATCTCCAGTTTGGAGCAAACTCAAACTCTTTTATCCGTCGATGTTGAGTACAATACCAGCTATCAAACCTGGCAAGCAACGGGGGAGGGGATACCGGTTTGAGCCATCGGCGCCTGCCCTAAGCAGAGATTCGCAGGTTGACCAACGCTTGAGTTTTCCTTTTTGAATTCATGTCCTGAACGGCTGTTTCAATTTCGCCATTCAGGGCGTCGCG
>Ga0185299_10005894_pt1 | contig 13402 bp, 12 predicted proteins | sample PaiPotPPA55metaG_FD_128002 | JGI IMG/M metagenome (GOLD analysis project Ga0185299, IMG submission 128002) | Iron sulfur acid spring bacterial and archeal communities from Banff, Canada, to study Microbial Dark Matter (Phase II) - Paint Pots PPA... ...
ACTACAAATTTCGAACAGGCGGCTTTACCCCATCTCGACGCCGCCTATAACCTGGCGCGCTGGCTAATGCGAAATGAACAAGATGCCCAGGACGCGGTCCAAGAGGCATACCTTCGCGCCCTCCGATTCTTTCCCGGCTTCCGTGGAGGCGATGCGCGAGCATGGCTCATGAAAATTGTCCGTAATACCTGTTATACGAGTTTGCGCGCAAACCGGTCGATGCAGGATGCGACGGAGTTTGACGAGACCGTTCTCATACCCGATTCCCAAGCTCCAAATCCTGAACAAGCGGCGCTTCAAAATGATAGCGACAGTTCGGTGCGCCAGGCGGTAGAGAGTCTTCCGACCGGTTTTCGCGAAGTCCTGATTCTGCGTGAGATTGAGGGGATGTCCTACAAAGAGATCGCGGAGATAACGGGTATGCCTACGGGCACCGTGATGTCGAGCTTGTCGCGTGCTCGCGGTCGCCTTCGCCAAGCCCTCGCTGGTGCAATGAATAGGAATCCAATGTCGAGATCACAGCGAACTCCAGTATTCAGCGCATGAGTCCGCGCCCCAAATGCCGAGACCGCGGGTTATCCAGAGTTGAAAGCCGCAAAAAAGAAATTGTGGGAATAAAAGCAGTAAGTGGCCGGTCTGTACCGTAGCCAGTGAATGCAATTGGTCTCGTTCACAAGCCAGGATTTCAAAACAAAGGAGAGACAAATGAAACAACCGGTATCTGAAGCTCGAAACAACCGTCGCTCGTTTTTGAAAAAAAGCGCGTTGGCGGCAGGCGCAGCAACCATGGGAGCGGGATTATTGACCCGCGGAATGTCAACCTTTGCTCAATCTACGTCGAGCAGTAATAGTAGTGGTTCTCTTTCCGCTGGTGATATCGCAATTCTCCGATTCCTGGCTGCAGCCGAGCTGATCGAAAGCGATCTTTGGACACAATACGCGGAACTGGGTGGTATCGGTGATAATCCACCCATTGAAGTAGCCCCCAACCAGCAGTTGAACAATTATCAGATCGCTCTGTCGAACCTGGACGGCGATGGCCCGCAATACATCACCAGCAACACCATCGATGAAATCAGTCATGCCACTTTTCTCAACGGATATCTGGAGTCCAAAGGCGCGGACCCGGTCAACTTCGACGAGTTCCAAACTCTCCAAGGCAGCCAGGCGACCGGCGCACAGAATATTGGACGTCTCACCAATCTGATGCAGTTGAACGTAGACACCAGTTGGTTCATCCGCTATCGAAGCGCGACAAACCCTGACTTCGGAGCTACGTTCCCTCAAGCCCTGACTCTCAATAAAGTTACTGCTATTCCCCGGAACAACAATGATTTCGACGGCGCGCCTAATCCGAACTTCCCGGGTAATGACCATATCCAGGCGATTGCGAACGTAGCGGCCTTTCACTTCGGATACATCGAACAAGGTGGATCGAGTCTCTACGCATCACTCGGACAGAAAATCAGCAGTCTAGAAGTGCTGAAGATAGCGTTTGGCATTGGCGGAGACGAAGTCGCTCACTTTCTGGAGTGGGTCGATTTTGCAGGCAATGCAGTTCAAGCTCCCGTGGCGCCGTTTACGGACAAAATATCCGGTCTAAAGTTTCCCAATTTCTTCAACCCCCTCAATCCATTGATACAGCCTAGTCTGATCTTTCCGGTTCCGTGCGAATTCATCAACGCGAAGTTGCCCCGTTGCGCAGTGATTCGACCGAGCGATGACAGATTTGGAGGCGCCGTAGCGACGATTGCGTCGTTCACTGCGGACGGCCTATTCGTCGGGCAGTCGCCGAAGTTCTTCCAGACAGTGAAGCAACTGGCGGAAGAAGCTGACGCCGCCACGCGCACTGTGTAGAACACGCGGGGTAGCGCGACCTCACGTCTGATAACACTTCTCTTTGAGGCCTTGCGGCTGGAATGAATGATCTCGATTTCGAGGGCCGGGTCATTCATCCAGCAGCGGGGTTATTCTCAGGCGTTCAACAGGAAGGATTTAGAAAACCTGCCGAGACTTCCTCGCTTCCTTATTTTGACGAAAGGCTACCTTTACAAAAAAATCGGCAGTAGCGGAAGATCGGATAGTTCGTCATCACGCTCGAACATCCTGTTTCATTCGCAAGTTTCTCAACTGACAGCCGTCACCTGAAGGAATAAAAGCTCCCTCGCTTCGGTTACCTAAGCAGGAGCTGAATGTCCTCGATCGGCGAATCGTCGGCTGATTGGACCTTGTGGCTTCTCTGAATGAGGAGGAATAAGGTATGCCGCCCTACAAAGCAAAGTTGAAGGCTCAAAAAACTCTCTGCGCCGGTACGACTGCTTTCTATTTCGAGAAACCCGAGGAGTTCAAATACCAGCCGGGACAGTTCTTCAATTTCACTCTTTTGAAACCGGATGGGACGGATCTGGACGGTAATACTCGTGCTCTCTCCATCGCCAGCGCACCGCACGAACGAAATCTGATGGTGGCCATGCGGCTGCGCGCCACTGCGTTCAAACGGACTCTCAATTCGCTGCCGCTCGGCACGGAGGTACTTCTACAAGGGCCCTACGGCAGTATGACTCTTGCGCGCAACACCGCGCGGCCCGCGGTGCTTCTGGCCGGCGGTATCGGCATCACTCCTTTTCGCAGCTTCGTTTGGAGCGAGTCGGAATTACTTTCCTCTCGCCGAATTCTGCTGTTCTATTCCGTTCGCGTTCCTCAGGAAGCAGCCTTCCTGGAGGAGTTGCAGGAAATGGAGCAATACAACACTCGCTACAAGGTCATCTGCACGGTGACACAACCTGAAAAATCGAAAATGCCCTGGCACGGAGAAACCGGACGGATATCGACCGAGATGCTTTCCAAATGGATTCCCGATCTAAACGTTCCAATCTATTACATCGCCGGTCCCCCCGATATGGTTGACGGCGTGCGTCAGATGCTCATCAGCTCAGGAGTCGCTGAGGAGAATATCCGCGCTGAGGAATTCTACGGATACGAATAAGTTTCGATGTTCGGTGCTCGGCGTATTGCACTGCAAACCGATTTTCTTTACTCGATCGAATCAAAAGCAGGTCGCAAAAACTGTCTTAGATGAATTGGAGACGAGATGAACGTTGATGAGGGAGTATTCACTTCGCGGTCTGAATTAGCTCTTCAGGATCTGCTAATGGATGTTGCGGCGGTCGTAGATGCCACCGGATCCCACGGAACCTCGGACATCCTTAGTGGACCTAACAGAAACCTTGGTCGAGTTCTCGAGGTGTTCAACAGCGGGAATAATTTAAGGAAAGCGGCGGTCTGGAAAGATGAAGGCATTTGAAGATACAAGGAGAGAAAAATGAAAGTCGCTAACAAGTCAATTGTAAGAAATAAACTAACCGCTGTAGCTGTGCTTCTCGCAGGACTGGCGGCAATCTCGCCCAACGCTGGCGCGAAACACCGAGCTGCCCCGCCCATGCAGGAACCGGCGTCTGTTATCGCGCACTTGGCACTGCCTGGAATCACAGTACGTCAATTGGATCTGCAGCAAAACGGCAACAAACAGTATTTGTACATCGAGGAACTTTCCAAAAACGGTTTCGCGATTGTGGATGTGACGAGGCCGACCCAACCAGATGTGATTAAAAGTGAGGCCTGGCCGGACGAAGCATCCACGGGAAAGTTGCAACTGGTTTCGGGGCGGCTGGCTTTAGCCGAAGCGCCAGACGCGACTATGGAAACCGTTTCTCGTACCGAGACTCTGAAGGTGCTGGATCTAAGTAATCCGGCAAATCCCAGGACGATCCTTACTTTCTCCGGTGTAACGAGCACGCTCGCGGATGATGCGCACAATTTGGTTTACATCACCAATGGCGAGGGACTGTGGATCGTGAAGCATCAGCCGGAACAAGCGATGTCTTCGACGATCCGTTCATGTTCCTCGGAAGATGCCTCCAACGACTTAGCAAGCTGTCAATAACCCATGGTGACGGGCATCCTCCCGAAATCAGCGGGCCTGTAAAAAGGGTCTCGGCCTCATTTAACGAAGCCGAGGCCCTTTTAGTTTTTAGATTTTGGAGTGTCTGTGAGCCAGTGCGCGAACGGAGGGGCTTCCATGACAGGATTTCTTGGTACCTGGGCCAGCTTTAGTGCAGACCTAAACCTCTTGATCCAAATTGCAATGGGCATCGCACTGCTCGCTGGCGCGTTCTTAGCACGGGCGAAGCATTATCGCGCCCACGGCATTTGCCAGACTGTAGTGCTGTTCTTAAACCTTCCTATGATTGCCCTAGTGATGTGGCCGTCTCTTCATATGCGAGTGCTGCCAAAACTCTCCCGGCATCTCGGGAAACGATATTACGCCATCGCAATGGCTCACGGCCTTCTAGGCGCTATAGCCGAACTGCTCGGCCTCTACATTCTTCTGGTCGCCGGCACCAACATGCTTCCTCATTCTTGGCGTTTTCGGCGTTGGAAGCTATGGATGCGTATTGAGCTGGCTCTCTGGTGGGTGGTCTTGCTTTCTGGAATCGGAACCTATTACATCTGGTACGCGACCCCTCGGTTGCACTGAAAATTCATGTTTGCGATCTGCATTGATTTCAAAGGGTATTCCTCTGGGACGAGACAATTTCTCGTCTCAGAGACTGATTGAACGTCAGAAGATTTTTCACGGTGAATTTATAAGCCTTTCCTAACCGAGGTTTGCCGGCAAGATCCGCTGAGTTATAGAAGTGAATTGCTCCCGACAAATTGCTTGCACCGCCCGTCACACAAAATCAAACCAAGGATCGATTATCGGGAATAAATCGACCCAAGTCGATGTCTACATCCCGAGGAGACAATAGATGAATGTTAGAAACTCGCTTTTCGCCCTTGGTTTATTGCTTGCGGTCATTATCACGCTTCCAGTAGCGCATGCAGACGATTGGAATCAGACGACCCGGTTCACGTTCAGCCAGCCTATCCAGATTCCAGGGCAGGTGCTACCAGCCGGGACGTATCGGTTCCAGCTAGCCAACACTGACAATCGTCACTTGGTCCAGATTTTCCGCGAAGATCGGACTCTAGTAGCGACGCTGCATTCGATTCCTCGAATGCGCAATGGGAATGCCGCTGAAGTTGCGATCACCCTCGCGGATCGTGGAAAGACGCACCCCCAGGCGATCGTGGCTTGGTTCTTTGTCGGTGAAGTAGAAGGCCACGAGTTCGTGTATCCAAAACAGGAAAAACAAGAACTTGTTCATGACTCACACACGACATTTGCGAGCGGAGATTAGTTCTGTGAATTTCCAATCACAATTTCCTGGTGGGACGTCACATATTTTGGCGGGATCAGGATGCTCTGCCAGCAAACTTGTGCCGCATGCTTTGCTGCTCGCTTTGGCCGCAGTTGGGTTGTGGCCGAGCACATTTTTCGTATATCCCCGACCGACGTTTTCAGCCGAAGTCAGCACCGAAGTCATACAAGTTACAGCCAAGAAATACGAGTATTCGCCCGCGCCTATTCACGTGAAGCGGGGAGCAAAAATTGAACTCAAGATCACGGCGATTGACCACGACCATGGTTTCTCGATTTTTCCGGTTCCCGACGGAGGCAATTTGAACGGTCCCGCCGGGTTGGTATTCACTTCAGCACAAGAGTGTTGGCAACTCAAGAAGGGCGAAACGACCACGATTGAATTTTTGGCACAAACTCCCGGCACATATTCGTTCAAATGTTGCCACGTCTGTGGAATTGGGCATCGCGGCATGAAAGGCCAGCTCGTTGTGGATTAGTAGCATTTATACGGGAATATTTTCCCCTATTGCCCAGTCTAGATAGGTGACCGCCGACCGAGACGCTAGAATCCCCGGTAATGGCGATAGGGAGGCATTTGATGGGAAAGATCATTACAGAGAATCTGAATAACGACGGCGTTGACCGGCGCGGTTTCCTGAAGTGCATGGCTTGGGCTGGAACCGGCACGCTTTGCCTGGTTCAGGGCGGCGTACTGAAATCATTCGCACTCAGCGAAGTGGCGAATATGGACCAATCAAAGTTAAAGGGCGATCTAAGCTTTGTCCAAATTAGCGACAGCCATATCGGCTTCGACAAAGCGGCCAACCCAGACGTCACAGCGACCCTGCGAGAAGCTATCGCAAAAATTAATGGGCTGGGCCAGCCTCCGGCATTTGTCCTCCACACCGGCGACCTGAGCCACCTATCGAAGGCATCGGAGTTCGATACGCTCGATCAGACGCTCAAAAGCATTCACACCGAAAAGATTTTCTACGTCCCCGGCGAGCATGACGTGTTGAACGACAATGGCGAGCAGTACCGCGAGCGCTATGGTAAAGGCTCGCTCGGCGACGGCTGGTACAGCTTTGATCAAAAAGGCGTGCATTTCATCGGGCTGGTCAATGTCATGAATCTGAAAGCAGGCGGACTGGGCAGCTTGGGGAAAGAACAACTCGAGTGGCTCGAACATGATGTGAAGACCTTGAAATCCAGCACGCCGATCGTGGTCTTCGCGCACATTCCCCTTTGGTCGGTGTATCCCGAGTGGGGATGGGGAACTGACGACAGCGCTCAGGCGCTCTCGTATCTAAAGCGCTTTGGCACGGTGAGTGTGCTGAACGGTCACATTCATCAGGTCATGCAAAAGGTTGAAGGGAACGTCACTTTCCATACGGCGATGTCCACAGCGTTTCCGCAGCCACAACCTGGTACGGCACCCTCACCCGGCCCAATGAAGGTCCCCGCGGACAAGCTTGGCGGATTACTTGGACTTACAAACGTCAATTTCGTTCGCGGCAAACACACCTTGGCCGTCGTGGATTCCACGCTTCAGGGATAACCGGCTTCACGAGTCTTACTTTGGAGAAATGAGATGAAAACAGCGATATCGAAACTGATTGTAGCGACAGCAATGTTGGGAGCGCTCGGATGGATAAGTGCAAGCAACGCGCGCTTCGGAGTGAGCGCGGCGAGCGCGCAGGGAGCGGCGAAATCCCAAGAAGTCGTAGTCAAGATCGACAACTTTAGCTACATGCCGCATGACATAACCGTCGCGGCGGGAACGACAGTAATATGGGTCAACAACGATGACATCCCGCACACCGTCGTGAGCACGACAGACGCGTTCAAATCGAAGGCTCTGGACACCGACGACAAGTTCTCGTTCAAATTCGATAAGCCCGGGACGTACGAGTATTTCTGCTCAATTCATCCGAAGATGACGGCGAAAGTTATCGTCCAGTAACAGATTTAGGAATGGTGGGAGAATTGAAGTGCTGTGGATCGTACAAGCCAAGACCTCCGAGGATGACAAATATCTTAACGGCCACGTTGGTCCTTATCCATTGTTCTTCCGCATCCCCGTCAAATCCCGGGGCAGAGCACCCCTGCTCGACACAGCCTGCCCCGGCCCCTCTTCGAGTGACCTTCGTCTGAGCTGAAGGTCGAAAGCGTGTTGTTCCAAGTGGGCAGGCGAGCGAATTGGCCTACCTGAATAACGTGCTCCTCGGCGGGTGCGCTCTCCAAGGTAGACAGAGGGCACTTAGGTTCCCGGCCCGCAGAGGAGTTTCCGGGAATAAAAGGCATGTCCCTCCGGTCTGTACAGTTGAGAGTCTAAAGCGGCGCATGCCGAACGTTATGCAAGCAGTTGGGAACGCCGGGCGCTTTGAAGAGGTTGTGCTCCCGCACCTTGACGCGGCCTACAATCTGGCACGCTGGCTCGTCCGCAACACACATGATGCGGAAGACGTAGTGCAGGAGGCCTGCCTGCGTGCTTTTCGATTCTTCGGCGGCTTTCAAGGCGGTGATCCGCGTGCGTGGCTGCTAAAAATTGTGCGCAATACAAGCTACTCTTTTCTGGAGAAGAACCGCCCGATAGCCTTGGCTGAGGAATTTGACGAACAGGTTCATGTGCGAGACGTTCCTGCTTTCGATGCCGAGGCGATTATGGTGCGAGATGTTGAAAGCCGCATGCTGCGTGAATCACTGGAAGAACTACCTGTGAATTTTCGCGAAGTAGTCGTGCTGCGCGAGCTTGAAGGACTTTCGTACAAGGAGATTGCAGAGATGATTGGCGTTCCCATAGGCACTGTCATGTCGAGTTTGGCTAGAGGGCGCGACCGTTTGCGCGAATCTCTACTTCGCGCGCGGGCGAAGGAGGGCACGCGTGGTCTGTGACGATAATTCCCGCTTGCTCCACGGCTATCTCGATGGAGAGTTAGATTTAATCCGAAGTCTCGAGATCGAAGAACATCTGAAGACTTGCCCCGATTGTGCGCAGCAGCTCTGGGGTCAGCAAACGCTTCGCAAGGCGTTTCGCTCTTCTAATTTGTATGAACGCGCACCGAGCGCCCTTGCCGTGCGAATCCGTGCGTCCATTTCACAAGAGAATGCGCGAGAGGCTGTAGCGCCGTTGCAGTCAAAACCCATTTCCATGTTGTCGCCTCGACGGAAGGTCTGGAATTGGCTGGCTGTTGCGGCAGCGATCTTCCTCGCGGCGCTGTTGACGTGGCGGGCGCTTCCGGGAGGACGTGGCCATTCCGACTTGGTTGCTCGGGAGATCGTCGCCAGCCACATTCGTTCGCTGCAGCCCGGTCATCTGTTCGACGTTCAATCCACGGATCAGCACACCGTGAAACCGTGGTTCAACGGCAAGCTCGATTTCTCGCCGCCTGTTCGCGACTTAACTGAAGAAGGATTCCCTCTGATCGGTGGTCGCCTCGATTACATTGATCATCGGGCCGTTGCGGCGTTGGTATATCAGCGGCGCCAGCATCTTATTAACGTCTTCGTCTGGCCTGCGGAAAAACAGACCGACGATAATCTCCATTCGGAATCTAGCCAAGGTTACAACATGGTGGTCTGGGAGCGCGACGGCATGTATCTATGCGCTGTTTCTGATCTCAGTACCGGCGAGCTTCAGCAGTTCGCGCAGCTTATAGAAAAATGACGATTCATCTTTCACCAACTTAGTTCGCTCAAGGCTCAACACAATGCGTCGTGTGCCTAGTCGCGCCGCCTTGCAAGCGCGAGCATACTAGGTTTTCCCGAGAGACGACTTTTCATAATTGCTCGATCGCAGTATTCCATCTCTCCTGCATTTTCGGACAAAGCCCTCGTAAAAAAAACCAGCCGGACATTTTTAATCGATGCCGTTCGATCCATTCGCACAAAACGCGCGGATTAATTGACATTCGCTAACAAGCGTTTGACAAATCGTTTACATTCTCCCGCCGCGCTCGATCGTCTTATACGTGACGGCGCAGTTGAAGGCACAAAGAGATAAAGCAAGAAGAAATCGGTGCATCAGCCAGGCCGCAACACGAAAAAAAGGAGCTGTTATGAAGGGACTTACTACCGTGAGGAATTTTGTCACTGTTGCTTTATTGCTTGCATTTTTGATCGTCCTGCCTGCCGCACACGCGGATGAGGCGAATCAGGCCATTAAGGTCACATTTGATCGGCCCGTGCAAATCCCAGGACGTGTCCTGCCTGCGGGGACTTACTGGTTTGTTCTGAATAACGTCAACGAACATCACGTAGTCAGTATCCTCAATACTGATCGAACGATGGTGTATTCAACTCTTTTCACAATTGACGCCGAGCGCCGGGAACCAACAAGCGACACCGCGTTCACTTTTGCGGAACGCGGATCCTCGCAGAATCAGGCAATCCTGACTTGGTTCTATCCCGGGAGAACCACAGGCCATGAGTTCCTGTATCCGAAGCAGGTGCAGAGTGAACTAGCGAAAGACAAGCAATTCACGATCGTAGCCGGGAAATAACCCTGTCCTCCTGTTAGTCAGCTCGTCGGCGGTGATATCGCCCGCCGCCTGCGAGCTAACGCAGGATTCCGAACGGCATAGCGGACCGGCAAGTAAATATTCCACGAGAGTTTTAGGTAGGCCGGGAATTTTTTTTGCCAATCCGCAGTCTGGACACTAGCAAGAGTAACGAGAAAAGCAGAGTACGAAGGGCCGGCGGTCGGTCTCTTGGCGGCGCTCGAATCGACGTCGTCTAGAAAGTTTCGATTCGTGGGGACCTTGTCTTGTAAACGAACCTATCTCGGAAGAAGTATAAATTTAAGTGGAGACCAAAAAATCAATGAATCCCAAAAGATTGTTCTTACTGAGCGTGCTGCTGTCATTTGTGGTCTTCTTTTCCGCGCTGCGACTTCCCGCGCAAACACAGACCACGGGTGAGATTACCGGAGTCGTTATCGATCCATCAGGCGGAGTCATCGCAAATGCGAAAGTTACGTTGAAGGATAACTCAAAAGGATCCGCTCAGAGCACTGAGACCAACAAAGAGGGTGTTTATCACTTCCAACTTTTAAACCCCAGCAGCTATACGATCACCGTGAGCTCTTCCGGTTTCCAGGAGACAGCGACGGTAGTGGACGTCGCCCTTGGACAGGTTACCAGCGCAGATATACATCTAACGATTGGATCGGCCACACAGACAGTAACCGTCACCGGAGAATCGGAGCCGTTAATTCAAACAGAAAACGGAAATGTGGCAACCACCTTTAGCCAGCAGCAACTCGCCGAGGTGCCTAACCCTGGGAATGACCTTACGGCCTTTATTCAGTCAGCCCCAGGTGTGGTGATGAATACAGCAGGGGGACTCGGTAACTTCTCCGACCACGGAGTCGGCGCCGCGTCGAACTTATTTACTCTCAACGGAATGGATGACAACGATCCGTTCCTCAATTTGAATAACTCCGGCGCCACGAACCTGCTGCTCGGTGCGAACGAAGTCCAGGAGAGCACCATTGTAAGCACCGGATATTCCGCCGAATACGGCAGTCTGGCTGGCGCCAACGTCAACTACGTCACAAAGTCCGGTAGTAACGATTTCCATGGCAATGCGATCTACTACTGGAATGGCAGCGCCTTCAACGCAAACGATTGGTTTCTGAATCATGCGGGTGATCCAAAGAATTTCAGCAATGCTAACCAGTGGGCTGGTTCTTTCGGAGGTCCGATTAAGAAGGACAAAGCGTTCTTCTTTTTCAACACTGAAGGTCTGCGGGTCGTCGTTCCGGTAAGCACTGCAGTAGCATTTCCCAGCCAGGCTTTTCAGACCGCGACCATCGCCAATTTGGAAAACAAAGATGGTTTCCCTGCAAATTCGACAACAGTCGCCTTCTATCAGAATATTTTCAATCTCTACAATAATGCCAAGGGAGCGGCTAATGCCGTGCCAGGCGCCGGACCTTTGTCTACTGACCCTCTGGGATGCAACGGCTTTACTGGCTTGGGACCCGGTGTCGCTTGTTCCTCTTTCTTCCAGGCAGCCGACAACAATCTCACTCACGAACAGCAATTTGCAGGTCGCGTCGATTACAACGCTACAAGTAACTATAGACTATTTCTGCGCATTCTTTACGACAAGGGTGTGCAAGCCTCTGATACGGACCCGATCAGCCCTCTGTTCAATATCACCAGTACCCAACCGCAATGGCAGGGGCAGTTGAATGAAACACACACATTCGGTTCGACTATGGTGAATCAATTCATCGTGTCGGGGCAGTGGTATAGCTCCGTCTTCGACAATACTAACCGCGCGGCCACCCTTGCGGTGTTTCCAACAACCATCGCTTTCGGCAATGCCAACATTCCGTGGTTCAACATCGGTGGAGCTGCCGCCGGCGGTGCTGGGGATGCCTTCTTCCCCCAAGGACGCAACGTCACGCAGTATCAGATTGGCGATGATCTCTCGAAAACGTTGGGCAATCATACGCTTAAATTCGGCACCAAATTTCTGCGTTACGATGTCAGCGACAAAGACTTCGGCGTATTCACGAGCGGCTTAGTAACGCCGAATTCGGTCGCGGCTTTTTTTAATGGTGGTGTAGACCCGGCAACCAATACGAGTTCGGTTCTGCAACAGAGCTTTCCAAGCGCTTTGTCAGAGCCCATCGCTCTCTACACCCTGGCCTTTTATGGGGAGGACGACTGGAAAATAAAGTCAAACCTCACGCTCACATTTGCTCTTCGTGTGGAACACGAGTCCAACCCCGTTTGTCAGACAAATTGCTTCAACCGCTTAAACGCCCCGTTCTTGCAGGCCGACAATAACGTGAACGTTCCGTACAGCACAGATGTCTTACAAGGATTGCACCAGGAGCTGCAAGGCCTGAGCTCTATCCTCTGGCAGCCCCGGTTCGGATTCGCGTGGTCGCCTCGCGGATCGCGCAGCACAGTGATCCGCGGTGGAATTGGACTCTTCAACGATGCTTTCCCCGCCGTGTTCACGGACAACTTCGCCTCCAACGCACCGGGAGTTAACACCTTCGTAGTCGCAGGGAGCAATATCGCACCGGGTGAAACGCTCAATGGCGGCAACTTGTTCGCCCAGGCGGCAGCGAGCAATACAGGACTGATCAATGGATTCAAGAACAATGAAACATTGGCTCAGATTCAGGCGAATGTTCCAAACTTCGCACCACCGAGTCTGTTCAGTGCTAATAGACAAACTAAGATTGCCCAATTCCAGAAATGGAGTTTGGAGATCCAACAGGCTGTTGGCAAGAACAGTTCCTTCGATGTCAGTTACAACGGGAACCACAGCATTCACGACCTGGTGGATCGCAATGGTGTAAACGCATTTTGCACTCCGGGCGTCGGGGCATGCGCCACCGTTCCGGCATTCATCGGTCTGCCGGCTACTCCATTCGATCCTCGATTCGGCACTGTGAGCCTTCTTGATACCAGTGGCATATCGAATTACGAGGGCGTGACCTTTTCCTTCAAACACAACATCAATGGTGGCTGGGGAAAAGGCGTCGTGCTGGCTAACTACACGTATAGCCATGCCTTCGACGACGTATCCAATGGTGGCGATCCAAATGTCTTCTTTTCGGGGACTTCTGTCACCTTTGCCGTAAACCCGTTCAACATCCGCGATAACTACGGACCTTCAGATTACGATGTCCGCCATTACTTCAACGCAAGCTACGTCTGGGAACTGCCGCTTCGTCGTGCGCTGCTGGGACACGGTTGGGCACCTCTGGTAGACGGCTGGCAAGTATCCGGTACGATTTTTGCGCGTAGCGGTCTTCCTTACTCTGTGGTAGACGGCGGTCTTGCTGGAATTCTATCTGCGCAAAATTTCGGTGGGGTTGTCCTCCCGCAGTTCCTTGGTGGACCGACCTCCAATTGCGGAGAGGGTGCCGCAACAGGTGTGACTCCCTGTCTTACAGTTGCTCAGTTCGTTCCTTCAACAACCGAAAAGAATTTTGTTGGTGGATTGCGCAATATTTTCCGTGGGCCAAACTACTGGAACACCGATTTTACGGCTCAAAAGCTAACAAAAATTCCTCGCTGGGAAAAAGGTGAGTTCGGGGTCGCTTTCCAGTTCTTCAATCTGTTCAATCATCCGAATTTCAATCTCCCGAATAACGATCTCACTGGCGCGCTGGGATCAATCTCCTCA
>Ga0185299_10005897_pt1 | contig 13392 bp, 11 predicted proteins | sample PaiPotPPA55metaG_FD_128002 | JGI IMG/M metagenome (GOLD analysis project Ga0185299, IMG submission 128002) | Iron sulfur acid spring bacterial and archeal communities from Banff, Canada, to study Microbial Dark Matter (Phase II) - Paint Pots PPA... ...
TCGAAGGTGCTTGCGTCGTGGTCGAGCAGGTATTTGACGCCGTGATCGACCCAACTGCCGAGCGGGATAATTTCAGACATGGGAACCTCGATGTCGAGTCAGAGCCTTGAGAACATTCGCCTTGTTGACCGAACCGCAATACGATCCGTCCGCCTCGACCACGGGCAGCGGCGCACGGCTCGCCACCACCCGGCTGACGACAACGTCGAGCGGCGTGGTGCGTTGAATGCATTCGATAAGATTGATTTCCGGCGATGCCTGGCCGATCGCATCGCGGCACACGAAACCGCGAATCTTGCGCTCGTGGTCCATCACGAACGCATAGTCGGCGCTGCCGTTGAGCGCCTGCGAGACACTCGATGCATCGATCTGCGAACCGTGTTTCATCAGCGGCACGACGTCGGTCTGCATCAGGTCGCCGGCAGTCAGGTAACGGCTTGTGTCGATACCTTCGAAGAACGCGCGCACGTAGTCATCGGCGGGGTTCGAGATGATTTCCTGCGGCGTGCCGATCTGCACCACCTTGCCGCCTTCCATGATCGCGATGCGCGTACCAATGCGCAGCGCCTCCTCCAGATCGTGCGACACGAACATGATCGTGCGCTGCTGTTCGCGCTGCAGATCGAGCAGCACGTTCTGCATTTCCTTGCGTTTGAGCGGATCGAGTGCGGAGAACGCCTCGTCCATGATCATCAGCGACGGGTTCACGGCCAGCGCCCGCGCGAGCCCCACACGCTGCTGCATCCCGCCCGACAACTGCGCCGGCAGCTTCTGCGCAAACGGCGCAAGACCCACTTGCTCGAGCACGGCCATCGCGCGTTTCTCGCGCTCCTTGCGCCCGATGCCCGCCACTTCCAGCCCGAACGCCGCATTCGACAGCACGGTGCGCTGCGGCATCAGTGCGAACGACTGGAACACCATGCTCATGTCTTTGCGACGCAGCGACGTGAGTTCGGAACGCGGCACGGAAGCCACATCGCGGCCATCGATCAGGACCTTGCCGGCCGTCGGTTCGACCAGCCGGTTGATGAGGCGGATCAGCGTCGATTTGCCTGAACCCGACAGGCCCATCAGCACGAAAATCTCGCCTTCCTTCACCTCGAAGGACACGTTATGGACGCCGACAATCTGTCCGGTGCGGGAGAAAACTTCTTCCTTCGTTGCGCCGCCGGCAAGCATGTCGATCGCCTGCTTCGGGCTCGTGCCGAACACCTTGCACAGGTTTTCGACCACGACCTTGTGGGAATTCATCGAACGCTCTCCTGGTTGGCGGACGTGCGTCCGCGCTATGCATACATAGTTGCCAGAAAAAAGTGCGGGTTGCCGACTATTTCCGACAGGCACATGTGGAAATACGACACCTCGATTTTCTTTTTTTGACGGGTGGAAAGCCGGAGCCTTGTGGGGCAAGGGTTTGCGAGCAGTACGGAACCGCTTTTGGCGTTTTTCCCCGTGTCGCGCCAGTGCAAGTGGATGGCCGTTTCTTTACGTTTTTCCGGCTTTCATCGGCGATTCGTCCGGGTTGCGGGGCACTTTTGCCGTCCGACCAATCATATTCCAGGAATGCGGCTCGCCGAATCATGTCGTGTATTGACGGTTTTTCAGCGCTTGGTCGATGACCAACGGGAGCGGGCGATCAAGAACGACGAGCCACAGCCGTTAACTATTCATATACCCTTCATCTAGCTCATCCAGTTCATTTATGTCGCTATTCAACATCCGCCGGGCACGTGTCGGCGCGAAATTCGCCATCCTCGCGTGTGTGCTCGCGGCCACGGTCGTCGCCGGTTTTACCATCGCGGTCACCCATCTGGCCGGCCAGCAAATTGACGCGCAGGCGCTCGAACGCATGGACGACGACGGCCGTGCGTTCGGCACCATGATCCGTCTCTACGATAAAGCCGTCAGCGCCGAAGTCGAGCGCTACATGACGCTGTTCTCGAGCTTCCTGCCCGCCGATTTCACGCTTGATGATGCGCAAAAAGTCGATATTGGCGGTTTGGCGACGCCAATGTTCAAGGCCGGCGACAAACCGATCAACCTCGATTTCTCGATTCCCGACCAGTTCCTCGAACGCAGCGGCGCGATTGCGACGGTGTTTGCGCGCACCGGTGACGACTTCGTGCGCGTGACGACATCGTTGAAAAAGCAGAACGGCGAACGCGCGATCGGCACGCTGCTCGACCGGAAGAGCCCGGCTTACGCGCCGATGCTAGGCGGGAAGCGTTTTATCGGCATGGCGTTGCTGTTCGGCAAGCAGTACATCACCGAATACAAACCCGTCACCGATCCGTCCGGGCGCGTGATCGGCGCGCTGTTTGTGGGTGTCGATGTCACGCCGGAGATAGCAGCGCTGCAGCAGAACATTCGCGACCTGACGGTCGGCCAGAACGGCTATTTCTTCGTCGTCGATGCGTCGAACGGACCGAATCGCGGCAAGCTGCTTGTGCATCCGGGCGTGGGTGGGGCCGGTGGCGCGGCTACGCTGCCTGCCGATGAACGCATCGCGCCGTTCAAGCAGATGCTGGATGCGAAGGAAGGCCGTCTCTCCTTCGATGCCCCTGACATCGCCGATGCACCCGATCCCAAGATTCACGGCGGGGCGAAGGAAATCGTGTTTCGTACGGTGCCGGAATGGCAATGGCTGATTGGCGGGATTGCGTATCGCGATGAGTTGCTCGCAGACGTGCGGACCACGCGCAATCACTTTTTGCTGATCGGGCTGCTCGTGATCGCCGCGTTCGTGGCGGTGCTGCTCTTCGCTGTCGCCAAGTTGGTGAGCCGGCCGCTCGCGGAACTCACGCACGCGTCCGAACGGATAGCGGCAGGCGATTTGAGCGTGCGGCTCGCGACCACGCGTGAGGACGATGTCGGCCGGTTGATGATCGCCATCGATGGTATCGCGACCGGTCTTGCGCGCATTGTTACGCAAGTGCGCAGCGCGTCGGCGGATATGTCGGACGGCACGGGGCGGATCGCGGCGGGCAGTAGCGACATCTCGCTACGGATTGCGACGCAGGCCAGCAGCCTCGAAGAAACCGCGGCGAGCATGGAGCAGATCACGTCGACCGTGCAACAAAACGCGGCCAATACGGCGCAGGCGGATCAGCTGGTGGCATCCGCATCCGATGCAGCGCGCGCCGGCGGCGAAGCTGTGGGCCGGGTGGTCGCGACGATGGGTGAAATCGATGCCTCCGCGCGCAAGATCTCGGACATCACGTCGGTGATCGAAGGCATCGCGTTCCAGACCAACATCCTGGCGTTGAACGCGGCCGTGGAAGCCGCGCGGGCTGGCGAACATGGAAGAGGATTCGCGGTAGTGGCGTCGGAGGTGCGCGGACTGGCTCAGCGCAGCGCGGCAGCGGTCAAGGAGATCGAGGCGCTGGTTGCGGAATCGGTCAGCCGGGTCGCCGATGGTTACCGGATCGCCGAAGAAGCCCGCGGTACGATGGACGGGATCGTGGAACGTGTCGCGCGGGTGAACGCGATCATCGGCGAGATCAGTGTGGCGTCTCGCGAACAATCGAGCGGCATCGAGCAGGTGAATCTTGCCGTGGCGCAGATTGGCGAGGCGACCCAGCAGAACGCGGCGCTGGTCGGTGAAGCGGAACAATCGACGGCCGGGTTGCATGAGCAAGCCGAACAGTTGAGCCGCGCGGTGAGCGTGTTTCGACTGTAGGGGTGGGAGGGGACCGTGCTCAGCGCGCGTCTAGAACGCGCCCACCATGCCTCTCAACCCCTCAAGACGTTGGCCGGATCATCTCGAACATTTCGCCGATACTCGCATAATCCCCGCGATAACCTGCACGCATGATCGGCTGCGCCGCGGCCGTATCGAACATACCGTCCTTCAAGAATTCGCGCCGGATATGCACGCCGACAACTTGCCCGAGCGCGAGCCAGTTGTTCATCGGCGTGCCGTCCAAAGACTTCAGCCTGATGATCTGCAGCAACTTGCATTCGAGCGCAGCGGGCGACTGCGCCACGTGCGGCACGGCCACGTTCACGCCCGGCGCTTTCGTGAGTCCGGCCAGCTCGAATTCATCGACTTCGCGAGGCACCGTCGCCGATGTCTGGTTCATCTTCTCGGCAAGCGGCTTGCTCGCCAGATTCCACACGAATTCACCCGTCGCCTCGATGTTCGCGATGCTGTCCTTGAAACCCTCGCTTGAGAATCCAATGATGTACGGGAACGTCGCAAACGCGCCGAAAAAGCTGTACGGCGCGAGGTTCACGCGGCCGTCCGGATCGCGGCTCGAAATCCAGCCGATCATCCGCGGCGCGACAATCGCCTTGAACGGATCGTGGCGAAGTCCGTGACCCTCGTCGGGGTTGTAGAAATGGTCGGCGTTGCTGTCGCTCATGAGTGCTTCCCGGTCTTCTTTGCAGTGTGGTGGATCAGGCGCTTGCGCCCTGCTTTCACGCGCGCGTGCTGCGCGTCGTCCCATTCATAAAACCCTTGCCCGCTGCGCACGCCGACACGCCCGTTCTGCACGTGTTCACGCATCAGTTGTAATACGTCTTCGTCCTTTGCCAGCTCCGGCATCAGGTGCGAGCCGATATCCAGCAACGTATCGAGCCCGCCGAGATCCGCGCTTTCCAGCGGTCCGACCATGCCGTAGCGCCGTCCGAGCGACGCTTTTATCACAGCGTCGACCACTTGCGGTGTCGCTGCGCCCGAACGCACGATAGCGAGCGCTTCACGCAACACCGCGAACTGCAACCGGTTACCGACAAAACCTGGGATCGCCTTCGTCAGCACGACCGGTTCCATGCCGATAGCCGTCATCAGTTCAGCCGTGCGGCGCGTGACGTCCGGATCGGTCGCGGTTCCAGGCACGACTTCCACGAGCGGAATGGTGTGCGGCGGATTCCAGAAATGCGCGATGACAAAACGCGCCTTGTTTTGCAGCACTTGCGCGAGCAGATCTGGCGGAAAGCCACTCGTATTGCTGGCGAAAATAGCGTCGTCGCGCAGCAGCGGTTCAAGCGCCTTATACGTGCGATTCTTCAGTTCGAGCACCTCGGGAATGGCTTCCACGATAAAACCCGCCGTTGCCACCCTCTCCAGCTGGTCTGTAGTTTCAATACGCGCGAGTACGTCCCGTTTCCCGTCCGCATTGAATACACCGGCGTCGATTAATTCGTCGAGGATCGCCTCTGCTTTTGCGCCCACCGACGCAAGCCGCGTGGCGTCGATGTCATGAACGATGGTCGGACAGCCGTGCAACGCTGCCTGCGTCGCAATGCCGACGCCCATCAAGCCGCTCCCCACCACGCCAATAGTGATTTGATTCAAGTTTTCCCCGCAATTGCAGTTGGTTCGTAGCTTTCGATTTACAGCCGATTCAAGCGTAGAGCGGACGCGTCACAACGGTCCGATGCGGCTTTCGAGTCCGAGCCAACTAGGATAGCGCAGCGCCTTCCATCGCGCGCGGCGGCAAATAGCCTATGACTTGAAGGTTATTGCCAGGTGAAGGCTCGCAGGCCGGTGGCCGCGCACAAAAAAAAAACCGGCTCCCCTTGCGGGGAAGCCGGCATTCGCAGCGAATTTTAAGACTGACGCGATCAGCCGTGATTCGGACCGTGGTCGTCGTGGCGATCCGCGTGCGGCGGACGATGCTGCGGACCCGGATCGTGCGGATGATGACGCATCCACTCATCGCGCTGCCAATAACGGTGGCCGTCCCAATAGCGGTCTCCATGCCAGCCGAGGTTTATGACCACATCGGCCTGCACCATGTGCGGTTGCGCGTAATTTTGCTGGGGCACGGGGCCGTGAATCATGCCGTTATCAACCTGAGCGAACGCGGTTGTACCGGCTAAAAGCGCGCCGCCAGCGAGCAGCGTGGCAATGATCGAGCGTGAGGTGTTCATGACTATTCTCCCTTTTCAGCTTGATTTCGTGTTCAGGACGCGCGGCCAGCGGGAACGATGTGCAGGTGCGCCGTCAGATGCCGCGCCGTTGAAACCACTGTAGCGGGGCGCCAAGTTGCACGACGTGAGCGCTTGTAAGTGTTCGTATCATTGGAGCGGCGGGGCTCGATGCGTGTCGAAATCTTTTAAGCTGCTGATTTCACTGGGTTTTACGTCAGGCAGGCAGTGAATTCGGGAACTGTTTCTCTGCGCGGCGTGTAAGCAACGAAAATATGAAAAGGTCGATTGGCCGATGCGAGCGCCGGAGGGTGAAAACGGGGAGCGATCTGGAAGGCATGCGCCGAGCGGCGCCGGGAGAAATGTCGCTCAAATGCGACGCGATAGCCTTGAGACAAACGTGGCAATCGGCAAGAAAATTAAGCTAGAAAAACTACATAATCCACATCAACAAAAACAGGCGGACTGCACTACGAAAAAACCTTGTCAAGCATAAACCGGCAACACTTCAGTTTTCCCTGCAGTCCGCACTGCTTTCCCTGCAGCTCACAGACGAATACCCATGATGCTTCCGCGCGACTTGCGGATCCGCTCTGCTTCACGTTGACGGGCTTGGTACGAGTAGTCCGAGTCCATCGGAAGATGCGGCGATTCGAACAGCGATGCAAACTTTTGCAGCAATGCGAAGAGGAAGCTCATGTCAAACTCCTGGTGGTTGGTCAAGGGTTATCCCTTAGACGTCATTATAGGGTTTTCACTAGCTGATTCCTAGTGCAACGCAACATTTCTTTCGTAGTTTTTCTACATAATTGCGTTTTCACCACACACAGGCCCGGTATTTTTGGCTGAATCAGTAGCAATTACTGGGTCGAACGCGCGGTCGTGCATAGGGCGGATCGCTAATCGCAACGAACTCCGGTCTTCGCGCCGGGAGCGGACGGGCATAAGCATGCGCGGCCGCCTCACGGACACGTTTTCGCGGCTTTCATCGCCGAAATCTTCCACCGCCGCCAGAAACGCTTCTGGGCTGGAACGGTCCGCTAGCGCGTGCGTTACCGACATTTTGTCCCTGACGGACCGAGTTGAGCTGGTTCGTCGTGTTGGCGCTGGGTGTGGCTGGTTGCCAGCCGTTCGAGGTGTGTTGCTCCCATCCGCCACCCTGGTCGTGCTTATAAACATTGCCGTCGTTGCCGGCGTAGACATTGCCGTTGTTCCACGCAACGCTTCGGCCCGTGTTCGCGTTGCCGACAATTGCGCGCGACCCCGCCTGATGCTCGCCCGAATTTGCGTTGCCGGTCACACCGGCTCCGGCTGCGCCATAGCGGCCTGTCTGGGCGTTGTACCCGGCCGCCTGGCGCCCGGCGGCATAGTTGCCGTTGTAAGCGTTGCCGTTGTAAGCGTTGCCGTTGTAAGCGTTGCCGTTATACGCGTTGCCGTTATACGCGTTGCCGGCCACGCCGCCGCGCGCCGCTCCCGATCGACCCGTTGAGGGATTGTTGAACGACCCTTCGCGGCCCGCCGCGAAGTTGCCGTTGTACGCGGTTTGAACGGCCCCCGGCTTGCCTGGAAATGACCGCCGGTATACGGGTTGAAACCGGACGCGGCCGTGCCTGACCCATCTCCAGAGCTCTAACGCTCTGAACGAGCGCAGTCACGCCACCCAAAACTGGAATGGTTGGGCAGGTTTTAAAGCGCTCTTTATTTCGTTTGGAGCGTCTTGACGGTTCTAACCAATATCACGTTTTTATATGCAGAGCTAACCGTAGCGAATATTTTCAGGTTGCTCGCATGATTCGGATTAGAGCCGGGGTTGTCGCTATTTAGAACGTAGACCGGAGACGGTATCGTAGGGACCGGGTCATGGCGGGCGAGTCGGGTTGACACGCCTGGCGAGCTTGGTTTCGCTCGCACCGTTGGACTATTAATTCTGTCGGCGCGAGCGAAAAAACACTACACGTGGAAGATTTGCGCTACGAGCGTAGCGCCAAGAAACGTTCCGGCATTCGCAACAAACGACACCAGCACGATCCTCCAGCCCAAGCGGCGAAACGCCGGAATATCCTTGGCAATAGAGAGCCCCGCGAAGGTAAGCATCGGCGTTGTAATACCAAGGAAATCGTTCTGCGCGCTATACGCCGATATCTGCGACGCCCAAGGACACAGCGGCGACGTCATGAACATGGCGACAATCGACACCCAGCAGACCGCCGGGATCTTGCGCTCGGTCGCCGTATAAACAGCATCGCCGACAATCGTCGCGAGCACCATGATCAGCATGCCCGGAAGTCCCATCAGCGGCGTAGTGCCATGGGTAATCCAGTCACAGCCAAGCGCGAACACGGCCGTGACACCCCAGGCAACGAGCTTCCCGCGATAGCCCAGTTGAGGCGCGGCTGTTTCAACACCGCCCAGTTTCGGGCGGGATTGTTCAATCGCCTCCGATGCGTCCGACGCTCGGCTCTTGCGACCAATCAACGGCTCGAGCAGGCGATATCCCCACACGGCCATCGGCAGCGAAATAAACAGCGTGAAGTACGTTCCGATAGTCGTCGTGATGAGGTTGCTGGCAGCAGCAAACGTGAGGACCGTCTTCGCCATCTCGGGCGTCTGCTGCGCGGCGATCGCACCGGAAGCAGCAGCCATCATGCTGCCGGAGCCAACGCCTGAGCCCATGGCAAGCGCCAGGGGATGAAAAATATTTAGGCTCGCCACGAAGCCGGCCAGGATCGCGATGAAGACTGCGCCAAATACGGTGCCCGTCAAATATTCAGCCAGCACGCCACGCCCTTCAGGGGAGTCCATGCCGTACTTCTCGCCGATGATCGCAAGGCTCGGTTCACGGCCCACAGAGAACGTCGCCCCGATTGCTTCTCGCTTGATACCGAGCAGCAACGCGAGCGGAAGTCCCAGCAAGATAGTGCCGACGAAGTGACCGAGTTCCTGAAACGCCAGCGCCCAGCCGGCGGCCGCAAGCTTCGGCAACGCGCTGCCAACCAGCAGGCCCAGCTTGGCGACAAAGAGCAAGAGCGCGGGCTGCAAGATGGCTGCGGCCAGGAACTGGGTTTTCACATCGAGCCGGGCAACGCCGCTCCACCGGTCACTGGCCAACCCCAGGGCAGCGCCAAGAAGAAGCGCCCAGATCATGGGGAGCAAAACCACTTTGCCCGGTCCCACCTTGAACGTGAACGAGCCGATAAATTCGGCGATTACCAGGATGATCGCTGCATAGAGAAACAGCTTTACGCTCCTTAGCCCACCACTACCCCATTGCTGCGCAGCCAACGTATTTTCCATTGTTATCTCCCGGTTGTCCTCTCGTGATATATCGGCAGCGAGAGGACACGTTGCTCTACAAATAGCCGAACGTCGTCGCCGGCTCTCTGGCGGTTTCTACCCAGATGCTCTTGGTCTGCGTGTACTCGTACAGCGCTTCAACACCGCTGGAACGTCCGTACCCGCTTAAGCCATAACCGCCGAACGGGGACGCAACGTTAATGGTCTTGTAGCCATTGACCCAAAACGTGCCCGCGTTGACCTGCCCCGCTACCCGATGCGCACGGCCTACGTCGTTCGTCCATACCGCACCGGCCAAACCAAACTCGGTGTCATTCGCGATAGCAAGGGCTTCTTCTTCAGTATCGAAAGGAATTGCAGCGACAACCGGACCGAAGATTTCGGTACGCGCTACGTCCATCTCGTTCGTCACGTTCGACAGCACAGTGGGCGCAACGAAATAGCCGCCGGCCGAGCGCTCGGCCGATCCTGCTGCAAGGGTCGCACCCGCCTGAACGCCGCTCGCGATCATCTTCATGATGTGGTCATACTGCGTGCGATTGTTGATGGGTCCGACCTCGGTTGCATCGTCGAGCGGCGAGCCAACCTTGATTTTTTTAGCACCCGTGGCAACCATGCTGACAAACTCATCGTAGATCGAACGTTGCACAAGCAGGCGCGAACCCGCCACGCAACTCTGGCCCGCACCGGCGAAAATCGCGGCCTGGGCGGTCAGCGCGGCGCGCTTGAGATCGGCATCGGCGAAGATGATGTTGGCCGACTTGCCGCCAAGTTCCAGCACGCAAGGAAGCACCCGCTTCGCTGCGGCTTCTGCGATACGCACGCCTGTCGCAGGCGAGCCGACGAACACCACCTTCTTCACCACCTTGTGCGCGATGGCGCCCTGCGCGACGGTCTGGCCCAGTCCAGCAAGGACGTTGATGAGCCCCTTCGGCGCGCCCGCCTTTTCGGCCAGCAACCCAACTACCAAGGACGTGAACGGCGTCAGCTCAGAGGGCTTCAGCAAGACGGCGTTGCCCATCGAGATGGCCGGTGCAACCTGCCATCCGCACGTAAAGACCGGTGCGTTCCAGGGCGTGATTTGCAGCACTGTTCCGGCCGGCTCGCGGCGCGTGTAGTTCAAATGCGAGGTCGGAACCGGAATGACGTCGCCGTAAAACTTGTCGGCCCAACCGCCGTAATACTCGAACATCTCGGCGACTTTCGCAACTTCGCCCCGGCAGTCGCGAATCGGTTTGCCCGACCCGAGCGACTCGAGACGAGCGATGCTCTCCGCGTTCTTGCGCAGTTCCCGCGCAATCTCGAACATGACGCGTCCACGCGCCGCGTGCGTCAATGCCCACCACTGTTTCTGAGCGCGCTGAGCTGCGTCCGCTGCCAGTTCAACAACTGCCGCACCGCCATCCTTGTAGGCGAGGCTCGGTTTGCCCGTCGCAGCGTCGTATAACTGGATGAACTCGCCCGTGCCTTCGATCAGCTCGCCGCCGACAAACGAACCAATTGTCCTGGCTTTCGGGAAGAAATGCGTGAAGGCGGCCAACAGGTTTTCTGCCGCGTTGTTTTCCATATCTGGCTCCAGGTCCTGGTTGCTCTGCTTATTTCTGTTCGATGAATTCAACGATGCGGTTGAAGTCTTCCGCATCGCCGATCGTTCCCGCGCTCGCTGCCCACAACCGCCCTGCTTCGGCTGCAATGGGAGCGTTGATGTTCTGGTTGCGCAGCAGGTCCATCGCGAGGCGAACGTCCTTGCGCATCAGCTTCATCGTGAAGCCGGAATCGAACTTGTTATTGAAGATCCATGTGGGGTAGTTCGTGAGCGTCGAACTGTTGCGGCCGGAGCCGCCGTTGAGCGCTTCGACCAGCTTTTCGGGATCGACACCGGCGGCTTGCGCCGCGCGGACCGCCTCGCTGGTTGCAAGCAGGTGCACACCGGTCAGCAGGTTGTTGATGATCTTCGTGACATGTCCCGCACCGACGGGGCCGACGTGCACGCGCTTCGCGCTCATGACCGCGAGGATCGGCTCGACGGCAGCGACGTCGTCGTCCGAACCGCCCAAGACCATGGTCATGGTCGCGGTCGTCGCGCCCTTCGGACCGCCGCTGACGGGACCATCGACGAAGCCAACTTTCACCTCGCTCAGCGCTGCCGCGACCTTGCGCGTGCTGTTGGGGTCCGCCGTAGTGGTATCGACGACGATAAGGCCCGGCCTGGCGCTAGCCGCAACACCTCCTTCGCTCAACACCACTTCTTCGACAATGGCCGACGTCGGCAGCGAAAGGATAAGGACGTCCGATTCGCGCGTGATCTCGACGATGGACGCGCGGGCAGCCACGCCTTCTGCTTCGAGCTTGCCGGCGACTCCTGGCGCGGCGTCGAAACCGAGCACGGTGTAACCGCCGCGCTTGAGCGAAAGGGCCATCCCCCGCCCCATGTTTCCGAGTCCGATGACCCCAATCGTCTTCATAAATCCACTCCGTAGCGAATACGCCGCCGACTGGTTAGATAAGGTCTAACCGTCGTCGAGCGCGTTTTGGAGTTGTTATCTTCGGCCGGGGGGTCCCTATAATCAATCAATGCCAATATTGAGAATGTTCTAATTATTAGAACACCGAGAACGCTGAGAACACCGGGAACCTTGCGCAATGGCCGACAACCTGACTGAAAGCAGAATCGTCTATTTCTTCGAGGCCGTGCGTTGCGGGACCATCCGCGCCGCCGCCGACTGGCTCGACGTCGCACCATCCGCCGTTAGCCGGCAAATCGGCTTGCTCGAAACGGAACTCGACGTTGCGTTGATCGAGCGGCACGCCCGCGGCGTCAAGCCAACGGAAGCAGGCCAGTACCTGATCGAATACTTCCGGGAACAACTCGCGCACAAAGACGACCTGATATCCCGGCTGCAAGAACTGCGCGGGCTGCGAACCGGGAACGTCAATGTGATCCTTGGCGAAGGGTTTGTGTCGGATATTCTGGCCGGGCCTATCCAGCATTTCTGCAAGCAGTACCCCGGCATCAAGCTCAATCTGGACCTCGGCAGCACGAACGATGTCATGCGGCGAGTCTCCGAAGACGAAGGCGAGATCGGACTGGTCTATAACCCGCCAAGCGATCCAAAAATTGTCGCTCGCGCGATCAAGCGGCAGCCGATGATGGCCATCGTCAAGCCGAACTTCCTGCGCGGGAGCAAACCGAAATCCATGAGCGTGCAGGAGCTGGCAAGCTACCCGCTTGCTGCGACGCATCCCACCTATGGCACTCGCCAGATGCTTCAGGCAGTCGAGTTTGCGGAGAAGATCCGGCTGGAGCCGGTTGTCACGACCAACTCGATCAGTCTCCTGAAGCAGTTCGCCATGTCAGGACTCGGCCTGGCTGTCCTGCCCGCGTTCGCCGTGACGACGGAGGTGGAGGCGGGAACCCTTCTCGCCATCGAGATCGATCATCCAATCCTGATGAAAGCCGAGGCTCACCTTGTTACGCGCGTCGGGCGAAAATTGTCGGTGGCGTCGAACAAGATGCTGCAATTGATGTCGTCGCAGATGCAGGCGTTTCGATAAGGGCGATGTGATTGCAATCACGTCGCTCAGCATCTGATTTTTAGAACAAATTTGCCCATGCCAGGCATCGCTCGTTCATTTTTCGCAGTGGAGACTGTCGTGACAGGAGACGGACCTTGATCAACATAGACCCCGCTACGCTTTGGCAAAGCATTCGCGCAGAAGCGGAGCACGAAGCGCGGGTGCGACCCGCGATGCAGCGATACTTCGACGCCTATGTGCTTAAGCACGAGACATTCGGCGAGGCCTTCGCGTCGCTGCTTGCTGCCGAGCTGATGCGCTCGGACGCGACCTTGCCCGACATGGCAAGCGAATTCAGCGCCGTCATCAAGGAGACCGGCAGCGACACGAGCGCCGCGGCCGATGTGCACAAGATCGCCTCGTCCAACCCGGCCTGTCCGAATGCGCTGACGGCGTTTTTATCGTTTCGAGGGATTCATGCCATTCAGTCCCATCGCATTGCGCATGCTCATTGGCTTGCGGGTGAAAAGACGTTCGCCGTTCTGCTGCAGAACTGGTGCGCGAAGTCCTATAACGTCGATATCCACCCTGCTGCCCGGATCGGTAAGAGCCTGTTTGTCGATCACGCGATGGGCATCGTGATTGGCGAGACGGCGGTCGTTGAAGATGAGGTCAGCATGTGGCACGGCGTCACCCTCGGGAGCACGT
>Ga0185299_10005899_pt1 | contig 13390 bp, 13 predicted proteins | sample PaiPotPPA55metaG_FD_128002 | JGI IMG/M metagenome (GOLD analysis project Ga0185299, IMG submission 128002) | Iron sulfur acid spring bacterial and archeal communities from Banff, Canada, to study Microbial Dark Matter (Phase II) - Paint Pots PPA... ...
TCAGACATTGAGCTCTCCTTTTCCATTTCACGATTCACCGTCGTATGGCGGCGCTACGGGCAGGGCCGGTTGATGCCACGGCCAGAGTCAACAATCAACAACACAGGCGGGGGTCACTGTCGCGAACCAAAAGGTGCGCGGGAGTGTTGAACGGACGGGTGTCCGGGTCCGGTCTTCACGATCCATGCCTCCTGTCGTTTTGTTAAGCACTTCGGATCATCGACGCTTGGGTCTCGATCTACTCTCATAGAGCGATTTGCGTGCCAACGAGGCTAACGTCGCGCCCTATAAGGCTGTGCAGTGCATGTGGTCATTTGCGTCAATTCGCGACGGCTAATTCTGTTTTGTTATGCGACATTCACATTTAGCTGATCTGTCCGATATTGGGACGCTCCTGACTACCATCCGTCCTCCCCACTCTCGGCCGGCGGAGCATGGGACGCTCAGCAGGCATATAGCGGAGGTGAAACGGTACTATCGTGGTTTTTGGTAAGTTCTTCAATTAATAAGGATGCCGTATTATCACCGTGGCGGCAGAAACAGAGTCCTCGTCTCGGTCCCCACCATTGACCTGCCATGGAGAAGACGAGACGAATTCAGACGCTTTTGCAGCATCGGACCTGGTCGCTCGGGGTCTGCCACGCATATTAGCTACACACGCGAGACCGCCCGAAGCAGTTAGACTACAGCCCCAAGCCTCCACGCTTGTCGCCCGTATAAATCACGCTCTGGGCGTTATCGCCATTCGGCTTCCTTTCGGCAATGAAACGCGCGGCGAGTACCAGGGCGCCCATCGCGAAGTCCTTGCCGTAAGCGGCGATCATTTCGTCGCCAATCGCTCCCAGTCGCTCGAAGAACTGGTCTTTGGTTAGGGGTTCATTCATCGTTGTCTCCTTCTTTGCATGTAATAAGTCTTGTCCGCTCGCTTCATCTCGGGCTTCCGAAGTGAAACAGCGCCTCCGGCAGCGACACGAGCCCGAGCTCACCGGCCTCCGTGCCCAGCGCAAGGCAGGATCCATTGGGCGACCAGGCGATGGCGCTGAGAGGACTGTCGCCGGACCCCTTGACGAACAGGACGTCACTGCCTCCCGGCTGGCACAGCAGTACCGCACCGTTGTGATACCCAACGGCAATCAAAGGATGAGTGGGATGACAAACGACCTGAGTGACCGGGATCTTGCCCGCAATGCCGCATTCTCGCGGCTGGTCATCGCCACCGGGCGGGTCGAATCGCCAGCAAACCACGCGCGGACCGCCGCTCGTGACCAAGACCCGGCCGTCCGCCGAAAATGATAGTGATCGGGGTTGCCCGGGATAACCACCCATCTCGATGTCGCCACCGTCCGGCAAGCGCCACCCGTGCAACGCGTTCTCCTCCATGCCGCTCACCAGATAGCGGCCATCGGGACTCCAGGCAACGCTGCGGTGATAGCCGGGCCACGCAAGCAGGCGCGGAACATGAGCGTCAACAGGCCATAGCGTGACTCCGCCGTGATGGGCGATCGCCAACTGTTTGCCGGCGGCATTGAAAGCAAGGGCCGTTGCCGAACCCGGTAATGCGAGACTGGCAGGCTTCGTCCCCAGCCAGTGAACCCTGCGGCCGGTTGCATAGGCTCGACCGGCCGGACTCGTCGCCACGAGGTCGATCCACTCGCCGTCGGCGTCGACCAGGACTTCGCTTGCACCATCCACATTCAAGTGGATAAGCCTGCCATCGTCGCCGCCACTGAGAAATCCTCCCTCAGGGTCGGCAGCTAGTGCGAGGCAGGTGCCTTCGTGCACGCTGAAGCGGGCCAGCGGCGCGGCGGGTTCCTGCGGCTGGACGAATTCGACACCGCCGCCCTGACGCGGCTTGAGCCCTGGGCCGCCACGCCATTCAGCAACCGCGAGCGCCAGCGTGCCGTCACCCAGCGCGAATCCGGCATTGAGTCCGGCGGCGTCCCAGGCGACAGCAACCACCGGGGCCTCCGTCACCCAACGGGCCCCAAGCAACTCGATCAAAGGCGGCGGCGCATTCATGAGTCGGTCTTGCAGTGCCCGATACTCTCCCGCAATCCACGCCGATCGAGATTGCGGCCGATGAACACCAGCCTGCTATCGCGTACTTCGTCCACTCGCCAGGGCCGGTCGAAATCCGTGTCCATGGTCATATGCACTCCCTGGAACACAAAGCGCCGGTCCGATCCCGCCAGGTCGACGATCCCTTTGGCTCTCAACAGATCCTGGCCTTGCTCGACCACCAGTTGCTGCAGCCACGATAGGAACCGGCTGCGTTCCAGTGGCTTTTCGACGTGCAGCGACACGCAATCTATGCCATGGCTGTGACGGCCGAGACTAACGGAGATATGGCGAAACGGCCGCTCATCACGGGGCGGCTCGTTGGCGCCGCCTGGGGACGAATCAAGATGCAGGCGCTTGAGATCGAACGCACCTCGATCCAGCAGCGTAGCAAGCGGCACTGCGCAGCGGACGCTGTGCAGCAACTCCGCAGTGGGGTTGATACCTCGTATGGCCGCTTCTACCGAAGCCAGGCCGGTTGCATCGACGAGGTCGGTCTTGTTGAGCAGTACGGTGTCCGCCTGCGCCAGTTGCTCCGCGGCCTCACGGCTGTCGGCCAGACGTGCTTGCAGGTGCAGCGCGTCGGCCACGCAAATCACGCTGTCGAGCCGCGTGCGCTGACGAATGACATCGTCGACAAAGAATGTCTGAACCACCGGCGCGGGGTCCGCCAATCCCGACATTTCTATCAGGATGCCGTCGAAGCCGCCCTTGCGTTTGATCAGCCCCGACACTACGCGGATCAGGTCCCCGCGCACTTTGCAGCACACGCAGCCGTTGTTCAGTTCAACTACCTCGTCTTCCGCGCCAACGACAAGACCCCCATCGATGCCGAGTTCACCGTATTCGTTGACGATCACCGCATAACGCCGGCCGTGCTGCTCGCGCAGGATGCGATTGAGCAGAGTAGTCTTGCCGGCACCAAGAAACCCGGTAAGCACAGTGACCGGTATTCGATTCATTGCACATCTCCCGGTTGCTTGTCAGACCCCGCCGTGTCGAAATTGGCCAGCTCGTTCTCGAGCCAGTCACGCTCGGCTTCAATAGCCTGCAGCTCTTTTTCTGAGACGCTCAACCGCTCCCGCAATTGCGCGATATCCCGCGTCCGGTCCGGCGTGGCGCCTTCGTGCTTCTCGCACGCCAGCGCACACGCCAACTCGATCTCAGCGCCGGCGCACCGGTTTTCGCCGCGCAAGTAGCGGGAATTAACCTCGGTCAGCGCGATGACCAATCGCACACGCTCGGGAATCGGCATTGGATTTTGCTGCGACGCCACGGTGCTCTCCCTGTCGGATCCATCGCTATGGAATCAGCACCGCGCGGCCCCTGACCTTGCCGTGATGCAGGTCCTTGAGCGCCTGGTTCGCCTCGCTCAAACGGTATTCCTTCGTCGCCAGATGAACCAGTCCACGATCGGCCAACGCCATCAACTCGACCAGTTCGGGATAAGTACCGACCAGATTGCCGACGATGGTTTTCTCGCTGGTGATCATGTCGATAGTCGGTAACTCGATCTTCCCGCCATAACCGACGATGTAATAGAACCCGCCGTTGCGCGTCATGGCAAGGCCTTTGGCGACCGCATCGCCTTCGCCGACAAAATCGATGACCGCCTCCGCGCCATTGCCGCTCGTCAACTCGAGCACGCTTTGCACTTCGTCGCCGCCGCCCTTGACCGTATGGTGCGCACCGCATTCCTTGGCCAGTTGCAGCGCGGTTTCCGAGCGGTCGACCACGATGATTTCCGCAGCGCACAAGGCCTTCAATACCTGGATGCCGATGTGCCCCAGGCCGCCGGCGCCAATCACAACGGCGAACTGGCCGGGCAGCAGATGGCGCGACGCCTTCTTGGCAGCGCGGTAAGCGGTCAATCCAGCGTCGGTATAAGGCGCGACATCCTTGGGCGCCAGCGACTTCGGCAGCTTGATCAGCGAACGCTCGCCCGTCAGCAGATATTCGGCATAACCGCCGTTGGCATTGATGCCTGGGAAACTGCTGTCGGTCGCATGCATGTCGTCGCCGCGCCGGCACGCCAGGCAGTGACCGCTGGTCACGAGCGGATGGCAGATCACGGCATCGCCCACCTTGACGCTCTCCACCGCGGATCCCACCGCCTCGACCCAGCCGGCATTTTCGTGGCCCATGATGTAGGGCAACGCCACGTCGACCTTGCTGCGCCAAATGCCTTCGACAACGTGCAGATCGGTGCGGCAGACACCGGCACCTCCTATACGCACGATCACGTCGGTGGCTCGCCCGATCTTCGGATCCGCGACGTCCTCGTAACGCACGAACTCGTCACGGGTCAATGATTCGTCGTACTCATGCAGCACTGCAGCTTTCACGTTTTGTCTCCTTGTCACGGCTTGTAGGTAAACTTGCCGGCCTATAAATCAAATGGCCAGCTCTTCGGCGGCGAAGGAAGGTAATCGACGGATCGTGATGGCGCATCCGCCAGCAAGCAAGCCCGCAGCCGCGCTGTCGGCGCGTGGGTTACGCCCGACGCTCGTTCGAAAATCGTCAACCGGCCGGCTCGCCGGCTCCTCCAACGCGTTTTTATCGCTGTTGTTTATGCAATCTCTGTGCCGATGACGCTTAACCCGCCACAGCAGGGCCTGACTGCCCGGCGGACAAAAGGAAAGTGACTGACTGGATAGCCGCTCCGGCCCGCTTGGGAATTCGCCCACTGTCGCAGAATCGGACGCCTGACCAAGCGGTGGCTAGCGCATGTGTCTCGAAATGAGACATATGAGCGCCGCCATTGAAGGGGCACAGCGGGACTCAGGCCCGCCCGGGATCTGCAGGCCGCCCAAAACGCCGCCAATGAAATTCAAACGGCGTATTCGTTTGCTTCAACCGGCCCACAGGTGCCGCCGAGCGTGTATCGCGTCATCGATTGAGCTTCACGAAAACGAGGTCAATCGCCCCTCGTTTTCGCTTCAACATTGCGGCTTCTACTCGGTCTCATTTCCGTAAGAACTCCGAACGGACGGCTCCGATTGCTCTGCGCAAATGGCAAGTCCAATTACTTCGCCGCGAGCTTCCCCGCGATCTGCGCCACGTGACGACCCTGAAAGCGTGCTATAGCCAGCTCGTTGTCGCTTGGCTGTCGCGAGCCGTCACCCTTGGTCAGGGTCGATGCGCCATAGGGCGAGCCGCCCGATATTTCGTCCATGTTGAGCAGACCCGGTTCGGAATAAGGCACCCCGACGATCACCATGCCCTGATGGAGCAGCGTGCTATGGAAGCTCGTGATCGTGGTCTCCTGTCCGCCATGCTGGCTTGCGGTGCTGGTGAACACGCTGCCCACCTTGCCGATCAAGCCGCCGCTCATCCATAACCCGCCGGTCTGATCGAGGAAATTGCGCATCTGCGCGCACATGTTGCCAAACCGCGTGGGCGTGCCGAAGATGATGGCGTCAGCTTGCACCAGTTGCTCGACCGTAGCCACGGGAACATGCGCAAACGCCGCTCGCGCTGCCTTGGCACCACTCTTTTCCAATACCTCATCGGGCATCAGTTCAGCAACCTGATGGAGCGAGACCTCTGTGTCCGCCACCTCGCGCGCTCCCGCGACAATGGCCTCCGCCATCCGATAGATGTGTCCATACATGCTGTAGAACACTACTTGAACCTTGACTGTCATGGCATCTCTCCTGGGTCGTCATGTCAGGCCACGCTCCGCGTCGCCAGCAGCGCTTTTGCCACGGCTTCCGACGACGCGGGATTCTGGCCGGTAATCAGGTTGCCGGCGACAACGACATGGGATTGCCAGTCCGGTCCCTTCGAATACTTGCCCCCATTCTTCTTCAATATGTCTTCAACGAGGAAAGGCACCACTTGGGTCAGGCCGACGGCCTCCTCTTCCGAATTGGCAAAACCAGTCACTGCCTTGTCCTGCACAAGTGGGGAACCATCTTGCGCCTTTGTATGGCGTAGCACGCCGGGAGCATGGCAAACCGCGGCGACAGGTTTACCGTCCGCATACATGGCTTCGATCAATGCGATCGACTGCGAATCTTCCGCCAGATCCCACAACGGACCATGCCCGCCGGGATAAAACACGGCGTCGTAGTCTGCGTTCGAGACAGTCGAGAGCTTCATAGTGCTTGCTAAAGCGGCCTGCGCGTTCTTATCGCTCTTGAAACGCCGTGTGGCGTCGGTTTGCGAATCCGGATCGTCGCTCTTGGGATCGAGCGGCGGCTGCCCGCCTTTGGGGGATGCGAGTGTAATTTCGACGCCTGCGTCCTTGAACACGTAATAAGGGGCGGCAAATTCTTCTAGCCAGAAGCCGGTTTTCCGGCCGGTATTGCCGAGTTGGTCGTGTGAAGTCAAAACCATCAGAAGTTTCATAACAATCTCGCGAGTCTGTTCGGTTTGCGTTACAACGAACGCAGCCCGGCGTTGTCGAACACCAGGATATCCAGGCAGTATAGGCACAACCGTATTCAACCAGGTACGCGATTATCTAAACTGTTCTACCAACAGCGCTATCGCTTTTGCGGCCCGCGTGTCGGTGACTAAGCGCGGTGTAACGAGATTGAACTCGACGCTGCGACCAATCAGGACGGCTGGTCGTTGCCATTATGTTCGTGGAGCGGATCAGGGCTCTTCTGAGTCGAGCGCAGCACGCCCGCGCTGTCGAAATAGAAGTGGAAGAGCTGGTACCACACGTCGTCCTCCAGATAGCGATAACTCCATACTTCGCGCTTCATCAACGGGAAGTAAGCCGTCTCCTCCGGTCGGCCGAAGTTGATCAGGACGTCATTCTTCGTCCACTTGCCGGGCTCCGCGCGGTAGAACTCGCTCGGCTGCAGCACTTGCCGGACGCTGATCACCTTGCCGGTCGCGTCGATGTCCGCAGCCGTGGTGAATTCGCCCCAAGGCTGCGTCGGCCACATCAGTCGCTTCGAGCCACCAGGCAGCTCGTAGACCTCGCGCGGCTGGCCCAGCTTAGCAAGCACGGCCGCTTCCTGTTCACCCGCCTGGAAGCCCTGCCAGGGCTGCGCGCAGGCGCCTAGCGCGAGCACCGCCGCGCAGGCCAGCACGATGCGTGCGCGATATGCCCGACGCAATGCGGGGCTGTTTATTTTCGACTCGCGGGACGCCATGTCAAAACTCCTTAGATACGTTCCTTACATACGTTCATCCATGGACTTTTGACACGCGGCATGGAAAAAGATTTGGAAGAATTCCGGATGAAGTGTTGGTTGGCCTATCGACGGAATTTAAATCGATAGCGGCGGCCGGAAAACGACGACCGTGATTTACGATTTGGCACCCGTTTAGCGCTCTTCATCAAGCGATCTTACGCGAGCCTATCAACACCATGACAAGGCCCTCGCAGGCCTTACCGCGACAGAAACGTCTTTTTCATAGCAACTCAAACTCGCAAGTTGTGAGGGCGAGCAGCGTGCCGTTCCTGTAAACCTCACGCCAACGTATCGGCGAGCATTTCTTCGTCTTCCACTAGCAACAGCCGCAATGTCGTTGCCTCGTCACGAGGGGTTCGTGGGAGCGTCAGTGGCCTTGTCTTCAACTACTTCGCATTCCAGATTAAGTGACTGACCGGATGCCCAGTTTAAATTGGAGCCAAGTGGATTGATCCTTATGCACTATCTTTATTACATGGTTATTACACACACCTGACGCAGCGACGCGGCAATTCCAGGCGATAGCGCCGCCATAAGGCTCGCTTAAGGGTTTTCACCTACATTAGTCAACTCGGACGACAGGCTAAGAACCTGCCAGTCGACGCTTGTCCATTCACCTCACAGGAATTCTCCATGCTCAAACCTCTGATTTCCGCGTCGCTTGTCGCGATGACTTTTGTTGTCCAAAGCTTGGCATTTGCGCAAGTCACCCAACCTGTAACCCGGGCACAAGTGGAAAATGAGCTTGCGCAGCTGCGGCAAGCCGGCTACCGGCCCTCTACCGACAAAAACGGTTACCCCGACAACATCCAAGCCGCCGAAGCTCGGCTTCGTGCTCAAGATGGCGTTGCAAATACCTCGTACGGACCGATGGAACAAGGCTCGGTGTCAAGTTCCAATTCCGGACCGGATACTCAAGCGACCCGCGCACGCGCCGCATCGAATTGACGCGCAATCCGCTCCATGACAACACGCTCTTCGATCACGTCACTCGAATCAAGCACGTGCAGCCAGGGGGATCCTCCGCATTAAATCCCCTTGACGCGAGGATCTCGACAACGACTACGGCACCTCGGCAATCCACAGTCGTCCGGGATAAAGAGATGGTCGGCAACAGCCCCGGGTACCGGTTCGCCTCAGAACTTGTGCGTGATACCCAAGATGACCGCTACTTGATTAGGCGTGCCCGAACTCGACTCGAGGTCGCCCACTGTTCCGCCCGCGGCTACCAAGGCGCTACCGTCCGAGCTGAATGTGGTACCGCGCGCGTGAGAGTAGGCACTGATCGCATATAAAGTGGTTCGCTTCGACAAGAAATACTCTGTCCCTACGGCAACCGTGTGATACGTAGCCGACGATGCGCCGCTCGATCTCATGTAGGTGTACCCAGCATTCACGACCATGGCTGGCGATATTTGGTACTGCAGTGCAGTCGCTCCGGTGTTGAACGTTTCAGTCCTGTTGAAAGCGGCCAATTTCACGTAAGGCTTCCACTGCGCATTGCTATACCGGATATTGGCAGTAAAAGGACCGATCACGTACTGCGCTGCGACGTGGAAAATTGAACGCGATCCAACGAACGGGACGCTACCGAACAGTGGCGTCACAGAATTGTTGTGCGTCTGATCCGCCGTACCTACACCGGCTGCACCGTCATTTTTTGCAAAGATGTAGCCGGCTGCCAAACTCAAGGGGCCTCGGGTGTATGCCGCCGCCGCAGAAGAAGTCTCCTGGGACGAGACACTGCCCGGTACGCCGCCCAATCCATACATCAATTCATACTGAAGCCCGCCGTACGTCGGGCTTGTGTACTTGATGGAGTTGTCGACGCGAAAGGTGTTGTCATTGTTGTCCGCGTCGCCTGGAGTCGAAAACGCAGGCCCATAGCCATCGGCTGTGAGTGGCTGAACCAGATCGACCGTCGGATCGAGTTGTCGACCGATTGTCACAGAGCCAAGGGAGTTGGACGCAAGCCCTACCCACGCGTTCTTGCCGAACTCGCGTCCGCCTTGCTTCAGCGCGCCGGTATTGATATCAAATCCATTTTCGAGGTTAAAGATTGCCTGGAAGCCTCCTCCAAGATCTTCCTTGCCCTTCAACCCCCATTGGTTAGCCGTGAAGTCAGCGCCCTGTAACGCGACTAAAGAATGATGACCGACATTGTTGTAATAGGCGAACGCGTTATCTATCTCGCCATACAGCGTCACACTACTTTGAGCTTGAGCAACTGGAATCCCGCTTAACATCACCAAGGGAAGACCGACCATCGCGAGGCGTCTCATACCATCTCCATAAATATTATAAATTTTTAGCCAGGACTTACTAACTTAGTACACCGATATATATAGTCTGGCTTCCCTACCCCCATCGAATACCTTGTTACGGGTACATCGATCCTTCGCCCTGGTAATAGTCAAGTGCGAACCGCGTTCTGTTCGACGTGACGGCATTTCCTCAGTCAACAGCACCGCAAGCACCAAGCTCAACTGGACGGCTTGGAAATCTTCTTTGCATATTGTTAACAGTTATACGGTTTGAGCCTTGTTAAGGATGCACAGACGGCCAGGCATTCATATGATCGCTAGCGCTGCTCTTCGGCAAGCCGCTGCTGGGCGATGCGCTCTTCGGCCTGCTGCAACTCTTTCACAGGACGACGCTTGCTCCACACCGACGCGCCCACCATGACGGCCGCGCAGAACAGGAGGCCGGCGGCGATCGGGCTGCGAAAAAACACCGTAGGGTCGCCGTTGGAAATGGTCAGTGCCTGGCGAAATGACTGCTCGAGCGTATGCCCGAGGATCAGGCCGAACAGCAACGGTGCCTTCGGCACGTCGAGCTTGCGGAACAGATAGCCGAGTACGCCGAAGCCGAGCGCGAGGTAGAGATCGAAGACGTCATTGTTGAACGAGTACACGCCCGCCGATGCGATGCCGAGGATCAGGCACAGCAGAATACCCGGCGGCACATAGAGGATCTTCGAGAGGATGCCCACCATCGGCAGGTTCAGCACCAGCAGCATGATATTGCCGATGTACATGCTCGCAATCAATCCCCATACCAAGTCAGGTTGCGTATGAAACAGCATCGGCCCTGGCTGGATGCCGTACATGATGAACGCACCCATGATGACGGCCGTAGCACCGGAGCCCGGCACGCCGAGCGCCAACAGGTGGACGAACGCGCCGCACGTGTCCGCATTGGTTGCCGCTTCCGGCGCCGCAATGCCCTCGACCGCACCCTTGCCAAACTCCTCGGGGTGCTTCGAGATCTTCTTTTCCAGCACGTAGGACAGCATGGCGGCAAGCGTGCCACCAAGGCCAGGCGCAGCGCCACAGAGAAAGCCCACCGCCGTGCCGCGAAAGATCGCCGGCCGCGCGCGCCGCCATTCCTTCTTCGTGAACCAAAGCTTGCCTTCCACTTTCACCGAGTGCAGGGTGCCGCCAAGCGTGCCTTCCACCATACGGCTCACTTCCGCAATGGCGAACAGTCCCACCACCACCACGAGAAAGCTCACCCGGTCCTGCAGTTGAGAGAGGCCCATCGTGAAACGCGGCACGCCGCTTTGCAGGTCGATACCGACTGTTGCCAGCCCCAGCCCCATGAACACCGCCATCATGCCCTTGGCAATCGAGTTGCCGTTGAGCGCACCTACAGTGGAAAGCGCGAAGAAGATCAGCGCAAAGTATTCGGTCGGGCCGAAGTGCAGCGCAACCGCGGCGAGCGGCACGGCAACGAAAGACAGGCACGTCACGCCGATCATGCCGGCGATGAACGAACTCACGCCGGCGATTGCAAGCGCGGCGGCCGCACGGCCCTTGCGCGCCATCGGGTAACCGTCGAGCACGGTCATCACTGCGGCGGCGTCGCCGGGCGTGTTGAGCAGGATGGCCGTCACCGCGCCGCCATACATGCACCCGTAATAGATGCCGGTCAACATCATCAACGCGGTGATCGGATCCATTCCGAACGTGACCGGGATCAGCAGCGCAATGCCCGCTGACGGCCCGATGCCCGGCAGGTGGCTGATCATCGTGCCAATGAACACGCCGATCAATGTGTAGAGAAGATGGGTCGGCTGGATGGCGACGGCCAATCCATGCAGAATCCCGTACAAGCTTTCCATTTTTGGCGCTCCGCGTCAGATCGATAACAAGCCGGCAGGCATTGGAACGCCCAGCACCAGGGAAAAGAGCAGATCGAACACGAGCGTAAAACCGAGCGCGACTGCGATGTTCGTCTTGTGGCGCTTGCGGTTGAAATAAGTCAGAAGACCCAGCAGGAAGACCGCAGTTGCAATCAGGTAGCCCACCCGCGCGAAGCAGAAATAATAGAGCGCCGTCCACATGACCATGCCCACGAGGACCAGCGGGGAATGCTTTACGCCGTTGCCCGGGTTGGTGCCGGGCTCGTCGGGAGTCGGTGCGGCCTTGGCTGCGGACAGCGGGTCGATGCGCACCTTGTGGCGCCGCTCGATCAGCAGCAACAACGCGGACACAATGAGTCCAATGCCGACGAGCGCGGGAAAGGCCTTAGGCCCGAGCGGATCGCCCAGGCGCATTTCGGGCAGCCGCATATCCATGTACAGATAAACGCCCGCAAGCGCGATGACGCCAATGGCAAGCTGCGCGTCACCCCTCAAGCTTTTCATGTCTCCTCCTTAGTGTTCTGCGCGCCGGCTCACGTGCTCTTTGCGCGCAGCCGGCACTGACTACCGGCCTACTTCTCGTTGTACCGGCCCGGCTTGACAACTTCCGCGATGGTGCCGTCCGGTGCGCGAAACTTGAGCGCGCCTTCGCCCTTCTGCGAGAGGATCGTGCCGCCGAACTGTTTGATCTTCTCGGCAGCAAGTTCCTGGTCGTCGACGGTCACACCCCAGTGGTGCAGGCGCGGCCCTTCGCCGGCGAGGGTCGCTTCGTGCGAATCCTCGCTGTCGTACTGCATCAGCGTGAAGTCGATATGGCCGTCGGTCATGTGGCGCGAAATGTGCTCGCGATTGCGGCCCGTCTTCACTTCCGTGAAGCCGAATACTTCGGAGTAAAACCTGGTCGCCTCTTCGAGATCGTTGACTTTGACGGCGAGGTGGACGATGCGTGACATATGGATCTCCATGTCGTTGATTGCTACGGTGGAAAAAATAGGAAGCTGGCTTGGACGCTTTTACTACCCGTTACTTCGCGAGACCGAGGTCGGTGAGCAGCGACGTGAGCCGTTTCTGCTCGCCCGCGAGGAAGACCTTTGTGTCAGCACTATTCTTGTAGTCGGCGGTCCAGAGGTTGCGCTTGAGCGCAGCGGCCCATTCGGGTGATGCCGTGGCTTTCTTCAGCACGTCATCCCACCAGGCGATCTCGGCGACCGTCATGTCCTTCGGCCCGACGAGCACGCGCCACGTGCTGAACTCGGCGTTGACGCCCTGCTCCTTCCACGTCGGCACATTGGCGAGATCGCCTGCCTGCCGCACATCTGAAGGAATCCCGATCATCTTGATACGCCCCGCCTGACTGGGGCCAAGCACGACGCCTGCCGGCGTCGCGCTGGCTGTGACGTGTCCGCCCATCAGCGACGTGACTGCCTCGCCTCCCGAATCGAAGAAGACGATCTTCAGCTTCTTCGGGTCCTGTCCGGCCGCCTTCAGGACGAGCGCGGCGGCAGCGTGACTCTGGCCGCCCGGCGAACTCGATACCGCCATGCTCACTGCCGACGGGTCCTTGTGCAGCATCGCGACGAGATCCTTGCCGCTTTTGATCGGCCCGTCCGCTGCGACCGCGAACACCACCGGCTCGGTGACAAACACGGCGAGTGGCGTGACGTCGTCGACGCCGACCGTGCTCAGGCCCGTGACACGGTTCGTGATTAGCGGCAGCGCCTGCACACTCACGTAGTGGCCGTCGCCGGGGTGCGAATTGATGTATGCAATACCGACCGTACCGCCACCGCCCGGACGGTTGATCACCGTCACCGGCTTGCTCGACAGCTTGTCCTGCTGGATCACGCTTTGCAGCGTGCGCCCGACCAGATCGAGCCCGCCGCCCGGCGCGCTCGGCACGACGATCTCGATCGGGCGGTGCGGCTGCCATGCATCGGCTGCATTGACGACGAGCGTGCGCATGCACAGCAGGACTGTGCACGACAGAAGCAGCACACCGCGTAGTTTCTCTCTTCTGATACCGGAATTGCCCATT
>Ga0185299_10005900_pt1 | contig 13386 bp, 10 predicted proteins | sample PaiPotPPA55metaG_FD_128002 | JGI IMG/M metagenome (GOLD analysis project Ga0185299, IMG submission 128002) | Iron sulfur acid spring bacterial and archeal communities from Banff, Canada, to study Microbial Dark Matter (Phase II) - Paint Pots PPA... ...
CGTTTGCCAGGGGACGACTCCAGTGAGGACAATCGCTACGCCGATGTAAAGAATCGTGCAGACCACCAGAGTAGCAATAATTCCAATGGGCAAGTCGCGTTGCGGATTGCGGGCTTCTTCTGCGGCAGTCGAGACCGAATCAAATCCGATGTAGGTAAAAAATATAATCGAGCCACCCGTGAGGATGCCCGACCATCCGTTGGGCGCGAACGGCTGCCAGTTGCTCGGATGCACGTATTGCGCGCCCACGATGACGAACGCGAGAATGGCCGCAATCTTCAGCAGGACCATCACATTGTTGGCCTCTGCCGACTCGCGAATGCCGCGAACCAGGATCACGGTCAAAATCATGACCACAAGAAATGCGGGGAAGTTGAAACCGAAGTGCAGACCGGGCGGATATAGCACGTCGCCCTTCAGATCCGTCAGGCCTCCCGGCAAGTACGCGGGCGAAATCCACCGCAAGGCAGGATGAAATCCGAACCAGTCAAACATGCCGACCAGATGGGCGGAGAAGCCCACGCTCACCGCCATATTGCTTACCGCGTATTCGAGAATCAGATCCCAGCCAATGATCCAGGCGATGAGTTCGCCCATGGTCGCATACGTGTACGTGTAAGCGCTGCCCGCAATCGGAATCATGGACGCGAGTTCGGCGTAACAGAGCCCGGTGAAAGCGCAGACGATAGCCACCAGCACGAGCGAAAGCGCGAGTGCTGGACCCGCGCCCGGTCGCCCCAGCGAGGCATGATGCGTAACCAGGAAATCGAGCAGCGGCGCGTTGAGAATCGACGAAGTGTCGAACTTCTGTCCGCCGATCGCCGTTCCGATCACAGTGAAAATGCCCGATCCGATCACCGCGCCAATGCCGAGAGCGGTGAGCGAGACCGGGCCCAGGGTCTTTTTCAGTCTTCGCTCCGGCTCCTCCGAATCCGAGATCAGCTTATCGATGGACTTGCAACAGAAAAGCTGGTTGTCCGAGGTGCGAGGGCTGCCCTCTTGGGTTCGCTTCGTAATCGTCGGGATTTGAGCCAAAGGGCGTTATCTCCGGAGCCGAAGTTCATAGTCAGCACTTGGCCAGCGAACGGTGCCGCCAGCCAAGCGCCGCCGTTTATCTCTTCGCTGCGCCGCGCACCATCTTCTTCACTTTGCGCTTCTTGGATCCGCGGGCGTACTCCCGCGGCTTCAGCGGCTTTTCGGCTTTCACTTTCTTACGCGATGTTCGTTTTGCTTTCTTGCGTTCTTCTTTGCTCAGTGTTTTTGTATTTGCCATGAGTGTCCTGATTGCGGATTTGTAATTTGGTAATTGCGTAATTGGACGATTTTCCCAATTACCCGATTACAAAATTACTTTTCGTCCCTACGCTCTTTCCAACTGCGCATACTTCTCCATCAGCTTCTTCAAACCGAAGCGAGGGAATTGTACCGTAATCTTGGCCTCCTCACCGTCTCCTTCGCGATGATAGACCGTGCCCTCGCCATATTTCGGATGCTTCACCCTCTGCCCAGGCCGAAAACCTTTTTTGCCTTTGGGTTCATCGACTGGCAACTTCGGCACGGAGAATTTCTTTCCGCGCGAAGCAAAAAACTCCGCAATGTTGTCGATGGAATTGTAACTGCGACCAGAATAAGCAGGAGTCCGCGGTTTGCTGGGAGCGTTCCAGTTGGCGCTGCTCTGGTCTTCATCCTCGTAAGCGTAGTGAGCTTGCTGCTCTGGTTCGTGTGGCGCGGGCACTCTTATCCGCGAAGACTCCCGCTTCCGCCGCGACCCTCCCAGTTCCTCAACCAACGCCGCTGGCACTTCTTCGAGAAATCGTGAAGGGACGCTGGCCTCGGGCAAATCAGTCCCGTAACGACGGCGATACACAGCGCGAGTCAATATAAGCGTGTCCATCGCCCGCGTCATTCCGACATAACACAACCGCCGTTCCTCTTCGATATCGTCCGGCTGCAAAAAAGTTCGCGAATGGGGAAACAATCCCTCTTCCAATCCCGCAAGAAACACCAGCGCAAACTCCAGCCCTTTGGCGGCGTGCAGGGTCATGAGCGTGATTTGCGCCCGTTCGTCATAGGCGTCAGCGTCGCTCACCAGTGCGGCATGATCGAGAAACTGATCCAGCGTCTCGCCTCGGTCACGCGAATCCATGGCCGCATTCACCAGTTCGCGCAGGTTCTCGATCCGCGAGTAAGCCTCGGGCGTGTCCTCTTCCTCAAGCAGTTTGATGTAACCCGTGCGATCGATCAGGAACTTCAAAATTTCGGCGGTGCTAGCCGGACCGCCAGGGGTGCGGAAGCCATCGTCAGCGGCCGACTGTGTGGAGCGGGCGTCCTCGCCCGCTTCGGATGGGGCAAGAGTTCCAGTAGCTAGGTCAGCATCTCCGAAGTCGAATGAAATATTTTCGTCTTCACTGGGATCAAAGGAAGCATCTGCGTCCTCCGGCGATTCGTCGAGCGTAACCGCATCTTCTTCCCCTCGCGCAGTCTGTTCCAACCTTTCCACATAAGTCCCGGCCAGCATGGCCCGGCCATCTTCAATCAGGCTTCTGAAACTCTTCAACGCTGCCAATGCCCGCTGCGGCAAAAGTTGACGCTTAATGGCCTCGCTTATCGCTCCCCACAGCGAAACGCCAGTTTCGAGAGCAACCCGCTCCAAAGTCTCGAGTGTCGTCTTGCCGATGCCACGAACCGGCGTGTTGATCACGCGCAGCAGGGAAATGGTGTCGTCCACGTTGTGGATGACTTTCAAATACGAAATCATGTCTTTGATTTCGGCGCGTTCGTAGAAGGAAAACCCTCCCACCACGTGATATTTCAACTGGTACCGGCGCATTGCCTCTTCGAACAATCGCGACTGCGAATTAGTGCGGTAAAGCACAGCCGCCCGCGCGTTGTCGCCTTGATCCACGGCCTCGCGCAGATATTTCGCAATATAATCAGCCGCAAACAGCGCCTCGTTTTCGCCATCAGGCGCTTCATAATAGCCGAGCTTGGTGCCGCCCTGGCGAGAGGTCCACAAGTTCTTGCCTTTGCGCTTGAGATTATTCGCCACCACCGCCGACGCCGCCTGCAGAATATTTTGCGTCGACCGATAATTCTGCTCCAACCGAATAATCTTGGCCTCAGGGAAGTCTTTCTCAAACTCCAGAATGTTGCGAATGTCCGCGCCGCGCCAGGAATAAATCGACTGATCCTCATCGCCGACGGCGCACACGTTGTGCCGCGTCCCAGCTAACAGCCGCATCAGTTCGTATTGCGGTCGGTTCGTGTCCTGATATTCGTCGACCAGAATGTACTGAAACCGTCGGTTGTAGTATTCGCGCACTTCAGGCGCGGCTTTCAGCAAGCGAACCGTTTCGAGAAGCAGGTCATCGAAATCGAGGGCATTGGCCTTAGCCAGCTCTTTCTTATATTCGGCGTAAATCTGCGCCACGCGCTCCGTCTTCGGATCGGCCGATTGCAGATACACTTCCTGCGGATCGAGCATGTGATTCTTTGCCCAGGAAATATGTGCCAGCACAGAGCGCGGCGTAGTCTGCTTGTCGTCAATGCCCAGCCGCCGCATGACTGACCTCACGAGCTGCGCCTGATCGCTCTCGTCATAAATCACAAAACTCTTGGTGTGGCCGATAGGTGGTGTGCCAGGAATGCTCGACGGAATGCGCAGCGCCTCAATATCCCGCCGCAACACCCGCACACAGAAAGAATGAAAAGTAGAGATCACCGGCTTGGCAATAGACAATCCGCCGACCAGTTTGTCGACGCGCTCCACCATCTCCGACGCCGCTTTGTTGGTAAACGTCATCGCCAGGATAGATTCCGGCATGACGCCAATATTCTCGATCAAATTAGCGATTCGGTAGGTGATGACGCGAGTCTTCCCGCTCCCGGCGCCGGCCAGGATCAGTACGGGCCCATCGACGGTTTCAACAGCCTCGCGCTGCTGCGGATTGAGTTGATCAAGAAAAGACAAAGTCGGGAGAAGCTCCAAAAGTCTGCTTCCTAGATTTTACAGCGGATTCGTCGTAACAGTTCCTCTTTGGAACACGGGTCAATCGTTTGTGACATCCGACCGTGATCATTCTTGCAAGCACGAGTAAAGTTTCTGCGGGCCCGTGGTGTAACGGGAACACAGCACCCTGCGACGGTAGCAGATGCGGGTTCGAATCCCGTCGGGTCCACGCTCAGTCTTCTGAGCGCAGGTTCTGTGGGAAGCGAAAGCAGGGATAGCTTCCCTACAAAAGTAACTTGACTGAAAATCGTGGCGAACTATACTCAAGAGAGTCGCAGGGTGCTGTAAGTACCCAAGAATAATCTGGCCTCGAGAAATCGGGGCCATCGCATTTCTAGCCGTATTTTCTAGTGATGCGCGCCGGCGTGGCTGGCCCGCGCCGCTTTGCACTCTTCGCACGGACACCACTCGCGCAAGAACTGCCACGAGTAAATCCCCAACTCGTGCCCGTCGTTGAAATGAAACTTGATCGCGTATTTGCCCACGCCTTCCGCCGAAGTTGCTTTGACTGTGGGTTTGAAAATGGGCAGCGTTCCCGGCGCAGGCTTGGCGGGCTCTCCGGGCTGCTGGTGCGTCTTGGTTCGCGTTTCGTCGCACAGCGCGCACGGACAGGCGTCGCGAAGGAAAGGGAACGAATAGTGCGACTGGTGGCCGTCCTTCCACTCGATATCGAGGCCAGTACCACTGCTCAGATTCACTCTTACCGACTTAGGGTCACTCACGACAGCCATGAATTTAGTATCGCACAGCCGAACCATTTGCCTTTTGGGTAGCTCCGTTGCGTTGACCGCTGCCAGGAGTACCGAAAGTAACCGGATGCGAATGACCAGAACTGCTTCGGCGTGCTATGAATAGTAGACGCGGAAAACTCGTCCTTAGCCTCCGCTAACCATCTTCGATGCTCGATTCGGCTCCGATAGAACAACTGATGCCGCCCGAGGTCAGCTCGGTCGAGGATATACCTCGGCTGTCCGGCACGATTGCCGACCGCTACGGATATGTCACATCGACCGACCAGACGCGACTTTTCTATCGCCACTGGCCGGCCACGACGTCGTGGAACGGTCGAGTTGTCGTAGTGCTGCATGGCATTGGATACCACAGCGGTCCCTACAAAATTGTCGCCGAAGCTCTGAACTCCAGCGGCACCGAGGTCTACGCATTGGACGCCCGGGGGCACGGACTCTCGCAGGGCCGGCGCGGATACGTGGGCACTTCTATCGAAGTGGGAGCGGACGTCGAATGCATGATCCGTTTGGTGAAAGAGCAGCGGCCGACCGCCAAGGTTTTTTTGCTGGGTGACAGCATGGGCGCCGATCTCGCCCTGAACTACGCGAAGCGCAACAGCCGCGAGCTTGCGGGCCTGATTCTCTTAGCTTTGGCTTTAAATCTTGATCTCAGCCAGTTTGCAAGCCTCGAAAGCTTGAGCCTGATGCCTTACTTCGCACTGGCTCATCGCGAGCCGGTAATCAATCTTGTCGGCAGGCGTCTTGAGGAAAGTTCGCGTGATCTGGAGTTCGTCGCGCGGCGTCGGGTCGATCCGCTGTCGTACAAGCACGTCAGTTTCGGCTACCTGCTGGATGTGCAGCGCATAGTCTTCGGCTGGAGATGGAAAATTGCGCCTCGCGTACATGCTCCTACGCTGCTGATCAAAGGCGGCAAAGACACGGTTGTAAGCCATCGCGAGTGCGTTGCATTCGATCGTCTCTCGGCTTCGACCGACAAGTCTCTGAAGATTTTTCCGGACGTGCCGCACACCACGCTGTGGGACCCGGAAACTCCGGAAATTCTCGCATTGATTAGAGACTGGATTCTAGAACACTGAGTGTAGGGCGGACATTCCTGTCCGGCCGCCGTTGCCTCGGTTTAAGGTTGACATTTGCCGAAGTCAGCTCCACTCCGGTAAAATCTATACTTCGATTAAGTTCTTAACTTTCCTGGAGTTGTCATGGCACAAGTTTGTGATATCTGCGGCAAAGGGCCGCAATTCGGAAATACCATCAGCCACGCCCATAACGTGTCGCGCCGGCGCTGGAATGTCAACCTGCGCCCGGTCCGCGCCAAAGTAAAGGGCGGCGCCAAACGCATGCGCGTCTGCACCTCCTGCCTGCGCAGTGGCAAAGTCGTTAAGGCCTAAAGACAATAACCACAGAGGACACGAAGGTTCACAAAGGTTTTCGTTGCCGTCGTTCCTTTGTGAACCTTTGTGTCCTCGGTGGTAAATGCGTTTTGCTTCTATCTCACGCCTAAAAGCTCAACATCAAAGATCAGCGTCGCGTTGGGAGGGATCGGGCCGCCCGGTGTGCCGCGGGCTCCATAGCCGAGTTGCGGTGGGATGCGCAACTGCCGCTTGCCGCCTACCTTCATTCCGATAATGCCTTCATTCCACCCTTGAATGACCGGAGCGCTGCCCAAAGGTTCCACGACAAAGGGCTCACCGCGATCGAGAGAGCTGTCGAATTTCTTGCCGCTGGTTAGCCATCCGGTGTAGTGGACCTTGGCGCTCTGGCCCGCGGTAGCGGTAGGACCCGTGCCGACTTTTATGTCCCAGTACTGCAGGCCGTCGGCGGTCTTGGTGCCGTCGCCGGTAACCTTCGTGGGCGAATTGTTGTCGGGTTTCTTGCTACTTTGAGCAAAAAGAGCCGTACCCACTAATGCAACGATTGCAATCAAACAAGCACTCTTCAGCATCAATTGTTCTCCTGAGGATTGACTTTAATTAAGCGCAAAATCTAGGCTAACGCAATCACATCGATTTCGACCAGTACGTCCTTGGGCAAACGAGCTACTTCGACAGTCGATCGTGCTGGTGGCTTGGCGTTGAAATAACGCCCGTAAACTTCATTCATGGCGCTAAAATCACCCATGTTTTTGAGGAACACCGTCGAGCGTACCACTTTCTCCAGCCCACTATCCGCAGCATTCAAAATCGCAGAAAGGTTCTTGAGCACGCGATCCGTCTGGGCCGCAACATCTCCGTCGATCACTTGCTGACTCGCGGGATCGATCGCCACCTGTCCTGAAACAAAGACGAATCCGTTAGCCCGAATCCCCTGCGAGTACGGCCCAATGGCTTGCGGGGCATCCTTGGTTGAGATCACGTCGCGCATTCATCCTCCAGAAACTCTATCACCTGATCAATGCAGATGAACGCAGATGATATCAAATGCAGAAAATCATTCGCAGGTCTAAATTTCCGTCGCAAGCGATCGTTCGTCTCCGCGCTCTCTGCGGCTGTTTTCAGCGCTCTCTGCGATTTAAGACTTTGGGATTGTGGAAAGTTACCAAAACCTTAAAACGCAGAGAGCGCTGAGAACAGCCGCAGAGGGCGCGGAGAGGATCTGGGTCTGAGCGACTAAACTTTCTGCAATCTCTGCACGTCATGCACGCCGGGAATTTTGCGCACGCCGTTGATGATATTTTCCAGATGCTTGAGGTCGGCGATATCCAAAACGACATCGACGTTAGCCTGTGCATTCGCGCTGCGCACCTGGACATCGCGGATATTAGTTTTTGCGTCGCTGATGACTGCAGTAATTTGTTTCAACATGCCGAACCGGTCGTCGCAAAAGACGGTGAGTTTTACCGGATATGAACTCGGCGTTCCTTCATCGCGCGCCCATTCGACATCGATGCGGCGCTCCGGCTCATAGAGCAGATTCACCACATTGGGACAATCCAGCGCGTGCACGGCGACGCCTTTGCCGCGGGTCACGTAGCCGACGACATCCTCGCCGCGAATGGGATTACAGCATCGCGCACGATAAACCAGCAAATCACCGTGGCCCTTCACTCGGATAGCATTGTTACCACTATCTCCGCCAAAGACCCGCCGCACCACGCTGGCAATGCCGCCGGATTTGTCTCCATCGCCGTCGGCTACTGGCGTAGCGGAGCTCGGTGCCAACCGTGCCAGCACTTGCCGCGCAGAAAATTTGCCATAACCGATGCCAGCCATCAAATCCTCAATCTGGCCGAGGCCGTAATCGGAGGCAATCTTGCGCAGCTCTTCGTCCTTGATCTCTTTCAGCGCGACGCGGTATTTACGCGCTTCTTTTTCAATCAGCTTGCGGCCGATTTCGACTGCGCGCTCGCGCTGATGAATGTTGAGCCAGTGCTTGATTTTGTTTCGCGCACGCGACGACTTGACCGCAGCCAGCCAATCGCGGCTGGGTTTGTGCCCGGGCTGCGTGATGATCTCTACAATGTCGCCGCTATGCAGTTTGTGACGCAGCGGCACCATGCGTCCATTCACCTTGGCGCCCACGCAACTGTGGCCGACTTCGGTGTGAATGGTATAGGCGAAATCGATTGGCGTGGACTCACGCGGCAGTACTACGACCTTGCCTTTGGGCGTGAAAGTGTAAACCTCTTCGGGATAGAGATCGATTTTGAGGGTGGAAAGAAATTCCGTGGGATCGGATACGTCGCGCTGCCACTCGACCACTTGTCGCAGCCAGGCCAATCGTTGTTCGTCTTGCGCCGAGACCGGGCCGTCCTTGTACTTCCAGTGCGCAGCAATGCCTTCCTCCGCCATGCGGTGCATTTCTTCGGTTCGGATCTGCACTTCGAAGGGGGTGCCGTCCTCGGTGATCACCGAGGTATGCAGGGACTGATAAAAATTCGGCCGCGGCATGGCAATGAAATCTTTGATTCGCCCGGGAACAGGACGCCACACGTTGTGGACGATCCCTAGCACCGCGTAGCAATCCTGCAAAGACTTCGTGATTACCCGCATGGCATAAAGGTCGTAAACCTGGTCAACGCTGATTTTCTGGCGAACGAGTTTCTTATGGATACTGAACAGACGCTTGATGCGGCTCTCCACTTCCGCTGTAATACCCGCTTCTTTAAGCTTGTCGCCGAGGGTTTGTTCAACCCGCGCCAGGAACTGTTCTCCCTGTTTGCGGCGAGCTTCGACCGCGTCATGTACCTGCTGGTGAGTGAGCGGATCGAGATAGCGGAATCCCAGGTCTTCCAGCTCGCCACGAATTTTGCCCATGCCAAGACGGTGCGCAATAGGGCCATAAATTTCCAGCGTTTCCTTGGCAATTTTTTGCTGCCGTTCCGGCGGAAGATGCTCGAGCGTGCGCATGTTGTGCAATCGGTCGGCCAGCTTAATCAGTACGACACGAATGTCGTCGACCATGGCGAGCATCATTTTGCGCAGATTCTCGGCCTGCTGCTCCTCGCGAGTGGCGAAGTCAATCTGGCTGATCTTGGTGACACCCTCAACGATATGCGCCACCTGCTCGCCGAATTCTTTGCGGATGTCAACAATCGTGACAGACGTATCTTCGACCGAGTCGTGCAGCAATCCGGCAGCGATGGCGACGGCGTCCATCTTCATTTCCGCGAGAACCTGCGCCACCCCGAGGGGATGGACCAAGTAAGGCTCGCCCGAGGCGCGAAGCTGGCCGGCATGATTTTTCTGGGAAAATTCGTAGGCTTTGCGTACCAGTTCCAGATCATCGGTGGGACGGTTGGCACGCATGGTGCGCAACAGCTCCCGGAACTTTGTAACCGTCAGGGCGGTGGTCGCGATCTGTTCGCGCAGCGTCGCCATAGGCGATTATAGCCGGGAATTGGACGTTGCAAGCAACGTCTCTATAGCCTTTGGGGCGGCCTTTGGAGCGCCCTTTGGCACGTAGCTTATCTGTCTCTGCGCATCGGTGAACTGATAGAGTTAGTTTTATGCCTGCCAAGGTTCTAGTCAGCGGCGCTTCCGGTCTGATCGGCTCGGCGTTGCTGGCGGGGTTGCAATCGAGTGGATACGAAGTCACGCGCCTGGTGCGAGGTGATGCATCGGGCAAGGGTGATATTGCATGGGATCCATCTAGCCCGCTTGCGCCTGAGTCAGTGTCCGGCTTCGATGCAGTTGTACATCTCGCGGGCGAATCCATTGTTGGTCGTTGGACAGACGCTAAAAAACGCAGCGTTCGTGAAAGCCGGGTGCAGGGCACTCGAAATTTTGCTGAAGCGCTCGCGGCAGCGCCGCAGGCTCCGCGAGTTTTCATTTCAGCGTCGGCCATTGGATATTACGGCGATCGCGGCGAAGAAAACTTACGCGAAGAAAGTTCATCGGGAAGCGGCTTTCTTCCTGAAGTGTGCCGGGAGTGGGAGGCCGCTGCCGAACCCGCCGCCAAAGCTGGAATCCGCACCGCGCAAATGCGGTTTGGTGTGGTGCTGAGTGCGTCAGGCGGAGCACTGCGAAAAATGCTGCCCCCGTTTCGCATGGGAGTCGGGGGCAACATCGGCAATGGGCGCCAATGGATGAGCTGGATCGACATCGACGATGTGGTTGGCGCAATTCAGCACGTCATCAAAACTGATAATCTGCATGGACCGGTCAACGTCGTAGGCCCCAACTCTGTGAGGAATGCGGAATTCACCAAGACGCTGGCTTCGGTACTCTCGCGCCCCGCGATTTTCCCGATGCCGGCATTCGCGGCACGCTTGGTGTTCGGGCAAATGGCCGATGAGCTTTTGCTGGCCAGCCAACGGGTAGAGCCAGCAAAGCTTTTGAGCACCGGATATGTCTTTCAGCAGCCCGAGTTGAGATCGGCTTTAGAAAATATTTTGAAGTAAGACGGGCCACGGATTTGCCTTGATCATCACGGATTTTTCAAACTAAAACAAAAAACTCCGTGCAGATCAGCGAAATCCGTGGCTTATTTATTCGCTTGGGCTTTGCCGAATTCTTCCACCCGCTCACGCACGCTGAGGACGTGTTTTGGCAATTTCAGATGGCTGCCGGCTTCGAGGATGGGAATCAGTTTGTCGAAGTCCGGCCCCGAGTGAGAACCGGTAATCACAATGCGGATGGGATGAAATAGTTCTTTTCCCTTGGCTCCGGTTTCAGCTTTGACTTCAGTGATAATTTTCTTGAATTGCTCCGCGGTTAATTGCCCTGCGCCCGCAGATTCGTCCTCCATAATCTTAACGATGAATCTGGCGAACACGGCACTGCTCTGCGGCCAGGCCAGGACTTCAGCATTATCTGGCGCAGCTAAGGCCGCCTTCGCGTCATAGTTGAAAATGAACGACGCCTTCTCTGGGAGTTGGTCGAGGCGATCGACGTAAGGCGCGAGCAGCGTCACAACCTGCGAAAACCAGCTGTGAAAATCATTGCCCAGTTGGACTACCGGCAGCCTCTTGGCGCACGGCCAATCAGCATCGCTGCACTCGACCAATCCAGCTTTAACGAAAAACCACACTCCAATCGAAGCGATGTCCTCTGCGGGCCAGGTCTTGATGTACTGGCGGTTCAGCCAGTAAAGCTTTTCCATATCGAAGACGGCCGCGGATGGCGTGATCCGCTCTAAAGAAAACTCTTTCACCAATTCGGGGAGGCTGAAAATCTCGCGTGTGCCTCCGGTTGGAGCCCACCCCAGCAATGCCAGATAGTTCACCAACGCTTCCGGCAAAACGCCCATGTCGCGGAAGTTCGCAATCGAAGTAGCTCCGTGACGTTTCGACAACCGCTCGCGATCGCCGCCGAGGATGGTCGACAAGTGCGCGAATTCCGGTACTGGCCAGCCTAGCGCTTCGTACAACGCGACTTGCTTGGGCGTGTTGGAAAGATGATCGTCGCCCCGAATTACGTGCGTGATCTTCATCAGCGCATCATCAATCACCACGACGTAGTTGTAGACCGGCATGCCGTTGGAACGCAGAATGATGGGATCGCTGACGACTTCATTTGAGAACTCAACGTCGCCGTGAACAATATCGTGAAAGCGAATGGGGTGCTCGGGAATGCGCAAGCGGATGGCGCAAGCTTCACCAGCGGCGCGTCGGCGCTTGGCTTCTTCGGGATCAACTGCACGACACTTGCCGGAATAAATCGGCTGCCGGCTTTCGGCTAAGGCTTTGTCACGTTCTTTCTGTAATTCGTCTTCAGTGCAAAAGCATAAATAGGCTTTGCTTTCGTTCACCAGGCGCTCGGCGTGTTCGCGGTAAAGATCAATCCGGTCGGATTGACGGTACGGAGCGTACGGCCCACCGACGTCTGGGCCTTCGTCCCAGTCGAGGCCGAGCCAGTGCAGATCCCAAATGAGTTGATCCTCGAAGCGAGCCTCGCTGCGCTCAACGTCCGTATCTTCGATGCGCAGCACCATCGTGCCCTTATGGTGTCGCGCAAACAGCCAGTTGAACAGCGCGGTGCGAGCGTTTCCGACGTGCAGATGTCCGGTGGGCGAAGGCGCGAAGCGCACGCGAACTGGAGATTCTTGTGTCACGGATTGATGTTAACAGGAGAGCGGGAGGCGCATCATCTGCAGTAAGAACGAAGAACAGCTATACCAACAGTTTGGACAAATCCACTCTGTCATTCTTAGGTGCGAAGCGACGAGGAATCTCGGTTTCCCCGGGCCACGCGAAAAACCTAGGTCCTCGCTCCACTCAGGATGACAACGACTGAAAAACATCAACTCTCGGCCTTTGGCGGGCAATCCCGGTGCATCTCGTCCAGCAATTTCGCCAACACCTCAGCTCGCTGATCGCTATTCAATTCGCGTCGAAGTTCTTCGAGCGCCACCGCCACAATGTGATAGTGGTGGGCGCCGGCGTATTTTGGATCGGAAGTGATGTCGAGCCACACCTGGTGCATGAGTTCAAGGTCCTGAGGACGCATGCGCGGCGCGTGCGGGCCGAGCAGGTACTCGCGGATCTTTCCGTTGGGCTCGTGTATCTCCAGGATCAACCGCGGTCTGGGTTCGGGCAAACGTTCCCACGCGTCTCCCAAGAGTTTGGCCTGCTCGTCGGGAGTCAGCTTGTTGGAGAGACCGCAGACGATTTTACTCGAGTCCAGACGTTGCGCGGTTACTATGATCGCTTCGAAGACGTCAGTGGCGGGGACGACGAGCAGAGAGACCGGCTTGCCTTCTTTTTCCGCGACTGCAACGGCGGCGGTGAATAACTCCTGCTCGTAATGATCGAAAACTTGCGAAGTCTCGACCACCGCGCTGCCGCTGAAAGAATGTTCGCGATGGTAAAGGCGGGCAGTCATCACGACCACATCCTGACGGGTTGTGTCGGTATTCCTTAAAACGTCGCGCAAATAATAAAGATTTCTGGGGTCGCGCACAGCAACCAGAATGTTTCCCGGCCTTACGCCGAGCGCTCCCGAGCCCAGTTCCTGATCTCCATAGACGCGGAATTGATCCAGATTCTCCGGCTTGCCATGCCGCTCTTTCGTTACTCGATGCTCGGAGTAGGTGAAGAGTGCAAAGAAAACAGCGCTGAAGGTCACTCCGGCGATGGTGGCTTCGGACTTGGTGAAGAGGTTCACTAATGCTGTAATCAGCAGCACGGCAGAGATCAGAATCAGGCCCACAGGTACTTCGCGCCCGCCGATGTGAAGATTGCCGGGCACT
>Ga0185299_10005903_pt1 | contig 13379 bp, 16 predicted proteins | sample PaiPotPPA55metaG_FD_128002 | JGI IMG/M metagenome (GOLD analysis project Ga0185299, IMG submission 128002) | Iron sulfur acid spring bacterial and archeal communities from Banff, Canada, to study Microbial Dark Matter (Phase II) - Paint Pots PPA... ...
GCCTTCAACTCGGCGGCCAGGCGGTCGATTTAGTGATGGTAGTTACAAATGACCAGGGCATGCAGCATCTGCTCTCCAGCAAATTTAAACTTGGAGCGGATGCTTCCGCCGCGGCAGGTCCGGTGGGACGCGACGCCACTGCCGGTACCGATGTGAAAATGAGAGCGGAAGTCTTGACCTATTCCCGGACCCGAGGCCTCTTTGCCGGGATCGATTTGTCGGGCGCAGTCATAAATCAGGACAAGGATTCCACCACGATTCTTTATGGGAAGATGATACCGTTTGAGACGATTCTGAACGGCAAAGTTGCGCCTCCGAGTGGAAGCAGTTCCTTTTTGGCAGCGGTCAGTAAATATTCTTCCCAGTCCAAAGACCAGGCGGCAAATACCGACCGAAAGTGACCGGGAGGGTCGCGGGTCGTCCTCAAGCATGTAACGGCCGGGCCAGGCAGGTTTGGCCGTTGTTCATCCTTGGGCATTTCATCACGAACCTTCAACGATACCAATGCTTTAGCGGAAAACTTTGCCCTACATAACCAAATGCGCAGAGGTACAGACTCGAACCGATGTTGAGGTCACGGATAAATCTGTAGGTTGACATCGTGATCCAGATCGGCAGTCTCGGCTGGCACAGAACCCGGGTCCGGCGCGGTTGATGATTCCCGTAACCCGGATGAATTGAATGAGCGCCGGCATTGCCGGTGAATTCTATTTTGGAGGAGGAGCGAACAACATGTACACCATTCTGCTGGTCATCCTGGTTCTGATGCTGATCGGCGCCTTGCCCACGTGGCCTTATAGCGCGCACTGGGGATACTACCCCAGCGGCGGTTTAGGCTTGGTGTTGCTCATTGTGCTTGTGCTGGTTTTGGTGGGCCGCGTATAGCGGCTCAGGGTTGCCGTGGGTTGCCCATCGGCAACTTGTTGCCTTGGGGGGATTGAAGCGATCGGGTTGGGTTGGATTACGGTGGTGACCACATATCTGGGCCCTTTTCGTCGGGAAGAAGGGTAGAGTGATTCGTATTTTAGTAGTGGACGACAACCCTGACGTACGGCGCTCTCTCCGTGGTGCGCTGGAGCAACATCAAGGTTGGCGTGTCTGCGATGAAGCCGGCAACGGCGAAGAAGCGGTGGAGAGGTTCCGAAAGATCCGGCCTGATGTTATTGTGCTTGATTTCCAGATGCCTGAGATGAATGGTCTCGATGCAGCTCGCATCATCTCTCGCCTTTCGCCGGAAACGCCGATTCTAATGGTTACGCTAAACCTCTCTAAACAGCTGTCTGAGGAAGCCCGCAAGGTTGGCATCCGCGGCGCGTGCGCGAAAACGGATATCGACCGGGTTGTGAATGGGGTAGGAGCATTGTTGCGGGAGGAAACTTACTTTCCTAATTAAGCGCCAGCCGGTCCGTCTCGTGCTCCACCGGTCGGCACGATTTGTGCCATTGCGCCAATCTCTTCCCTTCTAAGTCTTCCCTTCTAACCCGCGAAAGCGTTGCCCGTTGCGGCAGTTCCAGATCCTCAAGGAAGAGGCGCTAAGCCGGAATGTGTGGAAAGCGGGGGTTTGCATTCCGTGCTGGCGAGGGCGCGCAGTCCGCGCAGCGCGTCGTCGATTGCCCGACGTTCTTCTTCGGAGCTCGAATCATTCTGGGTGAGCTCTACGATTCGTTGCTGGATAGCCTTTTCCGCGTCGTCGATTCGCCTTCGCAATTCGTCAGGGCGAAGTTCAAGCATTGCCGCTTGATACAGCTCTTGCCACCCTACATTCATGTTCATGGCGTGCTACCTCCCTAGCGCTACCGGTATTCCCCACCAAACAATGGTGGGAATATTACTTCCCGCAGAACTCGAGAACAGACAAGTGCAAACCAACGATCCGATCAATTTCGCCATGGAATTCATAAAATATAATAAACGTGTTCAGAATGCAACAAAAAAATGCTTGACAATTTATAAGAATAATAGAAGACTCTCTACAATCGTTGATAGTATGGGTATCGTATGGCTAAAACAATCAAAGACAAGCCCCGGAATAGTCCCGGTAAATATGAGCGCGTCATTCTAGCCGACATTCGGAGGAGCCGGCGCGGGAAGCACCACGACTTGGTGGCGGGGATCTTTCAGGATCTGGAATCCCTGCCCGCCGGCTCGGCAATCAAAATTCCGCTAGCGGAGGTGGATGGAACCACGCTGGCGAACCTGCGATCCGCTGTTCATCGCGCGTCGACATCAAGGGGTCTCGGGATCGAAACTTTGTCAGACGAGGAGAACTTCTACATCTGGAAAGGTCCAAAATAGTTTTCAGTACGGCGTGGTTCGCCCGGGAAGTACAGTATCACCAGTATTCGCCCCATATAGTTGGGAGATTAGACTGGCGCGGGATAGAGAAGGCGATCGTTCCTGTCGCTGTTGATGCTCGGAGACAATCGAGATGAGTATTGCTATTATTCCACGCCGTGATGACGGATCGATCGCCCATTGGAGCGAGGCCGGTCCGCGCGCCCATACGGTGCAGTTCTACGGAGAAGATACATCTCTACTGAAGGAATTGAGCTGCTTCATCGGCGCCGCTCTCATGGCCGGTGATGCTGCCGTTGTCATCGCCACAAAGGGGCATCGGGATGGGCTTACGCATCGACTGCAGTCGCTGGGTTTTGACACCGCCAAGGCTTTTGAACAGGCGCGTTACGTCCCATTGGACGCGGGCGAAACCCTCGAAAAGTTCATGCTGGACGGCATGCCCGACGCGGCACTCTTCAGTGAGATCATAGGCGGCGTCATGGGACAAGCCGCGGCGGCTGCAGAAGGAAAGACTCCCCGCGTAGCCGCATTCGGGGAAATGGTCGCTTTACTGTGGGCGGAGGGAAATACTGAGGCAGCGCTCCGGCTGGAAGAACTCTGGAATGATCTCGCCCAGAGGTATCCCTTTTATCTCCGTTGTGCCTACCCCATGAGCGGCTTTAACCGCGAAGATCACAGTGCTTCGTTTCAGAGGATCTGCGGGGCACACTCCCATGTGTTTCCGGTTGAGAGTTACAGTGAGCTGATCAACGAAGAGCAGCGCCTTCGCACCGTTACCCTCCTGCAGCAAAAGGCGCAGGCACTCGAGACCGAGATGGCGGAGCGCAAGCAGGTCGAGGAAGCGCTGCGCCGCACCCAGGCCGAACTGGAATCCCTGGTGGAGCAGCGCACCGCCGCGCTAAGGCAGCTCTCGGCACGATTACTTCGTTTGCAGGATACTGAACGTCGCCGAATTGCGCGCGATCTGCACGACAGCTTGGGGCAGTGTTTGGTCGGTTTAAAACTCAACGTGGACATGCTCAGACACTCCCCGGGACGCGAAGAATTGTGGTCGGAAGCGGAACGGTTAATGCAGCAGTCCATTTCCGAAGTCCGGACGCTCTCTTACCTTCTTTATCCGCCTACCATGGACGCGGGTGGAATTGCTTCGGCCGCTCGCTGGTATGTGGAGGGTTTCGGCCAACGGAGTGGACTTAAAGTGACTCTGGATGCGCCGAATGATCTCGGTCGCTTACCGGAGGCCATCGAACTGACGCTCTACCGCGTGCTCCAGGAAACTTTGACTAACGTGCATCGGCATTCTGGCGCTTCGGAGGCCCACGTATCGATCTTGGAGGACGCCGAGCAGGTAATCCTGGAGGTAAAGGATAACGGACATGGAATACCGGAAAAACTGCTTAGGCAATTTCGCGCGACGGGCGCCGGGATGGGCGTCGGGCTTGCCGGTATCCGCGAGCGAGCCTGGGAGCTAGCGGGAAAGCTGGAGGTTGAATCGGATGGCAGCGGCACGTTGGTGCGGGTCACCGTACCACTCACGCCGATGGTTCAGCAGGAACCCCAAACACAATCCGGGCTGGTCGCTTGAAGCCGGATCGAGCAGAACCGTGGGCGGGTAGGGTGTGAATAACGAAGGCGAGCCAGGTCGGGCACGATTTTCATTTGAGTTGATAGCTTAGCGGTTTGGCGGATCTCACGGAGGTGAGCCATGAAGCTGCGCATCTTGATAGCAGACGATCACGAGGTTGTACGTCGTGGGCTATGCACTCTTCTACAATCTCATGAGGGATGGGAGATCTGCGGTGAGGCCAAAGACGGACGCGAGACCGTGGAAAAAGCTAAGCAGGTTAAACCGGACGTCGTGATATTAGATGTCGGCATGCCCAATCTCAACGGTTTGGCCGCAACCCGGCAACTGCTGCAACAGAATCCCCAACAGAAGGTCATCGTTCTGACGATCACGGATTCAGACCAGGTCATCCGGGAGGCTCTTGACGCCGGTGCTCGCGGCTTTGTGTTGAAATCGGACGCCGCCAGGGACCTGGTATCGGCTGTCGAAGCGCTGCAGCGCAACCGCATGTTCTTCACCCCTCGGGTGAACGATATGGTGCTGGCAGGTTTTCTCGACAAGGGCCATAACGGGTCGAATGGCGACTCGTCAAAGTCGCCGACATTGACACCACGCGAGCGAGAAGTGATTCAGCTCCTGGCCGAGGGGAAAAGCTCGAAGGAAGTAGCCTGCCTTCTCAACCTAAGCACCAAGACTGCAGAGACACACCGCAGCAATATCATGCGCAAACTCGACATTCACTCGATCCGGGATCTAGTTGTGTATGCGGTCAAGAACGATATTATTCAGGTGCAGGTATCATCGGCCGCGACCCAACCAATCGCAGGTTCCGCCGCCTAGAGCTTGGGCGCTTTTCTGGGCTGCGAACGGGCAGTGTCTCTCATGTCCCCGCCCGCAGGCGCTGGCATGATTATCTAACAGGATTACCTCAAAGGAAAAAGGGGAGCCGACAAACGGCTCCCCTTCAAGATGTATTTTTGGGGAAGATCTAGCTTGCCTTCCTCCTCTGCTCAGCATCAGCATTGCGTTGCCGGTCAGCCTCGGATTCGCGGGCGACATTGGAATTCCACTCGTCGACCTGCTTCTTAGCTTCCTCGCGAGCAACGCCGTACCTTTCTTGTATCTTCCCGATCAATTGATCGCTCTGACCATCGATGACGTCGATATCGTCATCCGTCAATTTACCCCAACGCTCCTTGACAGATCCTTTCAGCTGTTTCCATTTGCCCTTTATTTGGTCTGAGTTCATTTTTTACGCTCCTTAGTCTGCTCCATTTGAGTTCCGGCCAGATTGACGTGCCACCTCTTTACCCTGACGATAGCGGCATCTTTGCCGGACGGCCTAGCCTGCTCGGCGCAGATCCCGATCAACTTTCGCATCGTCAGAGCTCGCCTCACTCGTCGCCGAGATATCCTGGGCGCCGGTCGCCTCCAAAATTTGCTTGGCCCGTTTCTTCCACTCGGAGTCCTCGCAATGAACCGAGATCAGGATCCCACCATCTTTAACTCGGCCTTCGTAGCGCTTAGCTTCGTATTCCGGGATGCCCATTCCCACCAGTGCTCCGGCGATGCCGCCGACCGCGCCTCCTACTCCGGCTCCCGCGAGAGTGGCCATGATCGGCCCTGCGGCGATAAACGGCCCTAGTCCAGGAATGGCGAGAGCGCCAACGCCCATCAGCCATCCCATGGCCCCGCCGAGGACAACCCCGGTGCCGGCCCCTGCCGTAGCTCCCTCCGGAGCCTTGGTGCCTTTCTCGTGCGCAAAATCCTTCGATCCTGCGCTTTGTGGGAAGAGCACCGAAATGTCCCTATTACTGAAACCGGCTGCCTTTAAGCCATCGACACCGTTTTCGACGCCGGCATAATTTGGGTAAATGCCAAAGACCGCTGTGTGCTTTCCTGACATGATGGATCCTCCTCATTTTCTTCGTGGATTTATTTACTGCTTAGGGCTTCGGTTTGATGTCCAGTTCGCTGGTTACCTTGTTTTCACCCACGATTTCAGTCGCTTTCGCCTCAATCGCTCGCTTCTCCTCGTCTGACCGCACCGGCCCCTTCAACGTCACTTGGCCGTTTTGCGTAATGATCTTCACGTTATGCGCATAGGACGAGAGGGATTTATCCTTCATGATCGCCCTTCGAATCTGCTGCGTGATGTCGCGGTCGGATGGATTGTTCTTTTGCAGGTCCGCGGTCGGCTCGTTGGGATTCCGATCCCGCTGATTGACTGTTGTATTGTCCGCCGGAGCGGGCGACTGCTGGGCAGACAGACTGCCGACGCCCAGCAGGGAGGTTAGTACCAGCAATGTCCACGTACTTCGATTGATGTGAATGTTCATTGAAGCACTCCTTTAACGTTGATCAACGAACATTGATCAACGTTGATCCAGTTTGGCCGAAAGGATTCGCGTGAAGCTCGGCCGCAGTAGTGCTCGCGCTTCGAATTCCAAACTTCTTTTTTCAAAGTTCCTTGTTTTTCCTCAAAACAAGTTAAGCTCTCGGGAAGCCCCTGCCAATCGAGTGAAGGCAGTAGCCGAATCGCCGAATGCCTGTAGCGGCTTGCGGCGTGGGAGGTCATTGCAACGCCGCCGCACTCGTAAGTGCCGCCACCACAACCATCAGCAAGGCGACCGCGATCGCCACTCCGCTACCCAGCAATAGGATTTCGCTGAAGAGGTCAGCCTTCATCAGATCGTCTTTGCGCATACTTTCTCCTTCGCACCGTTTAGACGCAAAACACAGACGGAGGAAAGGCCTGTACGAACAATATGATCCACATTTACAGCTTTCGCCGTATGCGCGAGACGAAAGTCGTGCGGTACTCTTCTCGTGCGGTAGAGTCGTGCCGTTCGTGCGGTAGAGTCGTGCCGTAGAGTTTTGCATCCGACCTGGTTTGCAGCGCTCGAGCATTGTTTTAGTGGAGGGAGTTTTCCATGCTTTGGACAATATTTGTAATCCTGCTGGTCTTGTGGTTCTTGGGGATGGTCAGCTCTTACACGCTGGCTGGCTATATCCACATCCTGCTCTTAATCGCTCTCGTAGTCCTGGTAATAAACTTAATAACAGGACGGCGAGGTGCAGTCTGAAGTGAGCCGCCTGGAAGATTGCGTGCGCGATTTAATTTCCGCGTGATTACTTTCTTTGGCTGAACCTAGCGTTCTTGCCGCTGTCGTCGTCCTTGTGTCCAAAATCCGAGCCGAAGTGGGGTTCTGATTTCGTGCCGGTAACCTTGACTGGAAGCTCAGTTCCCGCGCCATTCTTGCTGAAAAATGGGTCCACCGGTTTCAGAAGTATCGCCTTCCATCCCGTTACCATCTGCGAGAGTTTCGCGTCCATGCGCGCCTTTCCGTGAAAATCGAATTGGTTTCCATCCAGGCTGTATTTGCCGGTGAGATTCACTCGGGTGCCAGGAACCTGGAACGCCAGCTCCGAAAAAGAAATGATCCCATTCGCGAGACTGAATGAACCCTTCAGGTCGGAGCTTACGTCGTCGGGAATTTTGTCCTGAGCCAACTTTGGCTTGCCCTGGCTTCTCCCACTGAGCGCATCGACCTTCTCCTGTAATTTGCGGTTTGGAAAATGCGCTCCAGACACCTGAAAGGTGCCTGCCAGCTTCAAACGGTTCGGAACGGCGGGCTCGCCGGGAGGAAGGTCAAACTTCGTTTTGAGCCGAACTAAGCCGGTCATGATCGGGGGATCCGTCCGCACCCCCAGCTTCAGCAGGTCTTCGATCTTCCCCTTTTCAATCGCGACGTCTAACTCCACTCGATGCCCTTTGGGATCGTTCGTCTGCACCACCGAACCATTCGCCACCACCCACGAATTCAGAATTTTTGCTTTTACCGGTTGAAGGTAGGTGTCGCCACTGGTTCCGTCCACAATGGCGTGGAACTCCGTATGCAGTGGCACTATCCGACCGCTGGTCGCAATGCGAAAATCCGGAGTGTCAGTTCTGCCGTCCACGACAATGTTGTCGAGAGTACCGCCATACTCTCCGGTGGACGACAGTATCCCGCCAATACCCTTGATCGTGCCCAAATCAGCATGGTTAAAAGAATAGGTTCCACTTACCGGAGTGTCGCGAGGGCTATCTGCCTGCCATGGGCCAAACGATCCACTGGAAAGGACATTCCCCACCGGCTTGGGATTGGTCAGGTCCGCATCAAAGTGCATGGGTCCGTCGGGCCCAATGCTCGTCATTTTCAAGCTCTTGATGTCAAATTCAAGTGGCAACCTCCCTTGCCTGAGCGTATTGATTATCAGTTGTGCCTCGTCGCAGACAAAGCTATCAACGAGAATCTTTATCTTTCCTCCTTCGGGCCCCATGTTTTTCATCTGGCCGCGCTGCTCCCTGGGCGGAAAATTCAACTTCAATCCTTTTACATAGACCGTCTTGACACGCATGGGAGAGCGAAGAAAATCCAGGATTCCCATGCGAAAGCGGAATTCTGCAACGCCGATGAGCGGTTGCACGCCTGGCTCGTGATTGTTGGGGTCACCGTCTCCAAAAAGTCTGAGCCCCTCACCCGAAACCTGCAGCCCCTTGACCAGCGAGACATCAAATGCGTCAAGCTCAACTTTGCTCTTGAATCGAGTAGACAAAGACTCGATGACACGTGCGCGCAGAATGGGCCTCGCGTTGAAAATCGAAATGCCCACCACGGTGATCACGACAATTAAGAGAAGCGCAGTTCCGACGATCCAGTGCCAACGGCTGACCGGCGTCTTCTTCCGGTGCGAGTTTTGTTGGCTTTCTGACATCCTAAGCAGCTTTGCGGGTTCGCGCTGCCTTCGTAGCAGCCTGTCGCCGACTCTGTTTCCCACGCTTGAGGGCAGATTTTTTTGCCTGACGAGAAAGCGCCTCGTGACTCGCTGCACTGCGAGACTCGCGCTTGAGGGCACCCTCCGCAGCGCGCGCTCGTTTGGCCGATACTTTGTGCATTGACCCCTTTGCATTTCGTCCGGCAGCGGCATCTTGAGCAGCTTTCTTTCGCACGGCAGCCGGGCCCTTCGGCGGACTCAATTTCACACCGGCTCTCCGTGCTTCGGATAATCCAATAGCGATAGCCTGTTGTGGCGACCGCGCGCCGTGCTTCCCTTCGCGAATGTGGTGGATCTCTTCCCGAACAAATTCCCCAGCTTGAGTTGAAGGCGACTTACCCTCTCGCGCGTCTTTTTGGGCTCGTTCCAGTGTTTCTCGGTTTGGCATGATGTCGTCCTCCTCGGCCACCGTTGAAAGGTTCACTGTGACCCCGAGAAGGTTTCGCGGCAATAAGCAATTCACTGTAAGTTGGTCGGGATATTGCCGGTCAATACGATCGCGCGATTGTCAGTGGCTGCAACTTCGGGACCGTCCACTGGCTAGGACGGTCGAACCGCCTAGTGCGGAGGCAGATTTCATGGTCGACCGCTTTTGCAGTTGTTCAGCGGCTTCAGACAGCGTCAAACTGTCTGGGACCCGCTGAAAGTTGGTTCGAATTTCATTCTCTTGCACCGCAATAGTCTTGAAGAACAGTGCCTTGCCGTGCATATTGACATGCAGGAGAGTGATTTCCCAATAACCCGGTGCCACTTCGGACTGCTTCACGTGAAATTCGCCTCCTTTGTCCAAGTGGCCGAGCAAGCCGCCGCCAAACTTCACCTCTCTAGTGAGATGACCCTCGATTTCTACCAGTCTATTTTGTCTGGTGTTAACCCAGATCCGGCCTTCCATCGAATGAAAGACCGCAGCCTCGTGTGACGGGGGATGGAAATTGGGGTTTGGGTGGAAGAGAATTTCCACAAGTTCGCCCTGACGCTTTCCGTAGCGCGCAATTACTGCGTCCGGCAGCATCTTGAATAAACGCTCGGTTTTCCGGGCATCTTGTTCCTGCGCACGTTGCTGCTTCCTCTGTTCATCTGGCTTTTTTAGGAGCGCCGCGATCCGCTGGTCTTCCTGTTTTTCTTGTTCCGGCGTGATTGGCTCACCATTCACAAATCTCAAGCGATCAAGATACCCTTCGCGGGTCTGAACAGCCACCTTCACTTGTTCTTTTCCCGAAACACCCGCTTTTATTTCGTACATCCAGTGGGCATGGTCGTTGGCTTGAGCCTTCAACTCTGAATTCACTACTCTCCGCAGAAGTTCACCGGCCGACAATCCAGCATTAGCGGACGTGTTTTGGACGTAAGCGGGAACGCAGAACACCAGGAAGGCGGCAGCGATCAGGCCAGGAACGCGCAGCAGTCTAGCCGATTCGACAACTGGTTTGGTAACACGCGCGACGCACTCGCCCATTGCGACAGCCTAATTGAGCGCGGCGTTGCCAGAAATCCAATGCATTCTGTAGGCTTGCCCGATCTTTGCTGTAGTCAGACGAGGCTAACTAAATCGGGTTCCGGTCGGGGCCCCCGCGCGCAGCAGAATTCGGAGCAGCAACAGCCAACGCCGCACGTCGGTGGTCATCAGGAAGTTTTCTTTGACGTGCTCGTGACCGTTCCGTCCCAGTTGCGCGGCGAATTCGGGATGAGTGAGAAGATAGCGGATCTGATAAGCACATCCTTCGACTGAATGAACCAGCATTCCCGTCAGCTTGTGTATGATCTGGTTGGGAATGCCGCCGACCGCGCCGGCAATGGTGGGCTTCCCTTTCCACAATGCCTCGGTGACGGTCAGGCCGAAACCTTCCTTGATCGATTTCTGGACCACGATGGTCGAGGCGCGCTGCAGCGCATTAATCTCAAGCGCATACCACGGCGGCAGGTCGAGGATGATAATGTCTGGATCATCGCCGGCAACCTCCTTGACCTCTTTGAGCACGAGTGCGCCTTCCGGATCATCGCTGGCGCCGCCGCCGGCCAGTACCAGTTGGCAATCGACATATTTTCTTGCCAGCTTGAAAGCCTGCACCACGCCCACCGGATCCTTCAATCGGTCGAAACGAGATACTTGGGTCACAATCGGGCGGGTGCGATCGACGCCAAATTCGTCGCATACTTTCTGCACGAAACTTTCATCGAGCTCTTTATTCTTGTCCGACAGGGGGTCGATGCACGGGTAAAACAGATATTGAGGGATGGGAAGCTGCCGGGCAAACGACTGCGCGGAAAAAATTGCTGCATCGAATTGTTCGATGAACGGGCGCAGGAACCCCCACACTTGCGGATTCGGACTAGACAGGTCAATGTGGCATCGCCATACCCAGCGTCCCGGCGATTCTTTGCGTGAGCCGATGAGGGCGGCCGGCTGCGGATCATGAATGACGACCATATCCTCCGTGAACTGCATGCGCTGCCGATTTTGTTCGTTGTAGGCCAGGAATATCTCCCGCGCGGATCGCGTCAGCTGGTACTCGCCGCCGTGCAAGGCGTTATGGAAGGCCTTCGTGACCTCGAAGAAATCGTTTCCTCCGGTGATCACATCCCAGTGGGTGGTAACTTCGAGCTCTCCGAGCAGCGGAACGAGACGATTCAGCATTTCGGCCACTCCTCCACCGACAGCGGTGGAGTTGACCATCTTCACTGTCTTTCCCCTGAGTTCGCGAGCAAGAAAACGCAGTTCGTCGAGTTCGGCCGTGCCGACAATTGCCAGGTAGTCATCGAGGTGCGGCGCCGGGACGGGCGCTGGAGGCGTCTCCCATGTTCCCGGAGCCGTCCGCCGCTCCGGACGCAGAGACGTGGGCTTAGCGGAGAGAGCCGGCCGGTCATGTGGTTGCGCGTTAGAAAGAGCCGGCGGCGATTGCGTATTAGTTGCACCTTGCGACTTCATATTGTTGTCGGGTCTTAGTCCCTGTTCGTCATCTGACTCTCGATTCAATCAGTAATGTTGAGCAGCTAAGTTGAGTAAGTTAAGCTTGAGTAAGTCAAGCTAACGACCGTTCCACGATGCGAACCATTTGCCTTCTCACATCCTCGAGCAACACCGTATAGATATCGATCCGGTTGAGCGTGCGGGCTACGTCCGTCAATCCCACATCTTCGTACAGCCACTGCGAGAAGTCATTGGACATACGCTTGATCCGCAGCCGCGCCTCAATGAAATGGTGATGGATGGAATGCACGCTCACCTCCTTTAGACCCTTGATAAAGTCTTGCATGGTTTCGGCTACAAACTTGGTTGGCATCACTACGATGTCAGCCGCGCAAAAATAGAAAGTCTCTTCCGCCAGGCGCTGGCCGTCCGCGGGATTGAGTTGCAAGTGCTTCTCCACAATCTGTACAAATCGCTCGCGCAATTCGCCGAGGGACGTAAACTCACGCACGTCCACGCTCGCCAGTTGCTCAGCCAGACCGGGCTCGTTGCAGGCAGTCAGCACCCAGTGCGCAAAGTCATTGGAAAATCCCTCGCGAATAAAGTGGAGCTCCTGTAGAGTCCGGAAGGTGTGCTGAAAGATGGAGTCGTCCGGACAGACGCGCAAGGCATCCAGAAGCTCTGACAGCGTATTCGCTTTCTGCGTGGTGATGCGTAAGAGATGCGCCGATGTGTTGAAGTAAAAGGGCTTTACCGGCGTTCGTAAGAGAGGTAACCGCGGTGTGGTTGTCATCCATTCACCGTCGCGGCCAAACCGCTATCTAAAGAATCGTGTTCGGTGCAGGCCTTCAGCCATAGTTCGAGAAAGTCGAGGAGTTCGTCGGGAGGCTTCAGCCAGAATTGCGCCTCTGTCTTCCGCCACCGGGGGCGAACCAGCACGCTGAGGCCGCGCCCCTGCATCGCCCGGAAAGCGGATTCGTCGGTGATGTCATCGCCCAGAAAAGCCGCGGGAGTATCTGGACTGATTTCACTTAGAAAGGTGCGGACCGCGTCACCCTTGTCCGCCTCGCTCGCGCGAATTTCTACCCCACCGTCGAAGTCCAGAAGGTCGAGCCCGCTGTATTCCGCAATGCGCCGCCAACCAAGCAATACGCGAGCCCGAAGATCCTCCGCATCTTCTTCGCTCATTCCACGCCAGTGAATGGCGATGCTTCCGGCTTTGAATTCCGCATTGTGACGCAGTTGCTGGTAGCCCAGCCAGCGGTCGGCATCCAACAGGCCATTGAGCGTTCGCTCATCGAGCCGCGGCATTACCGTACTTCCGTCTGTCTTCATGCGCTGCAGCCCGTGGATTCCCCAAATTTCTGGACGCGGGCGAATATTGAGAAGCGGAAGCACGTCCGTTGTACCTCGCCCGGAGATGACGACCACTCGCGTCCGACCGTTGCGAACGATCTCTTGCAGGAGGAGTACAACCCCGGGATACGGATATGCCTGGTCACGCTTGGTATGGAATGGGGCCAGAGTTCCGTCGTAATCGAGCAACAGCACCGCATGGGATGCCGCGGCCACAGTTCGCAGGAACGGCGTGAGCTGCGCTTGCACTTCTGGCCTCAACGCGTTCCTCCCCTCCTTTCCTTATCGCGCGTGAACAGCGGAATCATGCTGCGGACACGCTGGCACGAGATTTCTCCTGCCCATCCTCAGGCGCATCCAAGCGGACCTCAACCAACTCGGTGATCAGATTCCCGGCCCAATGGTATATGTTGTGTTCCCTGATGATCT
>Ga0185299_10005905_pt1 | contig 13378 bp, 13 predicted proteins | sample PaiPotPPA55metaG_FD_128002 | JGI IMG/M metagenome (GOLD analysis project Ga0185299, IMG submission 128002) | Iron sulfur acid spring bacterial and archeal communities from Banff, Canada, to study Microbial Dark Matter (Phase II) - Paint Pots PPA... ...
CGTCGATCATCTGGTTGTTGAATACTTCGTTCTGACCGTTGGCAATGACGTTCGCGGTCTGCCGGCGCTCGTCAGGGCGCGTGCCGCTCAAAATCGAATTGGAGGGGCCAGCCGCGACACCCACAGTGCTCTGGATCAGGGTTACGTAATTGCGGCCGTTCAACGGCAGGTCCTGCACCGACTGCGAAGCCAGAACGGTCGACAGAGTGGCCGAGTCGCTCTGCAAAGCCGGACTTTGGGCCACTACTTCCACCACCTGCGTCACATCGCCGACTTGCAATTGCACGTTAGCGCGCGCGCGATCGCCGGCCGACACTGTCAAATTTACAGTAGCCTTCTTAAAGCTTGGCATTTCAACTGCAATCGTGTACTGCCCCGGTTGAACGAGGTTGAATACGTACTCACCCGCCGCATTCGTCGTGGCCGTCTTTGTTTCGTTCGTGGCCGTGTTCTGTACCGTGACTTTTGCACCGGCTATGACCGCCCCTCCCGCGTCGCTGACAGTGCCAAGAATGTCGGCCGTATTTTCTTGAGCCGAAACGTTGTGGAACATGCACAATACCGCCAAGCACGTCAACAAGGCGGCTCTTAAACGTTCTCCCATTTTCTCCCCTTTCAAATTTGTAGTTAACGCCGAATACGAACCTGACATACCCGCCTTCCGGCACGGTGCGGCGCGACACGCCCGGCGTGCCGCGGGACCTTGTCTAGAGAGATGTATGCGTTAGTGATGATCGCGCCAGCTAGATCAGTCGTGGCGCCGAGAGCACCGGCGAAAGTCAACAGTGGGAATGCCGGTCTTCCAACCAACAAACTAACTGCGACAAACCACACGGTTCGTGCGAGAACCGAACATGACCTCATGGTCACTCCCCCGTACACCCGACGCTGGCGAAACCTAAGAGCGAAACTTCTTAACCGCGACTTCCCTTTGTTTACCCGTGTTGGCACATTATACACCGAAACGCCGAACGTTGATGTAAAGTTTTTATCCCGGGCGAGGCCGGTGGCCCCGGAAACGGCCGGCGTCTCACCTAAGGCCGCTTGGTGAAAACTAGGCCGTGCTGAATGGGAAGCAAATCCAGCACCCGGTCCAGTTCAAATCCAATCGGTTCAATTTCGGCGCGGATTTGATTTACAGTCATCCGCTCCGCCTTGTCCTGGGGCCCAAAGGGATGCCCTTCCGCAAATTCGATCACGACCAGCCGTCCATCTAGTTTCAAAGCGCGATTCACGGCGGTCAGCACGGCTTCCGGCTCTGAAAACTCGTGATAGGCGTTAGCGATCAGAACCAAGTCGAGCGAGGCGGCAGCCAGATGCGGGTCATTCTCTGCGCCCAATACCAGCTCGACATTGGAGAGCTGATGTTTCTTTATCGCCTCGGCGGTGAGGTCCAACATCTTCTGATGAACGTCGACAGCAAAGACTTTGCCGATGGGCCCAACTTTTCCCGCCAGGCGCCAAGTGAAGTAACCGGTGCCCGATCCGATCTCGGCAACGGACGCGCCAGGTGGAATCTCCAGCGCGTTCACCAGCGAATCGGGACGCTCTTCGGCGTCGCGGCCGATCCGGTTGAGAAAGCTCACATCTGAATAAGCGTGGTTAGGTTGGCGCGTACGCTTGGCGGCCGCGGCGATTGGAGGCCCCTTCAACGTACGCAGGTAAGCCACCACATCGTCGATTTCCGTGCTCGAAAGCCGGGTGGCATACGACGGCATGAGCGACCGCGGCTCCCGCCAAGTGGTCTTCAGATCGTCCTTCAAAAACGATCTGGGGTTGCCATTGATATCGCGAATCTGGATGGACAGATCGTCTTCATTCAGCGCCAGGCCTCGAATCGTTTCGCCGCGCTTAGTTACGACCACAATGGTGTAATATTGCGTGGCAATTTCGGCGTCCGGATCGATCAGCGAGAGCCGCAACGATCTCACAGAACGCCTGATACCGATATCGCCCAAATCCGGCCCCAGGCTGGCGCCGCGCTCTCCGATGGAATGGCACGCGCCGCATCCACCCTTGCCGTCGAATGTCGCCTCACCCGCCGCGGCATTACCGGTCGCTTTTAGCTGACCACTTTGCGCGGCGAGAGCGAGCGCCAGCATTCGTATTCCGGTCTGTTTGAACACCGTGCTAAACCAGGCTCTCAATCCAGGCCGAAAGTGACGATCAGGTCTCCCGCTGCAATAGACACCATCTGTTTTCCATTGGCAAGATAACTGATTGGCGATGCGAACACCGGGCCGTTAGAGGAGAAGGTCCACAGCCGGTCGCCGGTGGTAGAGTTCAAAGCGAAGATCATGCCTTCCAGCGTCCCGCCAAATACCAGGTTCCCACCCGTCGCCATTACGCCTCCCCAAGGAGGAGTGAGGACTTTATGTTGCCACTTGATCGTTCCGGTTCCGGGATCGATCGCCGTGACTGCGCCCCAGCTTTCCTCCGGCGCGCCGATACCTTGAGTCTTGGCTCCGCCCAGTGCCGGATCATAAGCACCCGCATTGGCCAAGCCTCCGCCAGCAGGCGGCCTATCCGGCTGATCGGTCGTTGGATGAGGGACCGCGTTCTTCGAGAACCTCCGGTGTTCCTCCCGCGCAAAGACATAGAGAAGCTTGGTGAGGGGGCTGTAGCTGTGTGACATCCAATTGGCCCCGCCATCCACGCCGGGCCAAGTATGATCGTTGCCTTCGGCCGTGGGCTCGTTGCCTGGAATAACTTCCGGACGGCCGTTGTCGTCGAAGCCTTTCGCCCAGGTCTGCTTGACGAAAGCCTTCGCCGTCAGAAACTTCCCGTTAGTGCGGTCGAGCAGATAGTAGAATCCATTGCGATTGGCCCAAGCGAGAGTCTTTTTCATTTCGCCGCGAAACTCGGTATCGAGCAGGATGGGAATCTGCGTCGAATCCCAATCGTGCAAATCGTGGGGCGTAAACTGGAAATACCATTTCAGCTTCCCGGTGTCGGGGTCCAGCGCCAGCACCGAGCACGAATACAGGTTGTCGCCCAGGCGGAAGTCGTCGTTGTAATCCGGCCAGGGATTGCTGGTGCCCCAGAAAAGGGTATTCGTTTCCGGGTCGTAGGAGCCGTTGTTCCAGGTGGTCACGCCGCCGGTCTTCCAGGAATCTCCGGCCCAGGTTCCGAAGTTCGCTTCGCCCGGCTGTGGAATGGTGTTGAAGCGCCACAGACGCTGACCTGTCTTCGTATCGTAAGCATCCAGGAATCCATTGACACCGTGCTCGCCGCCCGCCATTCCAACAATCAGTTTGTCTTTCACTACCAGAGGCGCTCCCGGCGCCGCGTAGCCGCCGGCTGCGGTGTAGTCGCCCATCTCGGTCTTCCACAGTTCGTGACCGGATCTCGCGTCCACAGCGACGACGTGCATGTCGAGCGTATTCATGAACAGCGTGTTGCCCAGTATCGCGAGACCGCGATTGACTTTGCCGCAGCAATTGAAGGTACGCGGCGGATTCCGGTATTCATAGCTCCACAATTGGCGCCCGGTGGTTGCATCCAGCGCATAGATGGCATTCTCCGGGCGCGTCAGGTACATGATGCCGTTGGCCACCAGCGGCGTGGTCTCAAACTTCTCGATGTGCCGGCCCTGGAACAGCCACTTCACGTGGAGATTTTTCACGGTCTGGACATTAATCTGATTCAAGCTACTGTAGCGCCAGCTATTGTAGGAGGCCGAATACATGAGCCAGTTGCCAGGCTCATCAGCGGCCTTAAGCAGCCGCTCAAAAGTCACGGGACCCTGGGTCGTGGGCGCCTGCCCTTTCAAGGTCCAGACCCCTGCCGCTGCTGTCAACACCGCGGCTCCGAACCAAACGTTCCACTTCTGCATTCTCATTGCGCCCCCTTCAGGGAATTCAAGTAAGCCACCAGATCGTCGAGTTCCTTTTTGCTGAGCGTGCTTTCATAGGACGGCATAACCGTAGGCTTATCCCGGCGAACTTCCTTGATGTTTTCCTTTAGGAAGGATCGCGGGTTGCCACCTATATCCCGCACCTGTACGGACAGGTCGTCTTCATTGAGCCGGATGCCCGAAACTGTCGAGCCGGACGTCATGACCAATTGGACCGCGCGATACTTATTGGGGACGAACGCTTCCGGCTTAACGATCGACTCCTCGAGAAACGCCAAGCCACGCCGCCGCCCTATGTCGGTCAGGTCCGGTCCCAAATCCGACCCTTCGTTGCCGATTCGGTGACAGGCGGCACACCCGCCTTTGGCGTAGATGACCTTGCCGGCTTCGGCATCGCCGGGCGCCTTCTCCTTAAGACCCTGAGATCCGATTCGCTTCACAAAGCCGACCAGCCTCCAGACGTCATCATCACCCACTCGAACCGCAGGCATTTCAGTGCCGGGAATTCCGCTGCGGATGGTCACGAACAGTTCCGGATCCGATCCTCCCATTTCATAAACGCCCGCCGTCAAGTCAGCTCCCCGGCCGCCTTCGCCGTGGCCGCCGTGGCAATAGGAGCAATGCAACTGGAATAAACCACCACCTTGCTGGATATCCGCGTCAGTGTTGAAAGGATTAGTCCGCGCGATGTCTCTGCCACGCACTGCTTCGCCGGTCAACGCGGGGTTTTGCACTCCCTGCGCCATTACAAACACTGTTGGGGCTAAAACGAAGTTAGCAATTCTAAGCCACATATTGATATCAATTCCTCGCTCCGATCTCAATTCCTCACTCAAAGGTGGACCTTCCAACGCGCACGCAAAGCATCTACGGCTTAATCGATTTGACGGTCAAGTAGTTGATCGACCCGTTAACCTGTTTGAACCAATGCGGCGTCCCCGCCGGTATCACCAGCACGTCCCCCTTTTTCAGGTTGTACGTCTGGCCGTTCTGAATGTCCTTGGCGGTCATCTGACCGGGCCGGGTTTGCTTGGGTTCCACTGCGGTGCCGCCGACAACAATGGTCGCGCTTCCGTCCATGACATAGAAAATGTCAGTCTCCTTTTCATGGATCTCGATGTTTCCGTTCGCGGTACGCTTGTTGGTCTGTACGTTGTATCCATCCCCGGGGATCAGCGGGTTCGCGTTCTTCTTATCAAAGTTGTCGAGCACCCGTTGGCTATCCATGTAGGTGGGGCCCCCGCTATTGTCAGCGGCGGGCGCCGAGCGCTGCACCAGGACGAGCGCCGCAAATGCAGCCATGCTCAAACCCACTGCTCCCATAATTGGTTTCATTAGCTTGCTCCTTAGGAATCTTCTATTATAGATTGGACCTGCCGGAATATGCGATGGACTGATATGTCCGGCGAACTCGTTCGACTACGGAGGAGTTGTAAGGCGAGGCTGGAAGAGAAGCCATCGGCCTGCAGAATGCCCTGGCTCAGGTGTCCGGATACTCGCCCCCTGCGATTCGGCGAGTAGGCGAACCGGACCGCCGGACGGCGCACTCCAACCGGGTCACCCGGCGGACGTCTCGCGTCACTGCTATCCCGCGCAATTAAGCGTCGATTCAGCACGAGGCATCCAAGTTGGATGCGAACCGCTCAGGGATTACGCGCTCTCGCCCAAAGCAGAGCAACCGATTTGACCAAGAATTCAGCAAGGGCCGACCCACAGGCATTGTCTCTGAGGGGCTTAGGACCGGCCCCGGTGCCTTCAAGACGGCGCTCCTATTTCACACCGATACACGATTTCCAGAATCTTTTTCTATTTTGAACCATCTAGTTCGATATGAAGGGAGTCTGTTTTAATGACGAACGCGCTGGGGAAGAAGAGGACACCAACGACCAAAGGCTCGCCGCATTAACAGGAGAAATGATATGGGCAAGTTACAGGGAAAAGTGGCAGTCATCACCGGCGGCACTGAGGGGATAGGGTTAGCTACAGCGCAGCTCTTCGTCAAAGAGGGGGCCTATGTCTTCATCACGGGCCGTCGCCAGAAGGAACTCGATGAGGCCGTGAAGGCGATCGGCAGCAACGTGACTGGCGTTCAGGGAGACGTCGCCAAACTGGCCGATCTGGATCGGCTCTACGAGACGGTCGGCAAGGTGAAGGGGCTAATCGATATTATTTTCGCCAACGCCGGCGTGGGTGAATTTGTTCCCTTCGGTAAAGTCTCCGAAGAGCATTTCGACAAGCTATTTAACATCAACGTAAAGGGTGCACTATTCACGATCCAAAAGGGCTTGCCGCTCTTGAATGACGGTGGCTCTATCGTCCTCACGGGCTCCGTCGCGGGCGTAAAAGGCACTCCCGCCTTTGGCGTTTACGCCGCGAGCAAGGCTGCGATTCGCTCTTTCGTGCGCACCTGGACCACGGATCTCAAAGATCGTCATATCCGATCAAATGTTGTGAGCCCGGGTCCGATCAGGACGCCCCTGGCGAACCGACAATCGGCGGAGGTAATTGCGCGCATTGTGTCCACCGTCCCGATGGGACGCATGGGGGAACCCGATGAGGTTGCTAAGGCGGCGTTGTATCTGGCGTCGGACGACTCGAGTTTCGTCTCAGGCATCGAACTATTCGTAGACGGCGGCAGAGCGCAAATCTAATAAACGCAGGTAGCCGCGCCCGGCCCGCACGAGGTCCGCATCGATGGTTGTCGCAAGAGTGATCGACGAAGTTGACAGTTTCAGTTGCCCAACCAGACATGAAAGGAAATCTCCATGACTAAAGTCCCCGAACGTACCGCTCCTAAAACGTGAAATCCTGGTTGTCGGCCCTTACGGCGTTCTTGGCACGGGAGTCCTTGATGCGGCAGCCGCAGATCCCTCCTGGCGGGTCACAACAGCAGCTCGACGGCCCGCACCCACCTATCGTCCTAACACCGCATATCGTCACATCGGTGTCGACCTCATGGATCGTGAAGGGACGATCAAGACATTCTCTGAACTCGCTAGTGTGACCGACCTGGTGTTTGCCGCGTACGTCGAGAAGCCTACCATGGCGGAGACCGTCGAACCGAATGCTCGGATGCTCAAAAATACACTCGATGCCCTCGCAGCGCGCAACGTCCCACTCCAGCGCATTGTGCTCGCAGGCGGCGCCAAATCCTATGGATTCAGTCTCGGTGCCTTCACTGACCCTGCAAAAGAGACCGAGCCTCGTCTGATTGCGCCGATCCATTATCACCAGCAGGAAGATATTGCAGCTGCTTGGTCGGAGAAGAATGGAGCAAGCTGGACAGTCCTGCGTCCTCATCTCGTGATGGGGCCGAGTTTGAATTCTCCGATGAACCTTGTGACGAGTCTTGCCACCTATGCCGCGATGAGCCGTGAATTGGGCGTCCCGCTGAGATTCCCTGGACGACAGGCAGGATGGAATACCCTTCAGGAGACCACTGACGCAGAGCTCTTCGGGCGCGCGACGTTGTGGGCACTGAGCGATGAGAGAGCGAAGAACGAAGTCTTCAATGTCTCGAATGGCGATGTCTACCGCTGGCGTCAGATGTGGAATGTCTTGGCCGAGTTTTATGATCTTCCGGTCGCGGAGCCGCTGGCAATGTCGACCGTTTCCGAGATGAGCGAGAAGGCACCCTTGTGGGACGCAATGGTTGAGCGCTATGGGCTCCACGCAACCCCGTACGATCAGATCGCAAACTGGGCATTTGTGGACTGGATGCTCAACTTCGGTGAAGAGACGATCCAGAGCACGATCAAGATCCGCCACGCCGGTTTCGGAGACTCGATCGACACACACGTAAGCTTCAAGCGTCAACTGACCCGGCTGCGGGAGATGCGGATCATTCCTTGAGCGCGAGATTGATTTGGAGAAACTTCAATGAGTGCTCGACATCATTTCGCCCCCGGCGATCAATGGGATCGAGATCTATACTCGAGGGAGCGTGTCCTGAATTCCACCATCATCGCCGCCGATATCAGCAGGGGCTGGGAAGAATATCTTGAGATTTTCGACGTATTCTACGCCGATGATGTCGAGGTGACCGCCGACACGGAGACAGGCCCGATACGTGGCAAAGAGCACATTCGGGCGCTCCTATTCAAGTTCCTTGCTCCCTTCATGTGATGGTTGAAATTGGTGGCCTTGCTATAAACGTTCGAGAGAGCCCAATTCATGGAGACGCAGCGGATGAGACGCATTCGGCCTGGTCAGTTGATCTGATCGGGGTGTCGGGCAGGACAGCAACCTGGCCTGGTGCGCTCTTCGAAGATGGGCCGATTCCCGCGTGGCATACGAACGTCATTACGACCATCAGCAAACCGGCGGGCCGCTAACCGTCGACGATCTTAATCTCAGCCCATCACTGGCCACTGTTGAATATGCCCGTCCGTCTTAGCCACCGGCATGTTTTCACCGCAAGATTCTGATAGGGACGTTCACATGGTCCCTCGTCGGCAGGTCTACGAAATTCAGTGCAGACCACATGGGGCACACTTAACGGTTCTCGACGCAGCAAGAGCCTGGAAGAGACCGCGAAATTCGGGCGATCACAAATTGCGGACCACTTGCATTAGATTCCTGATCTTACGCTCCGAGGACGCTTTGCCACTTTTGAGGTTTTGTACTATGCAGAAGCCGTCGAAGAACGTCAGCACAACATCGGCGATTATGCCCGGGTCCAATTTTGGCTCTTCCGCCTCGATGTTTTTTATAAGCAATCGCGTGAGTTTCTGTTGAGCGCTCGAAATAATTTCCTGCGCTTCGGCTGGCAGACCCGCTAGCTCGCGCATCGAATTCACCGCAAAGCATCCTCGCTGGTCGTCCTCGCAGCCAAAACCTAGTCTCAAAAACCTCTCAATGTTGCCCCAACCGAGCGGCTGTGATGTCAGGATTTCCGCGCCACGAGTTTGGACGTAGCGCTCAAGACTTGCAAGAAAGAGGTCCTCCTTATCTTTGAACTCCGTATACAGGCCCGACTTGTTGACGCCGGTCGCCTGTTCCAGGTGCTGAACTGTCGTGTTCGCGAAGCCCTGTTTCCAAAAGACCGGGATGGCCCTGTCCAGCACACCCTCACGATTGAACTTTTTCGGTCGTCCCATATATTCCCGCAACAATCAAGAACTGATGTTCTCTACCGCTAACGGTACAGAACAGTAGATGCGTCGATGAACCAAACGGTTCATAATCGCCCCCTTGGCGCGATTTCGGCCTCACGAGGCTGCGCGCAAGGTAATGAGCTATTGATTCCTTTCCCTACGGGTACCTAAACTAACGGGTGTCGAGCCACTTTCGAATATTCGAGACGGTATCCTCGTAGAACGTCTTGTAAAGACCATGCGATACGTAGCCAATATGCGGCGTTGCCAGTACGTTGTCCAGCGTCCGGAAGGGGTGAGACGGAGGCAGCGGCTCAGTGTCGAATACGTCGATCGCCGCGCCGGCGATTTGCTTGTTCTTCAACACGCTGATCAAAGCTTGCTCTTCGACGATCGGCCCGCGCGACGCATTGATCAACCGGGCCGTTGGCTTCATTCTCTCCAGCTCCGCGGCCCCTACCAGGCCGCGCGTACGGCTGCTCAACACCAAATGGATCGTCAGGATGTCGGCCCGCTCGAACAGCTGGTTCTTGGAAACCAGGATTGCGCCCGCGGCTTTGGCGGCCTCGGGCGTCATGTTCTGGCTCCAGGCAATCAGATTCATTCCAAAAGCGCTCCCGACCAGCGCGACCTGTGATCCAATCCGCCCAAGTCCCAGAACTCCCAGGGTCTTTCCACGGAGATCCGTGCCCACTGTTTGCTGCCAGCCGCCGGATCGGACGGAGTTGCTCTCCGTCACGATATGTCGCGCGGAGGCCAGGATCAGCGCCCAGGTAAATTCGATCGTCGGGTCCGACCTATACCCCGTGTGAACCACTGCGATCCCATGATCGCCCGCGGCGGCGACATCGATCGACGCGTTTACAGATCCCGTCGAGGCAATGAGCTTGAGATTGGGAAGGCGGTCAATGACGTTGCGGGGCAGCGGGGTCCGCTCGCGCATGACACAAACGACATCAAAAGGCAGCAACCGCTCAATCACGGCGTCCGGATCGGCGAGGTGGTCCTGAAATACGGCGATGTCCGCTCGATCGCGGAGCACCGACCAATCGGTGCTCTCAAGCGCCACATTTTGGTAATCGTCCAGAACAGCGATCTTGTACTTCTTCATTGGCATCCATCCCGCGGTGATTGATTCGAGCCTTCGCGTCCCGCGACGTCAGGTTCCGGTGTAAGTGAAGGGAGCCTCCGGCTCTGCATGGTCGCCTTGCTACCTATCGTCCCATTGATCGGTAAATACCACCGGCGCCCAGCTATACACACTCCCCTCTTTACGCAAGCGACCCAGGGCAGGAAATAATGACGAATGCGGCGCCGCGATCAAAACATCCTCGCGCGCGAGCTTAGACAGCAATTGATTCCGCGTCACCGCAGCCGCAGTCTGGTCAATGTCGAAAATCGCGGTGACCTCGGGATGCTGCAGCTGGACCCGCTGTGCATGGACGATGTCGCCCCAAAACAGGATTTTTTGTCCCTTTGACGAGAATTCATAGCCGGTATGTCCCGGGGTATGACCAGGCAGCGGGACGAGTTGCATGCCGTCGACGATTGGCTCGGAGCCACTAAACGTGTGCCACTTACCGGCCTTGATGTACGGTGCTGCGATGGCTTGCGCACTCTGGAAGAACGGTTGCGCATCCTTCGGCGCCTTAGCAGCGATTTCCGGCGACAACCAAAAGTCGCTTTCAGCCTTCGCCACGTAAACATCGGCATTTGGAAAGACGCACTTTCCGTCCTGAGTGGTCAGGCCGCCGATGTGATCGGAATGGAGGTGCGTGACTAAAACAATGTCGACTTCTTCCGGCGTGTAGCCTGCGCTGCGGAGGCTGGCGGCCAAGCGTCCGAGCGCTCCCCCGCCCCACCAGGCGCCGGCGCCCGCATCGACGAGGATCAGTTGTTTGCCGGTGTTGACCAGGAAGCCCGTATCAGCAGTATCCAGCATGTGCGGATCTTCATGCAGCCCCTTTACAACACCATCCATCGTCGCCTTCGTTCCGTTCAGCCAGTGCGGATCGAATACACCGGTACCATCGTACAGGGCCGTCACTTCGAGGTCGCCGACCTTCAGTCGGTAGAAGCCCGGCGCCTGATCATGATGCTGGGGTGAGGCAGCCAGAGCTGCATTCGGACCGGCGATAAAGCTGGCCAGCGCTGCCAGGAGAGCGGCGGCGAAGCGCATCGAATTTCTCTTGAGCACGTTCCCTTGTAATTTCATGTTCGTTGCTTCCTTCCTGTCGTCTTATCAGTCTTCTGCCGAGTAGACCTTTCGTTCGAACTGCTTCAGAATTGTCCTCTACTTCTCTACGGCATCGTTCACATAGTCAACTGGCACCCAGGTATAGGTGTGCCCGTCTTTCCTGATGTGCCCCAATCCTGGAAAGGGCAAGTGGTCGGGCGCGACAATATAGCCCTTTCTGGCTGCATCCTCAAGAAGATTTCTTCGCGTCGCGGCGGCGGCCGCGGCGTCGGAATCGAAGCGAAGAGAAATGTCCGGATCGTCCACCTGCAGAGCGATGTTGACGACGTCGCCCCAGAACATCACCTTTTCTCCGCCGTTCTCAAGAATGTAAACGGTCAGGCCGGCCGTGTGGCCGTAAGCAGGCACGGAGCGGAATCCGGGGAAGAACTCCGTGGCGCCTTCGAACGTCTTCAGCTGTCCGCTGTCCATGTAAGGCTTGACCTTCGGGTCGACTTGGGCAAAAAACGTCTTCTGCGGCTCGACCGCGGTTACTGCAATCGACTTGTTGAACCAGTAGTCGACCTCTCTTTTGTTGATGTGAATCGTCGCGTTCGGAAAAACCTTCGTGTTCCCATTCATCAGGCCCCCTGTAAGGTCAGGATGAATGTGGGTGACGAAGACGTCGGTAATGTTCTCAGGCGGGGCCCCCGCCGCTCGCAGGGACTGCGGCAGTTTGCCAGCCGTCGGGCCGACCAGTTCGGACGAGCCGGCGTCAATTAGGACAAGCTTGTTCTCATACTTGATCAGAAAGGCGTTGACGGAAGCGTCCACCGGCGACTTTTCGAAGTGCCGCGCCAGGAGACGTTCAACCTCGCCCGGCTTGGCGTTTTGAATCAATTCCTTAGTCAGTCCGAGACCGACGGTTCCATCCGAAACGGCAATCACATCAATCTTGCCGACCTTCGTTCTGTAAATGCCTGCTTGACTACGATCAAGCTTCGACACTGTCGAGAGAGATATAACCGGCTTGTCCGAGGATTGCTGCGCATACGCCGCGAGGCCGATGACGAGCAACGCCGGCGCCACGATTTGTGGCACGCGAATGTACAGTGGCTTGAGTTTCGTTCCTGACATCTGTGATTTCCGTGTTTCGTTGACTGCGACGTTTTCAGAATTCACGCCCTCTACGCCTTTTTTAGCAGCGGAGCCGGCATTTGACGATTCCATCTTCATACTGAACCAGATGGTTCAAAACCAGGGAAGGATTCACGAGATCAGGGCCAGCACTGTGGACCTCTTGGTGCGACTTCGGCCTCGCGAGGCTGCGAGCAAGGTAATAAGCTATTGATTCCGCGAGTACCTAATCGAACGGTAGAGCCTCCCCAAAAGAACACCTCGCGCATTTCCCGGTAGTGCTCAAATCTGATCGACGCGAGAGTCTGGAGGCATATACGTACCCAAACCGTACAGATCAGCCTCCACGCCGCGAGGATGGGCGAACAAGAGGCTCTGTCGATCCGCGTCGGCCGGATCCTCAGTGATCGTCCAATCCGCGATGTTGGGAGGGTCTTGTTCTCCGGTGAATCCCAGAGCATGGCGGTCGAGGACGATGTCAACGTTTTCGCAGAAATGCTCGATGACCTGTAGACCTTGGAAAGCGAGGTGCCGCCTTTAAAGAGGCAGCGTCAGGGACTTACCTCACCTGTTGAACACGAGCAAGGTCGACGTCGCGGACGCATACAATTTCCCTCGCGTATCAGTCAGTTTGGCCTCGGCGAACGCCACCCTTTGGCCGAACGAAAGCAACTGACCCTCTGCGCGCAAGAGTCCGATGTCTTTCGTAATCGCCTTGTGATAGGCGACCTTCAGCTCCAGTGTCGTGTAGGCCTGCGATGCGGTAAGACGGGAATGCACGGCGCAGCCGCAAGCGGAATCGAGCAGTGTAGCGGCATAGCCACCATGCACTGCACCAATCGGATTGTAGGCGTGCTCTCCGGGAGTCCCCGCAAAAACAGCCTTGCCAGCTTCGACTTCAACAAACTCGAAATCAAGCGCTGCCAGAATGCCGGGCTTGCGTCCCGAAGCCATCAGAGCGCGCAGTTGCGACAAACCGTCAAGGCCGCCGCCGACTTCATCCACGAGGCTCATGTGTGTGAGGTGGACCCCATCGTTTGGACAAAATTTTGAGCGTCCTTAGATGGAGCGGCGGGTTGACCAAGACGGCGGCCCGAAGGCCGCCATCCATTC
>Ga0185299_10005906_pt1 | contig 13377 bp, 9 predicted proteins | sample PaiPotPPA55metaG_FD_128002 | JGI IMG/M metagenome (GOLD analysis project Ga0185299, IMG submission 128002) | Iron sulfur acid spring bacterial and archeal communities from Banff, Canada, to study Microbial Dark Matter (Phase II) - Paint Pots PPA... ...
CGGGGTGGCAGTTTCGGGGCGGACCTGGACGAGCCCTTTTCACTTCTGATTCCAGGCGCGGCCTACGCTTGTCACCCGGAGCCAAAGTTGATATCGGTTGGCTCCGTTATGATCAGACGCCGGCGCTTAACGCGCAGGTCTCAGAAAAAACGCCAGCAATACAATGAGATCACCTTTCGAGAGGATCGAGTGGTTCTATCGGGCATAGGCGCAGCAATCTTGGTTTTTTTTGAGACCGTGCCAGCGTTTGCCACCGGTTTTTTCGGCCCCGTTCAATATCTGGATAATGGCGGAAAAAATGTCGACGCATCTCCCGAATTTTATTGGGAGCTCGAAGTCAAGCGGCTGGCCGGAAACTTTCATCCGGCTGAAAGGTTGCTGCTGGCAAAAATAGATGATTCTCAAAGCGAGTCCGAGAGCCATTCAAAAGCGGAGGCGACGGCGGATGCCGACTTAAAAGATTTCGATCAGGCAATCCTGGAGGGGCGAATCAAACCACCCGACCCGGCAAAGGCGCGGACAGATCATGCCGCTGCCCGCGAGCTCATCGCCAGGACGGATGAGAAAACCGCAGATTCGCTGCCGGAAGAGTTTGAGTCGGAATTCTCGGATTACCACCAGGGTGCGTTCGCCTATCGCCGCGGGAAAGATCATTGGGACGATGCACGCAAAGCTTGGGAACGGTTGCTGCAACGGCCGGAATCGGAGAGAAAATATCGGACAGTTTGGGCGGCGTTCATGCTGGGAAAAATGGCGCTTAAAAGCGGGAGTCCAGATGCCGTAAATTGGTTTGAGCGAACTCGTGGATTTGCGCGAGCCGGATTCGCCGATTCACTTGGAATGGCCGCAGACAGCTATGGATGGGAAGGTCGTAGCGAGTGGAAACAGAATCATCCGGAAAGGGCTGCGCCCCTCTTTCTGACACAATTGGCTCTGGGTGATACCAGCGCAATCGTCTCTTTGAAAACGCTGATCCCCGATCGATCATCGGTGGACGGAATGTTGAATTACGGGCCGGAAGTAGATGATATCAGTAAATGGACGGCTGACCAGAAAAGCGCCCACGACCGGAAAGCGCTGGATGATTTGCGATCTGCGGCCAAAGATCCGTTGCTTCGTTCGTTGGTGACGGCTCATATTCTTGCGACAGAAACGGCAGCGGAAAACGCTGACGCATCGCAGGGGGAATCGCAATCGGGTGCACTAAATCGGAGCGCGCGTTGGCTATCGGTTATTAAAGACGCGAACCTGGAACAAGTCGACGAAGCGGAATATTTAGGTTGGGTTGCCTATAACAATGGCAACTACAACGAAGCAGATCGCTGGCTGCAACTGGCTAAAAATGATTCTCCTGCGGCCTATTGGTTGCGAGCGAAACTTCAGCGGCGGAACGGCCGGCTTGATGAAGCGGCTAAAAGCATGGCTCTTGCCTGGCAATCGATCCATGACCTATCCCATTATACCGGATGGTCCGGATCGACAGAAGACCGGTATTTGACTGGGAATGAGGAGGGGGGATGGACATTTGACAGCGCGGCGAGCGGCGATTTTGGCAGTCTTCGTCTTGAGCGACGCGACTTCGTCCAAGCGTTGGAAACGTTTTGGCGCGGTGGACTTTGGGATGACGCCGCCTACGTCGCGGAGCACGTTCTTTCGGCAGACGAACTGAAAGCGTTCGTTGATCAACAGCCCGACTCGATGGGTACGACGGATGACACCAATCCGGAAAAGCGTTTAGGGAACCTGAAATATTTGTTAGGCCGCCGACTCGTTCGAGAAGATCGCTACGATGAGGCGGCACGGTATCTGGATCCGCCTTATGACAAAGTTCTCGAAATATATGTCAAGGCGTTGAAGGACGGGGCTGACGAGAAATTATCGAAAGTAGAGCGCGCTCGAGCTTGGTTCACCGCCGCGTGGTTAGCCCGTTTCGATGGCATGGAATTGATGGGCACAGAAGCGTCGCCGGATGGATTCGATAGCCGGGGCGCCTTCGAAAATGTCGATGTGGCCTCTCAACGGTCCTCAGGATTTTGGAATTTGACGGCCTTTGTCAACGGCAAGGAAACGGTCGCGAAAGTTCCGCTGGTCTTGAAGCCTTCAAAAGACGAAGTCCAACGGCTGGGCAAATATCGGACGGTGCCGAACCTCCGCTACCATTATCGGATCATTGCCGGTGCTCTGGCTATCCGTGCTGCCGGCCTTCTACCGGATAACACGCCGGAACTTGCAGACGTTATCAATTCGGCCGGCCGCTGGGTCGCGGATCGTGATGACAAGATCGCAAATCGCTACTTCCAGTTGTTGGAAACACGGTGCGCAAAAACCGATTTGGGTCGCTCGGCGATTCTCCGGCACTGGTTTGTCGATGAAACCGGTCCCTGGAGCGAAGAACAAGGAGCGAAACGCACAGCCGTGCGCCAGGCGTTGGGGATTAAGGATGAGTGAGCCCGACATGAATCTGCCTGTGCATTTGCTCGCAATAATTATTTCATGCGTTCTTTTGAAGGCGGCGCCCTCAAGTTTTTCAGAGGAACCTTACCCCGAAGACCCAAAAACGTTTGTCGAAATGCAATGGGGAACCAAAATCTCCATGCGAGACGGAATTCAATTAAACGCAACAATCTACATTTGCGCCGATAGAGAGAACTCGAATGCGGTAAAGACGCCTACCATAGTATTGCTTACTCCGTACACCACGGATTCGTATCACGCCGTTGCAATGTATTTCGCTCAGCGGGGATATTCGTGCGCGCTGGTAGACTGCCGCGGTAGAGGTAACTCCAATGGTAAGTTCGACCTGTATCTATATGACGCGAGGGATGCCTATGACGTAATTGAATGGGTTGCGAAACAAGATTGGTGCGATGGTAAAGTCACCATGTGGGGAGGATCCTACTCTGGCATGAATCAGTGGCTCGCGGCGAAAGAATCTCCTCCTCGGCTGCTAACGATCGTTCCGGTCGCCTGCGCTCGGTCTAGCGTTGATTTTCCCATCTACCGCGCAATTCCTATTCCTTATTTGATGCAGTGGCTAACTCTTGTGTCGGGTGCCACAGATCAAAAAAATATTTGGGAAGACAACAACTTCTGGACCCAGATATTTTATGCGGCGTACAAGAACTTTGTTCCATTCCGTAAACTAGACTCTTTCGTTGGCAATCCTTCTCAGATCTTTCAAAGATGGCTAACCCATCCGGAGACGGATGCGTTCTGGACTTCTCTAAGCCTGACTTCTGACGAATTATCGAAAATAGCGATCCCAATCTTAACGATCACCGGCCAATATGACGCCGATCAACTGGGAACTTTGACTCTCTATAAAGATCACCTCCGATGTGGAACAAGAGAAGATCAAGATTACCTGGTGATTGGTCCGTGGGACCACGCGGGAACACGAAATCCGACTTCTGAAGTGGGAGGTGTCAAGTTCGGTCCGGATAGTATGTTGAACGTGAAAGATCTTCATTTGCGATGGTGGGACTGGAAGCTAAAGTCTGGCCCGCGACCTGAATTCCTCAAAGATCATGTTGCTTATTACGTCATTGGTCCGGGAAACGAAGGCAAAGGGATGTGGAAGTACGCATCGACTCTGGAAAGCATTGAAAGTGAGCGTCGAGCCTTCTATTTCTCTTCGCAGAACGGAGCCTCCAAGCTTTTCGAATCTGGTAAACTGACCGAAAAGCCAGGTTCCGGCGGAGCGGACATGTACGTATATGATCCTCTTGACTGTCGGCGGGGCAACGAAGTTGAGAACATTCCGTACAACGACGCAACCACGAACATCGATCAGCGGCTAGCTTCAAGTATTAATGGAGACGGGCTCATTTATCATAGTGAGCCCTTTGCAGAAGAAATGCTATTGTCTGGCTTTCCGAAGGCATCGCTCTGGTTCGAAATGGATGTGCCAGACACCGATATTGCTCTGAATCTCTACGAAGTTCTTCCTGATGGGACAGCATTGAATATTTGGAGTGATATTGTTCGGGCCCGCTATCGGGAATCCGAACAGGCAGCGACATTGATGACTCCAGGTCGGGTCAGCCTCTTCAAATTTGAACCGGGCTGGTTTGTAGCCAGGAGGTTTGCAAAGGGAAGTCGGTTGAGATTGATAATTGCGGCCCCGAATTCCATTTATTGCGAAAAGAATTACAATTCTGGAAGTACCGTCGCTGACGAGACGAAAGAAAGTGCCCGGACGGCTCATGTAATCTTGCACCACGATCCCGATCACCAAAGTATGCTGGATCTGCCTTTGGCACCCTATAAGGAGCCGCCCCTCCAGGCTCGTGAATTGAAGTAGCGGACGTTTTTGCAGGTGTCCCATTTTCGACACAACAGGATCCCACTGTGGAGATTTTCAAAGATGCATTCGAGATCAAGGCTGAAAGTCCCCTCGATCTGCTTTACGTCGCGGCTACGATCGCGCTTATCGGTCTCGCGCTTTATCTGACGCGTGGTTCAGAATCGGAAAAGAAACAAATATGGGCCCTGCGCTCCTGCAGCGTTTTATGTTTTCTGGTTCTGTCCGTGCGCGGAGCGGAGCCGCCTGCTGAGAACCTTCCGGCGCCGCTGCCAATCCCAGCAATTCCAAAGCAGAAGCTTGTCGTCGGCGTCGCCGTTGGTCCGCCATTCAATATCCAGAACGCCGACGGCTCTTGGACGGGCATCAGCGTCGAGTTGTGGCGACAGATCGCGAAAGAGCTCGGCGTCGATTTTGAGTTTCGCGAGACCAACCTCGCTGGAAATTTTGCCGGGCTTGCCGAGGGTTGGCTCGATGTTTCAGTCGGTCCACTGACGATTACCGAGCGGCGCGAGGAGGTCTGCGATTTTACGCACGCCTACTTTGCTTCTGTTCTGGCCGTCGCTGTGCCTGCAAACCGCTTGTCTGGCAGCGCCCGATTTCTGGTCGCCTTCTTCGACTGGACCATGTGGTGGGCGGTTCTCAGGATCGCGATTGGGCTGCTCGCGATCATGGCGGTCGTGGCCGGGCTGATCTGGCTTTGCGAACGCCGCGCGAACCCGACTCAGTTTGGCGACGGGCATCGCGGACGAGGCTTTGGCGCGGCTCTGTGGTGGTCAGCAGTTACCATGACAACGGTAGGCTACGGCGATGTTTCCCCGCGGACCCTCAAAGGGCGGATCATCGCTGTCGTGTGGATGTTCGTCAGTCTGGTGCTGGTTTCGACGTTCACGGCGGCGATGGCGTCGGTTTTGACGACAGAGCGGCTCAGCCACAGTACCGCCATCCGCGGTCTCGATGACCTTCGGCAGATCCACGTCGGTACTTTCGCGGATAGCTCCAGCGCTCAATTTCTCGAGAGAAATCACATCGATTACAAGGCTTTTGGACGCGCCGAACTGTTTAAAGCGCTCAAGGATGGAAAAATTCAGGCTGTGCTCTACGACGAGCCGTACCTGCGATACGAGGTCCGCAACCGATACTGGGGTCAGTTCACCGTGTTTCCATTAGATGCGGACACCCAACTTTATGCTTTTGCGGTCAGGGAAGGCAGTCCGTTGCGCGAACCAATAAATCGGGCGCTGCTGCGCGCGATCCATGATCCGGCCTGGAACGACCTGCTCTACCGCTACTTGGGAAGATCATCCGGGTAGCCTGCATCGCTGACAAATCCTGAGAGATTTGTCAGCGATGCAGGCTGTAGCAGCGGGACTCTCCGGCCACGCCTGAAAATTCCGCTGCTTTCTAGTCGGCAATGAGCTCATGGCTTCTTCCAGCGTGTGATTTTTGCGGGCTAGCGGAGCGCGTCCCTGCCATCGGAAGGTCGAATACCTGCCCGACTACTAATAATCAAAGTCGCACGGTGGATATTTAAACCGAACAGGCACTGGCCGAGTCAAAAGGTCGACATAAAAAGCATAGAACTGGGCATTGTTCAGGTGGAAAATCACCTTCGAATCCTGCAGTAAGCTAATATTCGGATAAGGATTGGAAGTACTCGGGATGGACTTGCCGTAGTCCTGGTCAAAGGTCGTGTGCATATCGACCCATAGATCGCGCACGTCGGTAGCAAACTCCGGATGAACGAAAAACGCGAAAGCAGTCGTGTCGAAAATAAAGGGTATGAACGGCGGAGGATTAGGGCCGAAGAAAGAGGCATTTGCCTGTTCAAAGAGCTCCGTGATTATTGTTTGCGGCTTGTGCTGGGTGATCTGATCGAAGACGGGCTCGGTCAGAGGAAGAGTATTTGTACAATCAAGGGGAATGATGTAATGCGGAATGGCTGCGCGTAGTACCACTTGCGTAGCTTCGGGGTCAAACCACCAATTGAATTCCGCGTGATCAAGATAGGCGTTGCCCGGCACAAACATTTGCCCCGCCATTGTCACGATCTGTTTAATCAGAGGAACAATCGTTGGATCCTTTCGAATCGCGAGCGCCATGTTCGTGGGAGGTGCGATCTCCAGGATTGTCACCTGATGCGGATAGCGATGCACCGTCTCAATGATGAAATCAACGGCGTCTTGTTTTGCCGGCCTTGTATGGGTAGCAAACCCGTCGGGTGGCGGGACTAGCTGATTCGGACCCGGCTGCGGGCTTGAATAAGCACCGATATAGTCAATCGGTTGGCCGAATAGAAGTACTTCGTAAAGGTAAGAGTTATAGTCATGCAAAAGTGGGTATTGCGCGCCGACGTAGACCTTGACCCTCTTTTCAATTCCCAGTCGCTCAACCGCCTTAAGGCAATCGGAAACCCCTTGATCGCGCCATTGATTTCCGGAGGGAATAGTGAATCCGAGCAGATCGATGACACCCTCGGCATAGAGCTGAGCGGCCATGACGGCGACTTGACCATCGTCGCCGATGGTGTTGAAGTCGGTGTCGATAATTACTTTCGCAGGATCGGCGAAGGTCGACGAGGCGGCGAAAGACAAGCAAAACAGAAGACTACTTAGAATATGGAGGAGCTTCATGTGTTTATGGTACTTCTCCGGGCGGTAACCCGGCGCTCATTAACGGTGGGGGGGAGCAAACGTTTGCGAATCCTCGAACTTCTGACATTTAGAGTCAAACAAATTTTAGCGAAGTGAGTTGGCTCGGCGGAGAAGAGCTTTAAAAATAATATTTATATCTGTTATGAGTTGAAGATGCGCCTGCTTCCCATACACAACTTTTGACAATATCTCATCCACGACTACGTTACTCCACAGCGCGATCATCTGACCATCCCCCCGCTTGCTTCCCCATTCATCTTACACCTTTTGGGCAGCTCCGACGTCCAATCCGGATTGCCCAGGTGTTGCGGTGTGCCGGCGTATCGATGATCAGGGTCTCGCGTTTACCCGAGAGCTCCATATGAATCGCAAGTTAGTCGACATTGTTCGGACTGCGCCGCTTGAGTGGCTCGGTTAGCCGACCTGCTGACTACCGTCGCGAAACTAACTGGGGAGTGGGGAACCAATTGTTAGAAACAAGAAAAATGAAATACACAGTTAGAGGAATCGCGACCTGTCTGTTCAGCGCGATAATTGTATTGGGTGGCGCCGGCACAGGGCAGGCGCAACAAACAAAGAAACCTGTTATCGGGCTGGTAATGAAGTCATTGGCAAACGAGTTCTTTAAAGACATGCAGGAAGGAGCCGTGAAGCATGCAGAGGAGCGTGGCGACCTCACCCTTATCCCTGTGGGGATGCACTCGGAGACCGACATCGATACGCAAGTTAACGCTGTCGAGAACTTCATCACGCAAAAGGTGGATGCGATTGTGGTGGCTCCTGCCGACTCGCGTGCGCTCGTTCCCCCGTTGGCGCGCGCCATTAAGGCCGGTATCGTGGTCATCAATATCGACGTCGCGCTTGATGAGGCAGCAAAGAAACAGGCTGGCGTCGACTTGGCCTTTGTGGGTCCGGACAATCGCGCTGGTGCCAAGATGTCGGGTGAGGTGCTCGCGAAGGCGCTTGGCGAGGGAGGAAAAGTGGTAATCATCGAGGGCAATCCTGGTGCCGACAACGCTCAGCAGCGAAAACTGGGCTTCGATGATGCAGTCCAGGCGGGCAAACTCGATGTGCTTGCATCTACCACCGCCCATTGGGAGACGGAAGAAGCCAACACCGTATTTTCGAATCTGCTGACCGCCCATCCCGAGATTCAGGGTGTGATGGCGGCGAACGACTCGATGGCGCTCGGCGTCGTCAAGGCCATCGATGCGGCCGGCAAATCGGGGAAGATCAAGGTTGTGGGCTTCGACAACATTCCTGCGGTTCAGCCGCTACTCAAAGAGGGCAAGATGATTGCAACGATCGACCAGTTCGGCAGCCAGATGGCCGCCAACGGCATTGATTATGCATTGAAGGCCCTCAAGGGCGAGAAACTGGAGGGATGGATCAAGACTCCGATCAAGCTCGTGACAGCGAGTGGAAACTGACTCACACAGCGGCGGTCGACTCCGACCGCCGCTTCTTGAGATAAAAGGGCTCACGAAGCGCTTTCCTGGCGTGACCGCTCTCGATGCGGTCGATATTTCTTTGGCACCGGGCGAGATCCATGCACTTGTTGGCGAAAACGGCGCCGGCAAATCGACGTTCATCAAGCTTCTTTGCGGCAGCTACATTCCGGATGCTGGCGAGATGCAGTTTTGCGGTTTGCCATACACTCCACAATCACCGCTCGACGCCCTCAAAGCCGGCATCCGAGTCGTCTACCAGGAATTCAATCTTCTGCCATACCTCTCGGTCGCGGAGAATCTGCTTTTTGACTCTCTGCCGCGACGCTACAGCGTCCTGCTCGACTATCGCACACTCCACAAACGCGCCACGACTCTGTTGAAACAGGTTGGACTCGACGTTGACCCGCACACATCTGTTGAGCATCTCGGTATCGCTCAGCGCCAGTTACTGGAGATTGGCAAGGCGCTCTCCTCTGCGAGCCGGTTGCTAATCCTCGACGAGCCGACCGCGACCCTCACGCTACGAGAGATCCGACGCCTTTTCGAAATTATCCGGGACGTGCGCGCCTCGGGTGTGACGGTAATCTTTGTATCCCATCATCTGAATGAGATCTTTGATCTTTGTGACGCCGTCACAGTCCTGCGTAACGGCCGGCGGATCGCGTCGCTTCCCGTCGCGTCGACGAACCCACCGGAGATAGTGCATCTGATGGTCGGACATGAATTGGAGGTCACCCGCGGTGTCGGGCGGACAGCTGAGGAGCCCTCGCGCGGACCAGCGGCAATGCGAGTGCAAGACCTGCGCTTTCGCGGCAATATCCATGGTATATCTTTCGCTTTGCACTACGGCGAAATTCTCGGCTTTGCTGGATTGGTCGGCTCCGGGCGAACCGAAATGCTTCGTGCAATTTTCGGCGCTGATCAGCGCGACGGCGGGCAAATCTATCGCGACGACCAAAAGGTCCTCTTTGATCAGCCAAGAGAGGCTGTCAGGCACGGCGTCTGCCTTTTGACAGAGAACCGCAAAGAGGAGGGATTAGTGCTTCCGATGCCAGTGCGTGTCAACGTGACGCTGACAGACCTCTCGCGGATTTCACGCGCTGGGTTACTGAACGGAGCCACGGAGAAGACCATAGCGCAACATTGGGTTGGCGAACTCGACATGCGCATCGCCTCCCTGGAGCAGGCGGCGCTCGATCTCTCTGGCGGGAACCAACAGAAGTTGGTCATCGCCAAGTGGCTCTTCCGCGATGCGGAGGTGTTGATGCTGGACGAGCCGACGCGCGGGATCGACGTCGGGTCAAAGGCTGAGATTCATGATCTGCTCCGGCGGCTTGCCGCAGCTAACAAGGCGATACTCGTGGTTTCGTCGGAAATTCCTGAGCTTCTGGCGCTCTGTGACCGCATTCTAGTCCTTTGGCGCGGACGGCTCGTCGGCGAACTCCGGCGAAATGAGTTTAACGAAGCGCGGATCCTGTCGCTCGCTTGCGGAGAGTCCACGGCCGGCGAAGAGATTACATTTCGCGGTCTTACCGGAGGACGCACCGATGATTGAGAGTGATCGCCCGGCCGAAGGTCAATCCGCCGAAACACCGGTAGACGCTCAGCCCGTCAGCATTGCCAAAGCTCGGGAAGGCAGGTTTACACTTGTGCAGCGTGTGCTACGCGAGGCCGGAATCGGTATTGCTCTTCTCCTGATGATCCTCATTTTCTCGAGTTTCGCCCGGCACTTCACCGATGAATCGAATATCACCAACATCCTGACCCAGGTCACAATCAACCTCATCATGGCAACAGGGATGACGTTTGTGATCCTGATCGGCGGCATCGATCTATCGGTTGGCTCTGTCTTGGCATTTGCGGCCATGGTGGCTGGAGTCGTTCTGAAAAGCGAGGCGCTGCCGGGACCAGCAGCGATTCTGCTCGCCGTGCTAACGAGCATCGCGGTCGGTATGGCATGCGGCTTCCTGAACGGTTTTATCGCCAGCTTCTGGGGCGTTCCTTCCTTCATTGTAACGCTCGGCATGTTGAACGTGGCGCGGGGAGCAGCGCTCGAGGTGACGAACGCTCGCACCCTTTTTGAATTTCCAAATGAGTTTAATGCTTTCGGTACGGCGACGTTGCTCGGCATCCCAGCCATCTTCCTGGTGGCCCTAATGCTAGTTCTCCTCGGTTGGGCGGTACTGACTCGGACCGTTTTTGGTCGCCTTATCTATGCCATTGGTAACAACGAGGAAGCAGTGCGCCTTTCCGGCCACAATACCTTCTTTTACAAAGTTTCTGCTTTCGTCATTTCCGGTCTGACGGTTGGCATCGGGGCCATAATTTACATGTCCCGACTAACCATCGCCAGCCCGATCCTGGGCAGTGGTTTCGAACTCAACGCAATCGCTGCCGTGATCATTGGTGGAACGAGTCTCAATGGGGGCCGTGGTACGCTCATAGGCACCTTCCTCGGGGCCTGCCTGATCGGGGTGCTAGCCGACGGACTAATCCTCATGGGCGTCGGAGATTTTGTGCGGCAGATGATCACTGGCGGTGTCATCATCCTCGCGGTCATTGTGGACTCCTATCGAGCCAGATTCGCGGCACGGACGCGTTAAACCCAAAAACCGAAGATGATAGGTAACCGCAGATTTCACAGATTCCACAGATGACTGGAGCCAAGGAGTTTAGCGTTATCTGACGCAAGGATTCATCCGGAACGAAAATGTAGATGGCAGAGACCGTCTGCCCAACTCCTCAAATCTGCGAAATCTGCGGTTATCGCTTATCTTCGGTTTTTGGGACAAAAGAGGACGGGTCACGAAACGGCTTTCCTCAACGGTAGGGACGCGCTCCTGCGCGATCCGGCGTGGCACGTCCATAATCGCGAAGAAATGTCATATCCCCTGCACACGCGTAAGCGACCGTGGGAGAAGCCGAAAGCGAGCTTCGAGACGTGCAACGCCGGATCGCGCAGGAGCGCGTCCCTACCATAGCGCTCGTGACCCGTCACGGCGCGGCGCACCACCGCCGGCAAAGGGACGGTCACGAAGCGGCTTTTACGAAACGGCTTTCCTGCTAGCTCTGCTTTGCGAAGGCTTCTGCTCGCTTCGCGATTTCTTCGGGTGACACATCTTCGACGCGCGTTGCGATGCCCCAATAGCAACCAACCGCATCCGTTACCCCTGCGCTCCGATCTCCATAAAACTGGTTCTCAGGCTCCTTGACCGAGGTGGCGCCGGCCTGAACCGCGCGCTTATAGACGGCATCCACATCTTCCACGTATAAGTAGATCATGCTGCTTCTCGCCGGCCATTGTGGACTCGCATCGGCTATCATGATGATTGAATCACCGATCAGAACTTCTGCATGCATGACTTTTTCACCGGCACCTCGCATGCAGAAAGTTTCTTTGGCGTCAAAAGCTTGCTTTAGGAAATCGATTAGCTTTTGTGCGCCATCAACGACGAGATAGGGGGTAGCGGTGTGATAGCCATCCGGAATAGGTTTGGTTGTCATAGAATTAATTTTGGTAATATGTTCGGATGAACACTATCTAGGAGATTTGCGCTGTCAAGTCGGAACTCAATCCAACCGTAAGCGAAGGCTCCAGCCTTTGCCTGCCATGGCGCGTCAACGCGGGCAAAGGCTGGAGCCTTCGCTTACGGCTGATAAACGTCGAGTGCCGGGGACGATCGAGATCCGTTTTATAACCCGGGGACTGTCGGTTCCTCCCACTGACCGGATTTGGCTGAGCGGAAAATCGCTTCGATGACCGCCATGTTACGGACAGTGCCTTCCAACGGTACGGGCAACTCTGTGCCCTCCCGTATGCTTCGAGAAAACAGATCTCCCTGAATCGTGTACTGATCACAAATGTCGAATTGCAAAATCTCTGCGCTTCGTCCGGATGGATCGACCCCGTCGTCCAGGAATATCCGACACGGTTTGTCTGGCGGAGCATTGAATGGAATCTCTATCTCGATCCGACCTTTGGTACCGAAAATCTGTACGCGCTGGTAGGGTACCAGCCGCGTGCTACAAGTCAGTACCGCTTGCCCAGAAGGAAAATGCAATATGGCCGAAGTCAGGACGTCGGTTCGCATCTCCGGATCTTGTTCTATTAACGCGGATACCCTCGTCGGTTCCTCTCCAAAGATAAGTCGCGAGGTAAAAACAAGATAACAGCCGATATCCATAAGCCCGCCACCCCCATATTCAAAGATGTTGCGAATGTTTTTCGGATCGCTGTTGTAGTAGCTGAAATAACCCATGACAGACCGGACCGGGCCGATTTTTCCTGCCCTGACCAGGTCAAGAGCGCGAATCCATTGTGGATGCGTGCGAACCATAAAAGCCTCTTCGATCTTTACGCCCGTACGATCGCGGGTTTTCAATAGCGATACGGCTTCCTCGACTGTGAGACTGACTGGCTTTTCGCAGAGTACATGTTTTCCGGCTTCGGCGGCCTTAATTGACCAAGGGACGTGAAGGTGATTTGGTAATGGATTATAAACGGCCTCGACATCCGGATCGGCCAACATTTCCTCATATGATCCGTAGGCCTTGCGAATCCCTAGTTGCTCAGCGATTTGTTGCGCCTTGGTGAGGTCCCTGGAAGCAATTGCGAGTATTTGAGACCACTCGCCGCGCTGCATGGCCGGGATGACTTTGTTTACGGCAATCCCAGCGACACCCAATACTCCCCATTCAACTTTCTTGTTCATGTCTCGTTTAGATCTTTCTGCAAACCTGGTGCAATTCCAAAAACAGCTCGTTCAGCCTGCATACCCTATAAATCTCTCAGGATTTGTGACGCATGCAGGCTAAATTTAACGAAAATGCCTCGAAAAATTGCAATAATCGGCGTCGGCCTTGTCGGTCGCGGATGGTCGATCGTTTTCGCTCGTGCGGGCTTTCAAGTAGCTCTGTTCGACAGCGACCAGGCGGCCGTGGCCCGGGCTCCCGCTTTGATCCGCCAGAG
>Ga0185299_10005907_pt1 | contig 13375 bp, 10 predicted proteins | sample PaiPotPPA55metaG_FD_128002 | JGI IMG/M metagenome (GOLD analysis project Ga0185299, IMG submission 128002) | Iron sulfur acid spring bacterial and archeal communities from Banff, Canada, to study Microbial Dark Matter (Phase II) - Paint Pots PPA... ...
CGGCAGAAGTCCTATCTAGAAATACGATTCATCATCCTGGAACCGGAGTCCTCAGGGTCACGCACCTTCTCTGGGCGACTGTATTCCACCGACCGGGCGCTTTGGAAACTGAATTGGTTTCTTCGCGACTTCGGCTACGACACGGACCTGCTCAGTCGCGACCAAGTGGATGAAAAATCGCTTCTGAACCTGCGAGGCGTCGTTCGCACTTCCCATACCACCTTGAACGGGCGTTCTTATCAGAACCTCGACGCATTCGCGCCAGCAGCCGAGTGGGAAGCTCTGCCCTGCCCGTCGGTTGATCCTGTGGTGGATCGGAAGGACGCCGATGGTCTATAGCTACACGCAAATTAGTCAGTACCTGCGATGCCCTCGAAGTTATCGCTACCGCTACCTCGACGGCTGGCGTGAAAAGGAAACTCGCGCGGCTATGGCCTTCGGCCGCTGCTTTGAAAGTGCTCTTGGCGCGTACTTTCGTGGTGAGGACTGCAGTGCGGCTCTGTTCAAGGAGTGGGGAGCTTATCGCGATGCTCCGTTTGAGTACAAGAAGGCGGACACCTGGGATCGTTTGGTACACCAGGGCGTCCATTTGCTCCAAAGGTTTGCCCAAGATGACCGTGTTCACGTGCATGATCCTGGTAAGAATCTCCAGATCAAGATCTTGCGATCCCTTCCGGGAGGCGCCGAGTTTCTGGCATACATGGATGCTATCGGTGAAATCGACGGCACACCCTGCTTGATCGATTGGAAAACCACCGCCAGTCGCTACCCAGACGAGCCTCGTGGTTTGCTTTCGCTCGACCCTCAACTCATCTGCTATTCATGGATCAGCGGGATTTCAGAGGTGGCGTTCGTCGTATTCGTCCGGAAACAGGCGCCTGAGATCCAATACTTGAAGACCTCGATCTCAGAGGAACAACGTCGGGAGTTCGGTCGGTTGGTAGAAACAACGATTAGCCAGATCGAATCGGGCAGCTTTGATTCGCACAGCGGTATCCGGTTTCCTCAGAATGGCTGCGTCAACTGCTCTCATCTGGGGCTTTGTCTGGACAACGAAACGCTAATCGCAGCCAACCTGATCCGGAAAGCAGGAGCGAGCGACCTTGACTGGCTTGACGAGCTTGTGGATTAACGGACGAACGATCATGGCACCGGAGTTCGATCCCTGCCGCGCCCAGTTCGTATTGGGCAGGATCGACGAGATATTGCACTGGGAAAAGACTAAGGAGAAAGAACGCGACGTGCGCTTTGTGGAGCTTGGCGAGTACCTGTGTGAGGTGCGGTCGAAACAGTACTGGAGATCGGAGAAATTGAGCTCGTTTGAAGAATTCCTAGCGAGGCGATTTCCGGAATCACGCCGAAAGGCTTATTACCTAATGGCGATTCATGAAAATCTGATACGAATTCCCAAGCCTCAGCTTCGAGAGCTGGGGTGGAGCAAGGCTGTGGAGTTGGTCAAAGTAGCCCGGCGGGATGGAGAAAACTTCGACTGTGCAACCTGGTTGCACAAGGCCAAGGGAATGCCAAAGGAGGGATTTAAGGGCGAGGTCGAACGGCACCTCACGGGGAAGGAGACGGAGCCTTGGGAAATTATCTATTTCAAGCTCTACAAGAGCCAGCTGCCCGTCGTCGAGAAAGCCATCGAGACGGCTGGCCTTATGTTGGGGAGTGATAAATCTAGGGGATATTGTCTGGAGATGATCTGTGCGGATTTTCTCGCCGGAGCAAATGTTCAAGACGGAGAATCTTAGGAAAACAGTGTATCAACTTCGCCAGAAGCGACCTCGACTAATGCTCAGCGTAGAAGAGTACAAATCACTTCGCCATCGTGTGCTCGAACGTGATAAATGGCACTGTCAAGATTGCGGGTCGTCGAAAGACCTACAGGTGCATCATCTAAGAAAGCGAAGCAAACTGGGGGACGATTCGTTGGACAACCTGATCACTTTGTGTGCTAGCTGTCACAGTCAACGACACTATACAGACTGACCGGCGGAGAAAGTGGTCCATCGGGCCAGTGTAGGACACACTGACAGGGGCGAATTTCACGGGAAGGTAACATGCGCGCCGTGATCAAGGAGGGTCCCGAAGACACCGCCGACGAACGTCGGGAATCCGCAAGAATTCACGACCCCGCAGTTTGCCGAAAGGATTCGGGAACACTTCGAAATGCGCCGCCCATCATTTTCGAGGGGTTGCCGCAGGACGACCCGAAACAGCGCTGCCCGGACATTACGAAGACGAAGAGAATTCCAGGCTGGGAGCCGAAGGTGGGGCTGAAAGAGGGATTGCGGGTGACGCGGCTTACTTCAAGGAGCAATTCGCAAAGAACCCCCTGTCGGTGTGTAATTGTAATAGCGACTCGCGGGTGTAGAACCTTCGGGCTGACTTAGCGGCTGACTGCCATGCTGCTGCGAACGAATTCCCGTCCGAACGAGAAATACTCGAAATCAAGTTTCCGCATGCGCGCGGGGGAGCACAAGTTGCGGCCGTCGATTACGAGCCGGCGCGCCATGAGCTTGCCTGCTCGCTCCCAATCGAGCTGACGAAACTCTTCCCACTCCGTGCATATCAGCGCTGCTTCGGCGTCGCGCAAGGCGTCGTAGGGGTCATGATGATAGGTGACTTGCGGCAGGATAGCTGCGGTTCGCGAGATGGCCTCGGGGTCGGTGGCGTGAACATCCGCGCCTTCTGCGAGCATGCGCTTGGCCACGTCCAGCGCAGGTGAGAAGCGAACGTCGTCGGTGTTGGCTTTAAACGCCAGCCCCAAAATTGCGACGCGCTTGCCCTTCACTACCCATAGAGCCTGGTGGACTTTTTCAAGGAAGCGGTCGATGCGCTGCTTGTTGACGCGTTCGGCGGCTTTGAGAATTTCGAAATCGACGCCGACGGTTCCGGCGAGATGCACGAAAGCCTGAAGATCTTTCGGGAAGCAGAAGCCACCGAAGCCCAGTCCGGCGCGAAGGAATTGTCCGCCGATACGGGGATCGAGTCCCATGGCGTGGGTCACTTCCTCGACGTCCGCGCCAATTTTTTCGCAGAGGTCGGCGATGACATTGGCGTAGCTGATTTTCAGGGCCAGGAACGAATTGGAGGCGTGCTTGATGAGCTCCGCGCTGTTGATGGTGGTGACCAGGAGCGGGGTGGTCAGAACTGCGGGACACGAGGCTTCGTGGACCGGACAGCGGAACTTGCGCTCCAGAATCGGGCGATAGATCTCGCGCATCTGAGCAGCGGCGGATTCTTCTTCCACACCCACGACAATCCGATCGGGATGAAGGAAATCCTCGACAGCGGTGCCTTCGCGAAGGAATTCCGGGTTGGAGACCACGCGAAAGGTCATGCCGCTATTGCGCGAATAAGCGTTCAGCGCGCGGCGCAACTCCAGACCGGTGCGAGCGGGAACGGTGCTCTTCTCGATGACGAGTTTAGGAGAACGTGCTTCGATCGCGATCTGGCGGGCGACGTTATCGATGGCGGAAAGATCCGCGTCGCCGTTTTCCTTCGGGGGCGTGCCTACGCAAATAAAGATGGCGTCGCTGGCGCGAATCGCTTCACCGGCGTCAGTGGTGTAGGAAATTTTTCCGGACTTTCGAGCGGACTCGAGAACCTTGTCGAGGTGGTGCTCGTAAATGGGCACGTTGCCAGATTGAAGCTGCGCGATGCGCCCGACGTCGACGTCGGTGCAGATGACATCGTGGCCAGCTTCGGCGAGGCACGCTCCCGTTACCAGGCCAACGTAGCCACAACCAATTACCGCGAGATTCAAGCCGTTTCTCCTGAAGATTCACCCGGACCGATGGCGGACGTCTGGGTCGGATCGGCAATGACTATTGTGACGGAATTAGCCGCGCCTGCAAAGCACGAGCAGCTTGGCTGTCTTCGCTCCCGACGCAATCTAGCTTTCGCGACAAGCAGAATCAGTGTGTTTGCTCCCTTTTTTGACTAACAGTAGACCTTCTTATTACCCGGCCCGCTCTCTGTATGTACGTTTGTGCCGAGAATCGGATACGACTCCCAATAGAATCAGCCGCGGGTTTTTCCGGCCAGCCCACAGGGAAACTTGGATGACGCCGGCTACTCAAGCGTGGCCATCCTCGCAGGGCATTTGCGAGATTCGAGCCATGCAAAACCTGCAGCCATTGGCTAGAGCGCAGGACCTTTCTCAGCCTGTTTGCCTCGCCCACGCGGTTGTGAGCGACGCATAATACGGTGGTGACTTTTCCGTTTTCACCTACTCTTTCAATCAACGATAGAAATGGATTGGACACCCAGCACACGTTATAGAGATGACCATGATAAGACTGAAGACCAAGGGGGAAGGTGATGAATTCCCTATTCTGTTTCCGGAAAGCGTGCTGCACCGACGCAAGATGATCCCTGGAAATGGCGTCATCGCTGTCGAGCCTTGTTGTAATCAGGTATGGCGAGGACACGAGACCCGTTTCCACAACTTTACAAGCAATGACCTCGTCCGTGGCGGGGCCATCTATGTAGACAGCCTTCACCAACGGCTCGAAGGTCGCAATTTTTTCCTTGAACCATCTTGGACTTCCGACATCAAAGAATACGAGCCACTGGAAGTCCGCACCCTGTTGCCCGGCGACCGAGGGGAGGCAGTACTGTTCGAAGAGCGCCAGCCGCGCGGTCAGCCAGTCTCTCTCCAGACGCTTCGCGGAGGGCGCATAATTAACAGCGGTATTGAATCTTGTAAGTAAGAGGTGAGTATATTGTTTAGTCATCTGTTCAGGCTTTTCGGCAGCATTTGTTGGATTTTAAATACGGTTAAGACCTTGACCCTTTCGCAACAAGCGTCTCCTCATAGATTCGTTCCAGTTTTGCAGTTTGCATCTTTAGATTGAAAGCTTTCTCCACTAGGCTTCGCCCGGCGCGACTGAAGCGTGCCCACAATTCCTCGTCTACAAGTAACCTGGCAATGTAGTCTGAGAGTGCGCGCCAGTCTTTTTCCGGCGCCAGATAACCACTTTCTCCGTGCTTAACAGCCTCCGGGATTCCACCCGACGAAAAACTTACCACCGGCAAGCCCGAACTCTGCGCTTCGATGAAAACCATTCCGAACCCTTCTGCGTCACCCGATGCTGCAATAATGCTCGGCGTGCACAAAACAGCGGCCTTGCTCATCCAATCGCGAACGGTAGTTCCCGGTTGAGGACCCGTGAACGTAAACCTCCGCAACAGCGATCTCGCTAAATTCTCCAACGGCCGTCGTAGCGGCCCATCTCCAACCATCACCAACTCCACTTCCGGCATTGCTTTCTGGATCGGTTCCATTGCTCGGATCAGGTATTCACAGCCTTTCTTTTCCACCAGGCGACCTACGAACAGAACCTTTTTTTCGCGCGGCACTTGGCACCGCGGCTTGAATTCCTCGGTATCCACCCCGATATAGTGAACCTGTACCTTCTCGGGAGAAAACCCCTGCTCCAATAGCCTTTCAGCGATAAATTGCGAAACTGCCAAGAACGACGTCGCCGCCTCTGCCAACCCATTGCGGCGTCTTAAATACCAGCGGCCGTACAAATCTTGCCGGAGGCTGTCATCGGTAAGGCTCGCGTCATAGCCATGAAAAGTCACCAGTAGCGGTATCTTCAGCGTCCGCGCCAAGGGCATGGCCAACGCCCCATCGGGCCCAAAATGAGCGTGCAGCAATGCTAGATTATGCTTCCGCAAGCCCGAAACTAACGTCGGTGCAAGCCCAGTTCCCCGCAGGAGAAGCTTTTCCACGCGACCCAAAATCCCCGCTCGCATCACCACAACGGGATGACGCGAAATTTCCAGGCCGTTGCAGAGCCCGCAACCAATGTATACCGGATCAAACCTGGTAAGAGCGTCTACCTGTGCCCTTATAAACGTTTCCGAAATTGGCAGCAGCCAATTTCGAAATATCCCTACTGCGGGCAAAGTTTTGCATCCAATGCCAGACGGGATTCTCTGCACCTGGAAAGGCGGTGCGAATCCGCGAACTCCTCTACAGATATCGGTCTCATTCTGGTGGCCCACTTCTGGCGTACTCATACGCTCACAAGACTTACTGCTGGCTCAGCGGAAGTGCGCAACTTGTATTGGGCAGCGACCCAGAGGGTAACGAGGAGTAACCCGTCCGATGCTAGACTCGTCCAAGCAGCCCCCAACCAGCCATACTTCGGCAGAACGGCAAGATTCAAGAGAATATTGATGAGCGCGATCGCAACTTGAATGGCGGAACGTAACCCTTGGAATCCCGCGCCAGACAGCGAGTCCCCGAGGAAGATGTGCACGCTTCGCAGGACGGGAATTAATGCAAGCCAACGCAGAGCCAATGCCGTCTGAGCATAGTTCGCACCCAGCACCAGCGGAAGCAAGGGAGCAGCTATCCACAGACCGACGAACAACGCCGCGCTGTAGACGCAAGCACGTTTAATCTGCTTCGCAGCGTAAGCATGAGCTGAGCCTATCCCGTCAACGCCTCTGCGAAAAAAGTGGGGATAAGCCGCTGATGCCAAGGAGCGAATGGGCGTCATACTGACGTCGATGATGCGATAGGCCGCCGCGTAAACTCCGGCCGCCCCGAAGGACACTTTGCCCAGCATAACCTTATCGATGTCGTTGTAGATTGTGGCCGCAGATGTTCCAATACTGAAATAAATACCTTCGGCGATATCCTCACGAAGGAAGTACCAGTTGAATTTGGGAGTGCCCCAGTGCCTCTGAGCGCGGTACAACGCGTAGACAGTGCTTGTCGCGCTAGCCGCCAGATAGGCCCCTGCCCATTTTTGCAGCGTCACTGGATGCGCCCAGAGAACGAGCAAGCTGATTGCGAGGAGCCGAGGCAAGCTGCCAGTTACATTTAGTATCGCATTCTCCTTCATGCGATCAACAGCTCCAAAACCAAAACCCGCAAGTTCAATTATTCGCAGCAATAGCAAGTCAGAAATACAAACCGCCGCTATCACAAAGAATTGCATCCGCAAATGGAACAAGTAATTGATTGCAAGTACCACCACGCTAAAGGCCGTTCCGGAGATCATGGTAGCGATCAATCCATTGCCCCAACACACGTTTGCCAGCCGCTTGCCGGAACGGACATTCTTAATAAATAAATTATTAGTACCTAAACCCGAAAAGGGGGAGAGTATGGCTGCTAACGCGACGATAGCGACGAAAGCGCCATATCTCTCCGGACCAAGCGTGCGAGCGACCAGCACAAAGTATGCCGCTTGAATGACCAACCTGAGACCTTGGCCCATTGCCAAGTGCCCAGTGTCTCTCACCAACCCACTCGTTTTGATCCTACGCAGAAAGCTCATTGGCCATTCCAACCAACTGCAAAGGTCGCAAATTAAATTTCGTTACAGATACCTTCGACCAGGGCTTTTCTTGAGATCCCAATACGCCCTGCGAGGTCTTCTAGCTTGATTGTGGCCTGGACCAAGTAAGCGAAGGGTTGAGCCGCGACCGCAAATTCCGTTGGCCATCAGAGATCAGAATGCGCGCACTACAAAAAGCCGCTCTCAATAATATCCGGGCCTTTGTCGGTAGCGTCATCCCGCGGAGGAATGAACCGGCCAACTGCCTGTAGTCGGAATTTGGGTCACCAGCTAACCAGCACATTCCTAGCCCACGAGAAAACATTGTGATTGCTAAACACCGCAGAGCAGGAATCCTGTCATATAAACAGATGCCGATCAACAAACCCGTTAGCGCCATGATCGATCTATTGCCAATTTTCCGCCGAGTATACGCATTCTCGCCGTGAATTCTCTGCAATGAAAGTTCTTGGGAAGTCATCCATCCTTCGTCTAAGCCCAAGGCTGCTAGTTTTAGATATCCATCGCTCGTAATGCGAATAATTTCCGGCATTGGTAATATGAGGTTCAAATTAGAGCGTCGAAAACATAGACCGGAAGTCGCCGTAGGAAGCACCGGCGTTCTTCCGGAGGCTATAGTCGCGCGCGCATCCCAGGGACCGCTGTGCCAGTTCGTTGCCGCCGGATAACGGTCACCAGTCTTGTCATCAAATTCTTGTACCCTGTCGAAACACCACGCAGCGCGGGGATTGTCGTCAAAGATCTTTACGATACTGCTTACTTTTTCAGGCAGAAAAAGATCGTCCGCGTCGAGGAAACAGAGAATCTCGCCCTTGCTGGCGGCGAAACCCGCATTGAAAGCCGACGCTTGGCCGCCGTTCTCCTTCATGACCGGGATTATGCGCTCGCCATATCTGGCGATCACTTCTCGGGAAGAATCTGTGGATCCATCATCGACCACCACAACTTCAACATGGTCGTAAGTTTGCGCCAGAGCGCTCTCAATGGCTTCGCCAAGAAATGCTCCGTAGTTGTAATTATTAATTATGATGCTGACAGATAGATGCATTTTACCCGTCGACTTATGGTTGAATAATTTCCGGTCGGAGACAAATGCCGATTTCTTAACTTTGAGTATTTTCACTGCTCGCTTCCACAAGAGCACAATGGGCCCTTAGTAGCTCACCTTTATATTGAGGGTAAGGCAGCTCTCGTTCGCCAGCTGTGAGCACGCTTTTGGATCCAAGGTAGCTGCGTAATTTCTCTGCTGGCTTTTCTATCAAGGTTCGGGTGAGAACAGCCAGTGCGATAGTGACGGGAAGAGCCAACAACGCGACCTTTACTGATCCTTGGATAATTCGCTGCATCTGCACTAGCACTACGGCGTGTAGCAAATAAAGTGAATACGATAAGACACCAATGTAGGCGAGGGCTCGCGAATTGAGCAGCTTGCCGATTCGAGTGTCGGGATAATGAACAAAGTAGTAGAGCAACGGTGCTATCGCTATACCCTGAAGAGTGTACCGTAGGGTTTCGCGGAAGATCGGATCTCGGAATAGGAATGTCAGTAGCAATATTGCGAGACCTGCGGGGATTATGTAACGCTCCAGCCGTTGCCGTCGGAAGATCCGGCCGCACGAAGGACTCTGCTGTAAACAAGCGAGAACGCAGCCGAACAGAATGGAATCGGCACGGGTGTCGCTGGCATCACGCGCCCAGACCATGCCATTTGGCAAAAAAGCGACAACACAAGATCTCCAGATCAAGATCAGGCTACACAGTACCAGCAGGACCTTGGCGATCTCGCCGTAGTTTTTGAATCGGGCAATGAGAAAAATCATTAATGGAGGGAAGAACAGATAAAAATGTTCTTCAACCGCGAGTGACCACAAAGGCCCGAGTCCCGGAACAATCCCGCCATGGAAATTATAGTTTTGGTAATAAAACAGCTGTGAGCACAAGCCGGCTCGGGTGATTCCTCCCGTTTGATGAGTCAGCCATAGAAGAAGTAAAGTGGCCCCAAGAATGGCATACATCGGCGGAAAGATACGTAGTGCCCGACGCATGTAGAAAAGCTTTAGGGAAATCGTCCCGGTTTTCGATTGTTCCCGAATCAGAAGGACCGTGATCAGGTAACCGCTCAACAAGAAGAAGACATCGACGCCGAAACGTCCCGGGACAATGTGGTCCAAGCCTGCGTGGGCAAGGAATACAATTGAAAAAGATACGGCACGAATGCCGTCAAGTGAGGGTATCTTTCCAGAACCTTGTCGCCTTTCGTCCATGCCTAATGACTCAGATTCCAGGGCAATTGCTCCCTGAGAACAGTTTGATTCAATCCCACGTAAGCCAGAAGAAAAAGAAACCACACCATGTGCAGAACTTCGAGCGAGCTTTCTCCGATGTTATAGAGCAATGTGCATAGAATCACCACCACAGCCCAGCGCACATAGGCCGCACTTTCCGATCGGAGCGTGCGGACGGCATTTTTCATTGATTGCAACGCCATAGCCGCCACTAACCCTACCCCGATAATGCCGACGCCCAACCAAGCATCCAAGAAGCCGTCCTGCGCCTGGGACACATCCCATCCAGAAATTAGAACAACTTCCTGAGAGGGCCCATACAGTCCCTTCCAGAAAGCAGAAAAGCCGTACCCCAACAACGGGCGCTTGGTGATTTCGGTCCACACGGCGGACCAAATTATTGTTCGTTCGCTGAGCGTGGAATCCTTGCCGGCCGTACTCAATATGGTCGTTGAATGGTCATAAATTCCGTAGCCTAGGCCGCCTATAACGAAGATCGCTATTAACAACACCAGGAGCAACTCTTTGGTCGGCAACTTCTGTATGAACCAGATAGCACCGGTCAGTAGAAGAGCGATGAGAGCCAGTGCCCAGCCAGTCCGCGAGCGGGACATAACGATCAATACCCCGCACATCAGGATGTATAGGAAGCGGAACGCTCTCTGGTAGATTCCCGCGCAAGTCCAATGCAAAGCGGTAATGAGCCAAAGCGTCGACACGGCCGCACAATTTTGCTTGTGACTGAAAATACCTCTCCACCCGGCCTCGCTTGTTCCTATCCCCGGTACAAAAAGAGCCAGCGCGATACTTAGGGGAAGCGCAACAGCCCCCACTAACATGATGAGCTCGAACTGCTCTTGAAAGTTAAACCTGTTCCCGATATACAAAGCGAATACTGTAAAGATCAGCAAGACTATGCCGCTGATCAAACTCTGTCGTGGCTGCACGGACCAAACAGAAGATAGAATCGCGAGTACCGGAAATGCAACAAACACCTTCATTCGCGCGCAGAGCGAGATCAAACTCGAGAACCGGGAGGCGATCACAACGCCGCATATTAAAGTGACAATCGCCAAGCCGGCCATATGCACAGCCGAACTTCGTGGATCTCCTCCAATGGAAGAACCTCGTGCGGTCGGAATTAGCGTTCCATTCTCCGAAAGGTAAAACAAAGGTGGCAAAATCGCCCAGCCCAGAACCAGATGCCAAACATGCACCGGCCGCGCTGCCTTGATGTGGCGTTCGGGATAGATAGCTAACTGCTTGAAAGAAGCTACGTCAGAAACTGTTCGCATGCGTGTCTTTTGTCGCGACCTCTTGACGAATGCTATTTAGATTTAGATCAGCCAATGCCCTTTCAGCTCCTAGCCGCGAGAGGTGGTTGGAATCGAGGTACATCAGTGATTCGTGATCTACAAACGCGCAAGAGCCCTGATCGCAGAGCCTTTTCTTGAGATCGTAAACTCGAATGGGAGGGTTTCGAGCTGCGACGTAGTCGATAACTGCTGACTCTGGCCTGTCGTCGTAGGGAGTGGCTCGACCGGAAGCATACAGCCGTGCTGTAGCTAGTCCCGGCGCTGGCAAGAGTAATTTGCCGAGATCCCGACGCATGGGAATAAAAGTTGCCACCTCATACCGTACGGGATCGAAGGTTAACACCGGAGCATCCTTCATGAGGATTACCTGCTTGCCCGAGGCCAACAATTGTTCTACTTCGCTTTCCAACCCCTCTTGCAGATTATTGCGGCTCACGTCCTCTGAGACTTTCCCATGGTCGTCTCCGATCGGCACAAAGCTGGCACCGTCTTCTGGTTGTAGAAACGGTCCCGACCAGAATCCGGCCATAACTACGACCTCGACCCGTGGGTTCGCGCGACAATAGCTGAGTGTCGTCAGATTAAACGCCGCGCATTCCCGATCGTGTCCGGCATGATCGGGCATGTAGCTGGTGACGGTCTGCAGCGGGGGACAGGACGACTTGTCAATCTCGTCCAGGGCGTAGCCACTCTTCCCGACGGTCGATCGCAACGTGGTTGCTAACGTAGCAGCATGACTGTCGCCTATCAGCGCAACAATATGCTGCTCACTCGGGCCGGCAATGCAGTCCGCAGTTAGGCGCGGCGTTGTTTTTCCATAAGCTGCTAAGCACTTGTCATGGGTAACGACTTCCACCGATTCCAGCTTAGCGAGTTGGGGTTGTTGCCGAGGTAGGCTTTTCATCGCCACCAAAGTCAGCGGGAGGGTTGAAATTGTAAGGACCAAACTTGCGTACCGAACAAGCACGGGACGAGCTGGTGTTCGAGAATGCCGAAACGGTTGCTCCACGAGATAAAACGATCCTAGCGCCGCAACAAAGGAAACGATTCCGATCAAGATGGCGACTTGCAGCCCGACGGGCCGATCAGATGCGATTCTGGCAAAACTAAGCATAGGCCAGTGCCAGAGATACCAGGAGTAAGAGAGCCTGCCGACAAATACAAGTGGGCTGGCGGAAAGAAAATTCCCAACAAAGCTGTTAGGCGTACTAATCACGAGCAGGGTTCCAATTACGGGCGGGAGCGCGGCTAAGCCTGGAAATTGATTGCTCCTGCAAAAAGCGATGGAGCCTATGAGCAATATCGCTCCAATGGCCGCGAGAACCTCTCCAGTCATACCTGCGTCCCCGGTCTCTCGGGAACCTTGTTCGTATGCACGAATTGCAAGAAGAACTCCCACACCGAGTTCCCAGGCTCGAGTAGGCAGCAGAAAGAATGCCATTGTAGGATGGTGAGCCACTCCCCATAGAGCCAGCCCAAAGGAGAGGATCGAACCTGTCGCAATGGCTTGAGCCGTGCGATTTCGCTTGCCACTCACAAACGCTAATATGAGGATCGGGAACAGGGCATAGAATTGCTCTTCCACCGCAAGCGACCAGGTCATCAAGAGCGGGTTGAACTGCGATCCATTCGTGAAATATCCAGTTGTAAGCCAAAGTTGTATGTTGGAAAGGGAGAAAATAGCTGCTGAGGCGGTTGCAGCGAACTGTCGAATCTCAGCCGGCGAAAGGATTAAGATTGCGACCAAATAGCAGAATAAAAGGACTGTGAAGAAGGCCGGCAGTATCCGTTTAGCTCTTCGCTGGTAAAACTTGACGAAGCTGAACGTTTTTGACTTAGCTTCCCTATAAACTATGCCACCAATGAGATACCCGGATATTACGAAAAAGATGTCGACGCCGACGAATCCACCGTGGAAGGCTCGTATACCCACATGGAACGCAACGACCGCTAGGATCGCTAAGGCTCGAAGACCGTCGATGTCCGGACGGTAATCCTTGGCCATAGCACTAAACTCCCTGGAAAAGGCAGGGGACTTAGTTAGTGACTCTCTGTTGTCGACCATTAGCGCCCCTGTTTGGCGCAGATCTCTTCCAGCGTAGAGTGAACAGTTCCAAACGCGGGCTTGCGCTGCATGGTATAGTCCACCAATCCTGGACGATGCATGGTCTTGTCGGCGCGTTCGAACTTCGCACTATGGATAGAATTTAACCAGTCCCATTTGTCGGTGGGTGTCCAGAAGATCACATTCTTCGTGCCGGACGAGGGCACTACCTCCATCAGGTAGTTACCATAGGTTTTTGCAACCACCTCGTCCCTCTCCTGAAAGCTACCCTGTACCCCGGTGTCGTTGACATCCAACTCCGTAATTAACATCTGTAATCCCATATCGCGGACTTGCTTAATGAACCTGCTGAGTCCGGCGCCGCCTGGCGGCAAAGTCGTG
>Ga0185299_10005909_pt1 | contig 13372 bp, 10 predicted proteins | sample PaiPotPPA55metaG_FD_128002 | JGI IMG/M metagenome (GOLD analysis project Ga0185299, IMG submission 128002) | Iron sulfur acid spring bacterial and archeal communities from Banff, Canada, to study Microbial Dark Matter (Phase II) - Paint Pots PPA... ...
CAAACGAGACCAAGCGATGATTGGAGATGGCCACGCGATGGGTGTAGCGGCCCAGATACTGGAGCACATATTCCGGTCCACCGAAAGGGAGTGGCGCAGGATTCGGAGGTAGCTTCGGCGCCGTGCGGCAGGGGCACCTCACGCTCGGATTACTCGACGGCGATCTTGGTGCCGCGCTGGCCGGCGTTGGACAGGTGCTCGATGCGGCTGTCGATGACGGCACGAATCCCCTTCAGGAACTCGATCCGGGAATTGGTGAAGTGTTCCCGCACCTTGGGAGACACACCGAAGGCTTCCCGGAACTGGTTTACAATTTCGCGGCAGAGGCAGCGCTCTTGAATAAGAGGTTGGGTCGCATTCTGCTGAGTTGCTTCTTGTTCGCTCATTGTGCCTCCTTCATCTCGACCGTGAGAATCCGATTTTCGAGCCGTGCTCGAGCCGGTACCAGCGTGGCCATCGAGCGGGGCAGGCCGATATGGCGTCGCAGCGTGCCGACTTCGACGACTAGTTCGTCGCCTTTCTTGAACAGCCCGATATCACCCTTAGCCGCGAACGGTAAATGGAGCCGCACTTCGTACATGCCCTCCCGTTTCGCGAACGCGTAAGGTTTCTCAGTCTGGGTCACGGCGGACGGGTCTTCCCCCTCAGCATACAGCACTTTGGCGAGATCCTGCAGCCGCTGTTTGCCCAACACCTCGTGAGCGAACAGGGGCACACGCCTCACCGGCACGGGCGCAAAGTACTCCTCAAGCTCGCGCGATACATTGTTCTGGGAGCTCTGCCACTCGTTGAACCATGCATCCTGGATCTCCGGCGGCAGGACGCGGTTGACGATGACATTGTCCACCGTTAATCCATGGAGCGAAAAATACACAAACGCACGCTGCGTCTCGCGAAGGACCATCTTCTCTGGATTGGTGACCAGCCGTACGGAGGTGGCGTGCGGATCCTCCAGGATTTCGTCAACGCCTTCTAGTTTCTCGAAGAGATCACGGATATTTGCGAAATAACTGTCGGTGGGCAGTTCAAACGGGGCAACACGGTTGGCAATCGGACGCACGGCTTTAAGCAAGTTACGCTGGAACGGAAAAATATGCTTCATGTACCAGTCCAGCGTGGTGGGCATGCTAATGAAACGCATGGATTCAGCGGTGGGCGCTGCATCGAGTACGATGACGTCGTAGCGGTTCTCGCGGCGATATTGGTTGATGTACATCATTGCGCTGAGCTCTTCCATGCCCGGCAGAATGGCCAATTCTTCCGCTTCTACGTCGCTGATGCCCGTAGTACGTAATACTGAAATGACATAGGAGGAAATCTGCTGCCAGTGGCGCTTGACCTCTTTCTGAATGTTGAGTTCAAAAATGGACACGCCGTCCTGAATCGGAAACGGATCCGAGGTCTGGAGCTGAAATAGCTCGACATCCAGATCGAACGAATCTGCCAGGCTGTGAGCGGGATCAATGCTCATGACCAGGGTGCGGTAACCCAGGTCGGCTAGTCGCAAGCCTGTCGCCGCCGCGATGCTCGTTTTGCCTACGCCGCCTTTGCCGCTGAACAACAAAATCCTCATACACTCATTGTACAAGAACGGCATCACCGGGGTTCCACCGCTTTTTGGCAGGTCCTAATCGCGTTTTATCTGAAGCTCTCACGCAAGCCGGACGGGTGACATAAAAAACTACAGGTGAGAGCCGGGCTTCTCGATAGCTTCGCGCTTCGATTCTTCAGCGACGCGACCTTCTTCGCCGCTCGTCTCGTGGGCGCTTCTTGCGTGGTTTTTCTTGTTCGAGAGCTGAAAGAGGAATCGAAAAGAGTTCGCCGCCCTGCTTAGGACTCATCGACTTGCGTTCCTTGTTGGCGTCTTCTTTTGTTTGAACGTACGCGAGCGAGGAATCCGAATAAATTTATCGTTGTCAGAGTACCGCTCTATGACAACCCAACCGGAACGCCGTGCCTTTTGCATGGTCAATCACGCAACACGCTTGTAGCATACGCCTTTTGTCGTTGAAGTCGTGACGGCGGATTTTCCGCTGTAGTGCGCGAAGCAAAACTGATTTCTGTTGTTGTTTGCGTTGGGCTACATGTCCGCCCAACCCCCCAGCGTGACTCACCCGCAGACCGGATGCCACAGAAATGCTCGAGCGTAGCTAACCTATTCCCGGTGAGACCAGGCGTTACCCTGCTCTCGTGTTTCTTTCTTGCGAGGGCTTCGATGCGAAGGCGCTCCGAGCACTCGTCGCAGATGATGATTTCCGAAGGCCTGCCTCATATATTGCAAACGTGGTGTGCGAGTTCGGGCTGGGGGTCGGATCGCAGGGGAACTATCTTCATGCTTTGCCTCCTTTCTAACCTCGTGCGGAGGCGCAGGCGCGTTTTGGCCGTACTCATTATAATTCCACTCCAGTCGAAAATTCGCGACTTCTATCAAATATATCGCCCATCCCGTTGCTTGGCGGAATGGCAAATCATCAATTCTCATTGGCTGTCCTTCTGTCAGTAATGGGTCACGTCGAAGACTGCGTACTTTGCGACTTTGGCGACTTTCGTCTTTCCGCACAGCTTTTCCGAGCAATACTGAACTGATTCTAAAGATGATCGGCAAGTCGTAGCAGATCAGTCGAATGCCAAGATTGCTCTTCGCGTGTCTCCGCTTTTAGTCGAAAGCGCGCAGTAGCACGGCTTACCGATCGCCGCGTGGAAAACGGCATCAGGTACAACCATTTCAAAGCAAGTCTCATGGCACGTAGAAATGTGACAAAGCGCCGCGTCCTTGAGGAGTGCTTCCAACTCATCAGCGCATTCGAGCAGACCCGCATCGCCATGCGCTCTCTCGCGCCACTTCTTCGGCAAGTCGTGAATACTCATGGATCCCCCAGGATCATAGACCAGCAGGTATTATATGGCCCCATGTATATGCCAGACGCGAATGTGTGGATCGGTTTTGGTCGCGACCAAGCAACCTAAGCGAGGCTTCGGGCGCTGAGACATTCGCAGTGGCCGTGCAAATCGAACTATTTACAGGGCAAGGGCGAGATGAGAGTAATTTCAGAAATGATCGAACAATTTTACCTGGATGCGGGAAAGACAGCATGCGATTTTGGAGCTTCCGAACCCGTTTCCATGAAAGTTCGACTATGTGTCGCTGGAAAAGGTAGGCCCTGCACCTGTTTGCTATTGGGACAATTTGTCTGGGACAACGCTAAATGTCGGGTGTGTCGCACTTTTACCGGGCGGATGAGGGTTCGGGGCACCCACACATGTGGAGCACACAACCTGCTTCTCATTTATAAAATATTGTTCGGACTTGCTGTGAAGCGCCTTCCGCAGTTGCAACATGTTTTAGTTTCGATGAAAAGAACTTTTCGCTCATGCATGGCCGCTTGTTCACTTTCTGGACAGATGCTGAGGTAAACGTCTGGATACCGAGCTGTCCCGCACTCGGAAGGAAACGGAGCATAATGTTTACTTACGTCCCGCCCTTATTGCACTGAACCGCCTTTACGTTTACACCGCGAGATTCAAATCTCTCCGCGGTTTCGCTCAAGCCCGTCCAAGCCAGCAAGACCCAGCAGGCCGAGCCAGCCCCAATTGCGGTGCGGTTCATCGTAGCGCGTGGCCGTGTTATCCCTAGTTTGTGGTTCTGTGCTTTGCGCGGACGCCAAGCAGCTTGAACTCAGAACCAGGGCAGATACTACCAAGATCTTTATAAACCCTCCTCGATCATCCTGTGGGTTAGGGCGGCGAATCGCCATACCCGGAAGCGGGGGGATTGGATTTGAAGCGCGGTAGACGCGTGTAAGCATCGACTAATGCCACTGAGGTGGTTGACGGTTATCTCCTAAAGGAGGGTACAAACACATTCCATGTCCGCGACAGATATGTCAGGCGGATTCGAGGAGTGACAGACGCCAAATCCCGTTACGAGAAGACGTGCTTTTTCGTACCGAACCAGGGGATGCCGAGCGCGGAGCAAATTGCTACCGCGTGAGGCCTCGCGTGCCGCGGGTCATGCGTCACAGTGTAAATCCCGGGCTCTGGAACTTTGTCACCCGGCACATAAAACATTGGCAGCTAACAAGCTGAGTATGGCAGGATTTTGGGGCACTGCCAGATTTTGCGGTTACAGCTCCCTGGCGAATCTTACGACGAAGCTCCCACTTCTCCTAGGCATGTTATATCTTCGGATATGACTTGTTGCCGCCATTTTTGGTTGGTGCTTGTACGGAATTTTAACCGCTCAACACAGCTGCTTGAGCTTGCTCCAGATCCCGCTTCTTTCCGTACCGAAATGCCGCCCATACGCCGAGTGTCATGAAACCGAGCGGAGGGAGCAAGAGAACAACCACCCCTTTGCTGATCGCTCTTTGCCCATCCTTGGAAGTTGCCTTCGCTGTACTGTAACACATCGAACAACCCTGGCTGAACGCCGGCCTGGCCGATAGCAAAAGGAAGACTGCAAAGAGAGCGGCGCGTAACTTCATTTTACTCCCAGCGAAATGATGCGAAGAGCGTCTGGGAAGAAGATCAGCATCAAAGCCAAGCAGGCGACCAACGAGCACATGGTCAGCCATTTCATCCGCGAGATCTCATACTTCATGTGCATGAAGAAGCCTATGATCAGGGCTGCCTTCACAAGCGACAAACCCATCAACATGGTGAGCATCCGCACAGGCTGCATATTCTGATACGTCAGATAGACTTCGATGGCAGTCATCGCCAGCAGGGCGGCCCAAACCCAGAAGAACTGCGACTTTCCGTGATGCCGGTGTTGTTCCGCGACGCGTTCCGCGATACCCTGCTGAAAAGCTTCCATGTTTCCGCTCCTACAAAATCTTGGCGGACATCAAATACACCAAAGGAAAAATAAACATCCATACCAGGTCCACGAAGTGCCAGTACAATCCCGCAACTTCAACGTCCGATGAATCGTAAACCTTCGGCTTCAGCCACAAAACGATGGAGCAGACGACGGCGGCCAGCAGTAATACGTGCGCTCCATAGTGGAAGGGACTGTACGAGGGCGTTCCCAACCAAGCGGCTAGCCAAAACACCAACAGGATGGGAATGAAATTTCGCCGCAGCGCGACCACGCCGAGGTAGATCACCCCCAGCGTCACGTGCAGCATGTGCATCCCGGTCAGCCCAAAAAAGGTCGCGGGAAACTGCGGTACAGTTCGCGCGACATTCGCGAACTCTCCCGCTGCCGCTGGCCCAGACAGCTTTGGAAACACCGGAAGCGTCAAACCCTCCGCGATCAGCTTGCTCCACTCCCTGCCATGCAGAATGACGAAGCCAATGCCGCAGGCCATGGTGGCCAGCAGCCACAGCCGCTGAGCTTTCGCGTCGCCTTGTACCGCCGCACGCACCGCTAGCACCATTGTCAACGAACTCGTCAGCAAGAACCCCGTCATGATCGTGGCGTTCACAATGCTCTCGGAATGGAACGGCGTCGGCCAGTTCGACGTGGAGATTCGCCCGTAGCTGTACGCGTACAGCAAAGCCCCAAAAGTCAGCGAGTCCGAAAGCAGAAACAGCCACATCCCTATTTTCTTGGAGTAGGTTCCAAACAGGGATGGCTCGTACAGCCCCGGAACTTCGTGTGGCAGGGTCGCGTCAGCCATGGGTCTGGTACCCTCCTTCAGTCACGTCTAGTGCACAAACTCCAGCAAACACAAAATGTAAACCCACAAAAAAGCCATGAAGTGCCAATACCAGCCGGTTACGTCCACCGCAATCGATTGTGAATCAGCGGGGCGACGCAGCATAGAAGCGACGCCGGCGGTTAGCAGGGCCACTACACCACCGAAGAGGTGGACACCATGCATGCCGGTCAATAGATAAACGAAAGAGCTGCTGGGGCTGCTGGACACGTAGAAACCGTTGGCTCCCAGTTCGCGCCAAGCCATCCACTGCCCGACCAAGAAGCTGAGACCCAGCACCGCAGTCAACGGCAGCCAGGAGACTTTTTCATCAGCGTCTGCCAATACTCCGGGGACCGCTGCGAGCTGCGCAAGCGCCGCTTTCCGACCCGCCTGGCGCCGCGCGAGCTCCATCGTGACGCTGCTGATCAGCAATACGCCGGTGTTGATGAGCAGCAATCTAGGCAACGGCACTGGAAACCAGTCATGAAGTAGCACGTTCGTGCGCGGATCAAGCGTGGGCAGGCCCTGCCTCACAACGTAAGCGCTCGTAAACGAAATGAAGATCATTGCGATTCCGGTTAAGCCCACGACTAGACCCAGCCGGGCACGTCGCAGCCGCATATCGAAGAAGGGCGAACCGAAATTGTCACCGCCGCCGCCCCAGGCTGGAGGCAGAACGCCATTTCCTCCCGTGCTGGTTCTGGGATCGTCAATCGAAACCGTGGGCGTGTAACTGGCCATAAAAGTTTAGTGCGCCGCCACAGTTGAGGGATCCGTCTGCATCACGTAGTCGCGAGGAGCGCCGGGCACGCTGTACTCGTAAGGGCCGTTGTAAACAACCGGCGTACGTCCGCCGAAATTGTCGTGCGGAGGGGGCGTCGCGGTCGTCCACTCTAGAGTGGTCGCTTCCCAAGGGTTGTCGCTGGCCTTCTTGCCGTATTTCATGCTCCAGAACAGATTGAAGAGGAAAATGAACTGACCCGCGATGGTAACGATTGCCGCGTAAGTGATGAACTTCTGCAAGGGAATCAAGTCGCGAAGATAGGCGACTTCGGTGAACTGCGAGTAACGCCGCGTCGCCCCAGCCATCCCCAGATAATGCATCGGCATGAAGATCGCATACGTGCCGATAAAGGTGAACCAAAAGTGCCAGCGGGCCAAGCTTTCGCTCATCATGCGCCCAAACATTTTGGGAAACCAGTAGTAGGTCGCGGCAAAAATTCCGAAAATGGAGGCCACACCCATAATCAAATGGAAATGGCCGGTCACGAAATAAGTGTCATGCAAAGGAATGTCCAGGACCGGTTGTGCCAGGAACGGGCCGCTAATTCCACCCGAGACGAACAAAGACACAAATCCGATGGCGAACAGCATCGGTGAATAAAAGCGAATCCGCCCGCCCCACAGCGTTCCCAACCAGTTAAAGGTCTTGATCGCCGAAGGCACGCCGATCGCCATGGTCATCACGGAGAATGCGAAAGCCGTATACGGGCTCATGCCGCTCATGAACATGTGATGGCCCCATACCATGAAGCCCAGTAGGCCGATCGACAGTATGGCGTACACCATCGCCTTGTACCCGAAGATGGGTTTGCGAGAGAACACTGAGACCAACTGCGAGCACAACCCCATCGCCGGCAGAATCGCGATGTACACCTCGGGATGCCCAAAGAACCAGAACAGGTGCTGCCACAAAAGTGGCGAGCCACCCTTATGCGCCGCGAGCTGCCCGTTCACCACCACGAGCGGCACAAAGAAGCTGGTGCCCACGTTGCGATCCAGCAGGAGCAGGATGCCCGCCGAAAAAAGTACGCCAAAGGCCAACAGTCCCAGGATTGCGGTGATAAACCACGCCCAGCACGTTAGCGGCATGCGCATCATCGACATGCCCTTGACACGCATATCCAGAGTCGTGGTGATGAAATTCAGCGCGCTCATCAAAGCACCAACGCAGAACAGCGCGATGCTAATGACCCACAGATCCGCACCCGCACCCTCACCCGGCCCAGCGGACTGCAGCGCACTCAGTGGTGGATACCCTGTCCAGCCGTGCAACGGCGCGCCGCCCACCACAAAGAAGGCTGACAGCATCACAATGTATCCGATAAACGTGACCCAAAACGACAGCATGTTCAGAACCGGGAAGGCCATGTCTGCCGCGCCGATTTGAATCGGCAGGAAGTAATTGCCAAAGCCGCCCTGCGGCGCCGTGGTCAGCACAAAGAACACCATGATGGTGCCGTGCATGGTCAACAAGCTGAGATAGGTTTCGGGCTTGATTTCGCCCAGCAGAGGCAACGGCGCATTGGGCCAGATCAAGTGGATGCGCATCAGCAAGGACAGAAACATGCCGACGAACACCGCCGTCAGCGCCAAAAAATAATATTGAAGGCCGATGACTTTGTGATCGAGACTGAAGACCCACTTGCGAATGAAACCTTGAGGTGCCGCATGTGCGTGAGCTTCGTGGGCAGCAAATTCCCGGGTAGCCATTATTGTTTCTCCGCCTCCCGTGCCGCCAGCCATTTATCGAACTCCTCCTGGCTGACAACTTTTAGCATTCCATGCATCTTGTAGTGGCCCAGCCCGCAGAGTTCCGCGCAGGCGACCTCATAATCTCCTGTGGTAATGGGAGTGAAGTGCATATGAATCGCCAGGCCGGGAACGGCATCTTGCTTGAAGCGCATCGCAGGAACAAAAAAGCTGTGGATCACGTCGTGAGCGCGCAAGATCACTTCCACTTCGCGATTGACCGGCGCGTACATCGTCCCAGTCACAACATCATCTTTCGACGCCGGGTCGGTAGTGTCGAGGCCGATAGCGCTCTCGCCGCCCGCCGATGGGTCTATCAATTCCGGCTTCGTCGCGCCAAACTTGCCATCGGGTCCGGCATAACGGAAGTACCACGCGAACTGCATCCCGGTAACCTCGACCTGCAGGGCTCCGGGTTCCGCGGAACGAAAACGTTCGGACGCCCAGATCGAACTGCTCATCAGGTTCAGCCCGACAAACAGGATCAGCGTTAGCACCGTCCACACAATTTCGAGCGTATTGTTTCCGTGAGAATACCGCGCCGGGGAAGCTGCCGCGCGGTCACGATACTTCCAGGCGAACAATCCCAAGAAGACCTGCGCCGCCACAAACACAATTCCCATCAGGATATATGTCGTGGTGAAGTGATGGTCAATGCCCGCAGCCGCAGCGGACGCTCCGGTTGGCAACCACCATGTCTTGGCGATAAAAAAGTAGGCGCTGATGAAAGTAATCAGCCAGATGACTACCAGAAGAACGAGGCCCATGTAGCGCGACCTCCCGAGTGAATTTCTCGGCCGTCCCCACTATGGTAACGCTTACAATCCCTGGAGTCACATCAGTGGGGCGTCAAACGATGCGAGTCTACCACAGCTTATTCCGTGCGCAAGCGCGTTGTTGTATTTCCTCTTTTCTTGCCCGCGCAAATTCCTTCCGAACGGGAAATGTCCTCAAGAGCAGTGGACCTTGCACACCGCGTAGACACGCATTGACGTCCCTTTCCATTTTGAGTAACATCCGGCTCGTTTCCTGGGGGGTCCAGTGGAATGGTAAGGACCTCGCGATGTTTCGCCGGAATATTTCTCCAACTCGGCGGGCCCGATACGCTCGTGGGCGTCGAGCGCTTCTGCTGCAATTTGCCCTTCGCTGATTTTTCCTTCGCACTCCTCCAAATCAATTCCGCTGCGGATTTTTTTGTAACTTGTTTCTATCTCGAAGGTGCGAGTAAATTTGCCTTAGAGTCTCACGATCAAAAGGGGGAAGGCGCGGCGCGCTTGGCCGCCGCAGGCTAATTTCGAGAACCATTTTCCAGGAGGTATCGCATGGCGGGCCCGGAGACCCTATCGGACAAACCGAAACCGGATGCGGCGAAGACGTCGACTAGCGCCGATGATGCAACCAGCTACGTGGGCACGCCGGCTGTGGGTACCTCGAAAGCTGCTGCGGCCGCTGGTTTGGCAACCGTGGGTCCGAAGGACAACAAAGTCAACAACCGGCGGCGGCGTTTAGTGTGGTGTGCGGTCTCTGGTTTCCTGGGTGCTTGGTTTATCGCCTTCCTCCGGTTTTTTCTGCCGCGCACTCTCTTCGAACCTCCCACGGTATTCAAGATTGGCTATCCGTCGGACTACGCCCTGGGCGTCGATACTAAGTGGCAGCAAAAGTACCGCATCTGGGTCGACCGCACTCCCGATCGCGTTTTCGTCATCTACGCACGCTGCACTCATCTGGGCTGCACGCCGGACTGGAAAGCCAGCGAAAACAAATTCAAGTGCCCGTGTCACGGCAGCGGCTACGACAGCGAGGGCGTCAATTTCGAAGGCCCCGCACCCCGCCCGATGGATCGCGCTCACGTGACGCTTGCGCCCGACGGCCAAATCGTCGTCGACACCTCGCGCCTCTATCAGTGGCCCAAAGGCCAGCCCAGTCATTTCAGCGACCCGGGCTCCTTCTTACAGGTGTAATTCATGCCCGACGAGAAAAACGCAAACGGCAAGAACGGCAAATCGGTCGGCCTGGTTGACCGCATCAAGGAAGATCTCAACTCCCTGAAGACCGATCTTCCCGCGAAAGCCAAAGAACAAGTCGAAGGCCTTAAGAATCCCACCAAGACCCAACTCTACACCTCCATCTTCCGCCACAAGCACGACGACACTCCGCGTAATCGCGCCCTCGGTGTCTTGTCCAACGTTTTTTTGCATCTGCACCCCGCCAAGATCAACCGCGACGCCGTACGCTACAGCTACACCTGGGGGATGGGGGGCATCACTTTTTATTTGTTTCTGGTGCTCACCTTTACGGGCGTGCTGTTGATGTTTTACTACCACCCCAGCAAAGTGCAGGCCTTCCGCGACGTGCTGTACCTAGAGCACGACGTGCCTTTCGGCAAATTGCTGCGTAACATGCACCGCTGGGCCGCGCACCTCATGGTCATCGCCGTTGAGCTGCACATGTTTCGCGTCTTTCTCACCGGCTCCTACAAGAAGCCGCGCGAGTTCAATTGGAACGTGGGCGTGATCCTCCTAGTGCTAACTCTGCTGCTTTCCTTTACCGGCTATCTGTTGCCGGACGATCAACTCGGCTTCTGGGCCGTAACCGTGGGAACCAACATGGCGCGCGCCACGCCCCTTCTCGGTCACGAAGGCCCTTTCGGCGCGCAAATGGGAATGACTCCCTACAATGACGTCCGCTTCGGCCTGTTGGGCGGCTCGATCGTGGATGCCAACGCGCTTCTCCGCTCCTACATTTGGCATTGCATCGGAATTCCTATCATCGCCTTGATCTTCATGATGGTGCACTTCTGGCGCGTGCGTAAGGACGGAGGAATTTCCGGTCCGAACTCAGTGATCCTCGAATCCGAGATCAAGGAGCCAAGGAAATAACCATGGATTGGCGCCAACTTTGGGAAATCATGTCCGCGCCTGATAACGTGCCGATCATTGCGCTCATTCCTCTGCTCGGCTTCTACATCTTTCTCGCTTGGCGACAGGCGCACGCCAACGACTTGCTCATCGAACAACTCGAAGGCGACGCCGCTCTAGCCAAGACCCATCACCGCAAAGCGTGGCCCTTCAAGCCCGGCTGGCAAAAAGAAGTCCACGTCTGGCCATTCCTTCTCCGCGTCGAATTCCTCGCCGCCATCATCGTCACCATCATTCTGATGGTCTGGTCCATCACCTTAAATGCGCCGCTCGAGGAGCCCGCGAATCCGAACCTCACGATGAATCCCGCCAAGGCGCCGTGGTATTTCCTCGGCCTTCAGGAGATGCTGGTTTACTTCGACCCGTGGATTGCTGGCGTGGTCATGCCTACGCTCATCATCTTTGGCCTGATGGTCATACCTTATATAGACACCAATCCCCTCGGCGCCGGTTATTACACCTGGAAGCAGCGCAAGTTCGAAATCGGCACGTTCCTCTTCGGCTTCATCGTTCTATGGGTCTCAATGATCACCATCGGCACCTTTATCCGCGGTCCGGGCTGGCAGTGGTTCTGGCCCGGGCAAACCTGGGATCACAACCGCCAAATCTATGAGGTCAACCGCGATTTGCCGGACATTTTTGGCATTACGTCCAACCTGGGCAAAGCCATCTTCGGTGCGGCGGTCGTCGGTGGCTTCTTCGCCATTGGCGGCTTTGTGGTGCACGCGCTGTACCGCCGCTACAACGCCAAAAATTATCAGCGCAAGAGCTTGCTGCAATATTCCATCCTGATGGTCTTTTTTCTGACCATGATCGGCTTGCCAATCAAGATGCTGCTGCGCCTCATGTTCCATATTAAATATGTGTGGATAACGCCGTGGTTCAACGTCTAGGAGAAACTGGTGCCCGATAAGCCCATTCCCGATGACGATCCGATCGTAAGCAAATCGCTGGCGCCGCACTATGTCGTGGCGGTGATCCTGCTTATGGCCACGTTATTCTGGGCTTTGTGGGATGAAGACTTTGGGCAGCGCCCTTGGAAAGCCTTCCAGCAGGAATGGAAAAACCGCTACTCTACGTTCCTTAAAACCGCGCGTTCGCAATCCGACGCTTCGCAGAAAGATGTCGAGGCTGCTTCCGAATATAGAGCGGTCAAATTGTCGTACGAGCAGGCCAACCAGAGCGCCGCCCCGCACGCCAAGGAAATCAACGAGACTTTGCGGGATCTTAGCGGCAAAATCCTCGCGGTCCAGAACGTCTTTACCGACCGCCGCGCCTACGTCAACGCCTCCACCTATGACATTGAGACGGAAACCAGCAACGCCGCGAAGCAACGCAAACAAAAAAATCTCGACCAGTACAAACAAGAAGTCGCCACCGTCGAATACCCCGACGGCAGCAAGCAGAAATACAATTTCCCGCAACTTGAAGAAACCTACAACGAACTAAGGAACGAGCGCACCAGGCTCAGCGCCGAGCTCGGCGAAATCATCAAACCCGTCAACGAGCAAAAAGAAAAGCTCGATGCCTACGTCTCCGAGCATATGGTCAACCTCACGCCCACACAGCTCGCCGGCTTGCAGGACAAAACCGAAGCCTGGGACCCGAAGATCGTCCAGATCAATGTGCCCGAAGCCAACATAGTAGACCGCTGCGAATCCTGTCACATGGGAGTTCGCGAGCCAGTCAAACTCACCGCGGCGGCCATGTCCCTCAAGGGCAAAAAGCCCGACGAATACGCCCGCGCGTTCACTAGCCATCCTGAGCCAGATCTCCTGAAGACCCACGATCCGGATAAATTTGGCTGCTCGCCCTGCCATCAGGGCAATGGTCGCGCCACCACCAGCGTTGAGAAAGCTCATGGCAATTACGAGCACTGGCTCTGGCCGCTATTCGCCAGAGAAAATATGGAAGCCGGTTGCCAAACCTGCCACGCGGCGGACATGGTGCTGGCGACCAACGATGTGGGCTGGACTCTCTCCGAAGGCAAGGATCTGTACCGTCAGCGCGGCTGCGTCGGCTGCCATCGCTACGAAGGCTACGACAAAGAGCCTGAGGACCTACTCTCCATCGCCCAGCAAATCAAGCTCATCGAGCAGGAGAAAAAAGACAACTTCAAACAAGCCACCTACTTGATGAAGCAGGCCGACACCGCCGAGTCCAACGTGGAAGCCAATCGCCTCAACGATCGCGCCGTCGCACTAAAAGTCACCAACAGCAAACTCGACTTGCGCATCGTTCAGCTCGCCCGCACCACCAAGAGCCTGCTCCAAGACA
>Ga0185299_10005910_pt1 | contig 13368 bp, 11 predicted proteins | sample PaiPotPPA55metaG_FD_128002 | JGI IMG/M metagenome (GOLD analysis project Ga0185299, IMG submission 128002) | Iron sulfur acid spring bacterial and archeal communities from Banff, Canada, to study Microbial Dark Matter (Phase II) - Paint Pots PPA... ...
AGCTTGCTCCAACAGTAGGCCGAATACATTTGAGCAGACTATTTCTACTCGTCTCAAAGATTCTTCTTGCAGAACGGCGGCGGACCATACATTTTTTTTCGTCTTCACCAATGGGCAGCGCGGTACGGAAGCAGGTACCGGAAGCAGCCAAGTCACCGAAGAAATGTAAAACCATCCGTCGCCGCCATTGAAGCTCGCCGACGGCGTCTGAAGAATTGCCTTGGTCAAGAAGGCCTGCAGCTTCATCAAAAGGTGTCTTCGATTCCGAGAAACGGGCGAGCGGACCGCAGAAGTATGCGCGTTCCATTTTCAGCTGCGCGCGAAGCCTCGGACCTAGCTCACAAGTCCTTTCATTTTCTTCAAGCAACCGAAGGGCTTCGGTCGATTGGCCTTGGATCCACAGGCATTTTGCTCTTCGCAGACGGAATCGCCATAGGACGTTGCGTCTTCCGGTGGGTCAAGCCGGCCAAGCCTGGGTGTCCGCAAAAGTATGAAAACAAAGGGCGTCTGAAATATGGGAAAGTGAAGAGTACAAAGACAAAGAAGTTAGAAAGCCAGAATGTGGAAGAGTATCAAAAGAAAGGCGTTAGGAGCTAGCGTTTTGAGGAATGACGGACTAGCGCAGCTATCTATCTGGGAAGAGTATCAGAAGATTACGGAAAAGGCAAGGGAAAAATGAAGAAGCCGTCTCGGATTTTCGCGTGGCGATGAATGCGGAGAGGAGCGGGCTCGCGCGAGGTGGGCTGTGGTGCTATTCTCTTCGTTCGTTGAGCGCGAATTGCGGCGGCGGGGATGAAACATGTCGCAGGAAAAACCGGCAAAACTTGAATTGGTGGACCGAAACGGGAAAGGGCTGATGCCGGGAGTCGCAGGGAGTAGCGCGGGAACGATTGCGACGCTTGCGGCGAAGGGGTTGTGCGCGAATCGGGGAACTTCGCTGAACCTGGATCGGGTCGAGTCTGTCCGCGTCAACACCAGCGCGGTGGAGCGGCGGGCAGCGACGCTGGTGACGCGGCGAACGGTGAAGAAAGATTGGCAGTTGGCATGGCTGCTGCGTGCGATTACCTGCATGGATTTGACCACGCTCTCTGGCGACGATACCGACGAGCGCGTCAAACGATTGTGCGCCAAGGCGCGGCAGCCGCTGCAAAATGAATTGATTGAAAAGCTGGCGATCGGCGGCTTGCAGATTCGCGTTGGCGCGGTGTGCGTTTATCATTTACTTGTAGAAACCGCAGTACGCGCGTTGCAAGGCAGCGGAGTGCCGGTGGCAGCGGTATCCACAGGATTTCCCGCGGGGCTTTCGCCCCTTCCGGAACGAATTGCGGAAATTCATAGTTCTGTCGCAGCTGGCGCGCAGGAAATCGATGTGGTAATCACGCGCGCGCACGTTTTTGCCGGCGAATGGCAGAAATTGTACGACGAAATTCTGGCGTTCAAAGATGCGTGCGGGCCAGCGCACTTGAAAGTAATTTTGGGAACCGGAGATTTGTTGACGCTGCGCAACGTCGCCAAAGCCAGCATGGTCGCGATGATGGCAGGCGCGGACTTCATCAAAACTTCGACCGGTAAAGAAACTGTGAACGCAACACTCCCGGTCGGATTGGTGATGACGCGCGCCATTCGTGAGTACGCGGAAGAAACCGGCATGGCGGTGGGCTTCAAACCCGCGGGGGGGATTCGTACCGCCAAGCAGTCCCTGGAATGGCTGGCGTTGATGAAGGAAGAGCTCGGTGACGCGTGGCTTGCGCCACATCTTTTTCGCCTTGGCGCCAGCAGCGGCATGCTCGCTGATATTGAGCGCCAACTGGAATTTCATGTAACCGGCCGCTACTCGGCGGAACATCGCCATCCAATAGCGTAAATGAGGCGAGACGAATGAGCGTCATCGAAAAATTCGGCACGATGGAATACGGGCCAGCGCCGGAAGATGCCAAGGAATCCTTGCTGTGGCTGGACGCCAGCAAGCGCCGCTTTGGACATTTTATTGGCGGCGAGTGGCGCGTGCCGCTGGAAGGAAAATATTTTGAGACCAGTGATCCTGCAACCGGAGCAAAACTTGCCGACGTGGCGCAAGGCAGCGTAGCCGACATAGACGCGGCGGTGAGGGCGGCACGTACTGCGTTGCGTGGCTGGCAAAAGCTTTCTGGCCACCAGCGCGCAAAATATTTGTATGCGCTGGCGCGACAGGTACAAAAACATTCTCGGCGCCTGGCGGTGCTGGAAACTCTGGACAACGGCAAGCCCATCCGGGAAAGTCGCGACATTGATATACCGCTGGTGGCGCGGCATTTTTATCATCATGCCGGCTGGGCGCAACTGCTCGATCAGGAATTTGCCGGCTACACGGCATGGGGCGTGGTCGGTCAGATAATCCCTTGGAATTTTCCGCTGCTGATGCTGGCGTGGAAAATTGCTCCCGCACTTGCCACGGGAAACACGGTGGTGCTGAAACCGGCGGAATACACTCCACTGACTGCTCTGGCATTCGCGGAGTTGTGCAACGAAGTTGGATTGCCTCCTGGCGTGGTCAACATTGTTACCGGCGATGGCGCGACCGGCGAGGCGCTGGTGAAGCATAACGATGTGGACAAAATTGCTTTCACCGGCTCGACCGAAGTTGGCCGCGCGATTCGCCGCGCGACAGCTCAATCGCATAAGAAACTCTCGTTAGAGTTAGGCGGAAAATCTCCGTTCATCGTTTTTGAAGACGCCGATCTCGACTCCGCAGTGGAAGGGCTTGTGGACGGCATCTGGTTCAACCAGGGACAAGTATGTTGCGCTGGATCGCGCCTGCTGGTGCAGGAAAGCGTTGCCGCCAAACTGACCAAGAAATTGCAAGCGCGCATGAGCACTCTGCGAATCGGATCGCCGCTCGACAAAGCGATCGATATCGGCGCGATTATTGCGCGTGTGCAACTGGAACGGATCGACAGTCTGGTCAAACAGGGAATTGCCGAAGGCGCAACGTGCTGGCAACCGGAAACTGTTCTGCCTTCTCGCGGACTGTTTTACAAACCGACGCTGCTAAGCAATGTGCATCCGACCTCAATTGTTGCGCAGCAGGAAATTTTCGGTCCGGTGCTGGCTGCGATGACGTTTCGCACTCCGCGCGAAGCGGTGGAGCTGGCGAACAATACCGTCTACGGACTGGCGGCGAGCGTGTGGAGCGAAAGCGTGAACCTGGCGCTGCAGGCTGCCGCGCAAATAAAGGCCGGCGTGGTTTGGGTGAACAGCACCAATCTGTTCGACGCTGCGTGCGGATTTGGCGGATATCGCGAAAGCGGATTCGGGCGCGAAGGCGGCAGGGAAGGATTGCTCGAATATTTGCGCCCAGCGTGGTTCAAAAATGCGCCGGCGCTGGCGGCCGAGGTGGCAGCTGCGAATGGCGCGCCGGAAGTTGCCAATCCTTCAAGCGTAATTGACCGAACTGTGAAGCTGTACATTGACGGAAAGCAAACCAGGCCGGATTCGGGTTACAGCATGCCTGTTTACGGAAGAAAAAAAGAATTATTGGGCGAGGCGCCGCTGGGAAATCGCAAAGATATTCGCAACGCGGTGGAAGCGGCGCGCAAGGCCGACGGCTGGGGAAAAACCACGGCCCACAATCGCGCTCAGATCCTTTTTTACATTGCGGAAAATCTTTCGCAACGTGGAGAAGAGATTCAGAAGCGGCTGGCGTTTGTGGTGGGGAAAAGGCAAGCGGCGCGTGAAGTGCAATTCAGCATTGAGCGTTTGTTTTCCTATGCGGCCTGGGCGGATAAATTTGATGGAGCGGTGCACAATCCGCCGTTCCGCAATATTTCGATTGCCATGAATGAACCGCTGGGCGCTGTTGGAGTGATTTGTCCCGGTGATGCGCCACTTTTGGGATTCTTTTCGCTGGTGCTTCCGTTGATTTCAGCCGGCAACACAGTTGTAGCAGTTCCATCGGAAAAATATCCGCTGATTGCCGGTGATATTTATCAGGTGCTGGAGACCAGCGACCTGCCCGGCGGTGTAGTGAATATTGTTACCGGCAGATCGTCCGAATTGTTAAAAGTGCTTGCAGAACACGATGATGTCGACGCGCTGTGGTGCTATGGCGACGATCAGATGTGCGCTGCGACGAAAGCGTTTTCCGCGGGAAATCTGAAGCAAGTCTGGACGAATGAAGGCCGGGCCACCGATTTGTTCAAGACAGAACAAGGCCAAGGACGCTTTTATCTGCAACATGCTTACCAGGTGAAAAATATTTGGGTCCCCTACGGCGAGTAATCCTGCGACGAGCGACGGCCGGTGAGTAACGGGCCAGCCATACAAACGGAAACCACGACCGACGCACGCGCGGCTTTCCGCTATCCCGCATTTCTGAAATTTCAACTGGTGCGTTTTTTTATCGTGGTTGCCACCGAAATGCAGGCTGTGGCAGTCGGCTGGCAAGTCTACGAGATCACTAAACGGCCGCTGGATCTGGGACTGGTTGGTTTGGCGCAATTTCTTCCCGGCATCGTTTTGTTTCTTGTTTCCGGCCATGTCGCCGACCGCTTTAATCGCAGAAATCTTTTGATTCTTTGCGATGTCGGCTTTGCAACTTGCTTTGCATTGTTGCTGGCGATCACGTTGCGTGGCGCGGTTTCGATTGCCGGGGTATTCGCGGTGTTAGTGCTGCTGGGTGTAGTGCGATCTTTTAACGGTCCGGTGAGCCGCGCCATGCTGCCGCATCTGGTTCCACCGGAACATTTCGCAGGTTCGGTTGCGTGGGCCTCCAGTATTTTTCAGGCCGCGACGATTCTGGGGCCGATCCTGGGCGGACTGATTTACGCGTTTGCGCGTGGACCGGTTGCGGTGTACGTGTGCGCGGCGCTGGCAGCGGGCGTAGCCATCGCTTTGACGTTGCAGCTCCCAGCACAGGAAAAGGAACGCGCGCGACCCACGGCAAATCTCTCGACTGTGTTTGAAGGATTTCGCTACATCTGGCGGGAAAGAGTAATTCTCGGCGCCATCTCGCTGGATCTTTTCGCAGTGTTGCTCGGCGGCGCAGTCGCGCTGCTTCCTGTCTACGCGCGGGAAATCTTGAATGCCGGCCCCTGGGCATTGGGAATTTTACGAAGCGCGCCAGGGGTCGGCGCAGGAATCATGGCCATTGCGATCGCGCATCACCCGTTAAAAAGTCGCGCAGGCGCAACGATGTTGTGGTGCGTGGCGGCTTTTGGTTTGTGTACAGTGATTTTTGGCGTATCGCGCAGCTTTGCGATTTCGCTGCTGGCCTTATTTCTGGTCGGCGCGACGGACATGGTGAGCGTGATCGTGCGCGCGACGCTGATTCAAGTGAAGACGCCGGACGAAATGCGCGGGCGCGTGAACGCAGTGGACATGATTTTTATCGGAGCTTCCAACGAGCTGGGGCAATTTGAATCGGGAATTACCGCGCAATGGTTTGGCGCGGTGCCGGCCGTGATTCTTGGCGGGATTGGCGCAATCGTGGTCACCGGATTGTGGGCCTGGATGTTTCCACAACTGCGAAAAGTGAATGAGCTCACCATGAAGGAGGAGTAGTTGGTGGGGACGGCGCGCGAGTTGAGTTATCGGGGAACGTACAGAAGGGGAAGAGAGAAGAAGAAAAGAAAAATTCAGATCGCGTCGTACCCCTGGGCAAGCTGGGGTGCAGCGTGCTGCGCCCCTACGGGAACAAAATCAGGTGAGTTTGCCTCCGCGCAGAACTGTTAGCGCGGAATGCGCGGCGCCCAGCAAAGGCGCATCTTCGTTCAGGACTACTGCGATCGGGATATTGGCGAGCAAGGGCGCAAGCGGGCCCTTGTCGGCGAAGGCCTGGCAGAACGTACTTTTTTGCAGCAGCGGCAAGATTTTTACGGCGATTCCGCCGGCAAGATAGACGCCACCGTAGGCCAACACGCGGAGCGAAAGGTTGCCGGACTCGGCGCCGAAAGCGTCGGTCCAAAATTCCAGCGTCTCGACGCAAACCGGGCAAGTGGCGGCCAGCGCGTGTTGCGTGATTTCTTGCGCGGATTCCGCGGCCGGTTTGCTGAAAGAATCGTGGCGCAGGTCGGGCGCGAGAAATTCGTGAATGGGGCGAAAGCCGCGCCCGGAAAAAAGTTCCTCACAAGAAACTCGCGACAAACGCTTTTTCAAAAAAGTGAGAAAAGCGATTTCGCGATCGGTGCGCGGCGCAAAATCAGCCGAGCCGCCCTCAGAGGGGGCAGCGCGATGGCCGTGTCCATCCCAGTAGAGAACAGCTTCTCCCAAGCCGGTTCCGGCCGCGATTACCGCGACATTTTCTTCGGGATGATCGACGCCACGATTGAGAAAAAGAAAATCCTGCGGTGCGAGTTTTTGCAAACCGCGCGCGGTGGCGACCAGATCGTTCATCAGAACGACACGCTCGCGCGGCAAGCCCAAACTGGCGGCAAGCGAAGTGGAATCAAGTACCCACGGCACATGCGCGGCGTGCAGCCTGCCATCGACTACAGTTCCGGGAACTCCGAAACCTGCGCCCTGAATATTATTTTTCCCGGATGAACTGGAGGCATGACGCGAAAATTCTTCAATCAGTTTTTCGAAACTGGAAAAGTCGCGGGTGGCGTAGCGTTTGCGCGCAACGACTGTGAGTTTGCTGGAATCAGCGTCGTAGGCGACGAGGTGAGATTTTGTGCCGCCGATGTCTCCAGCGATTAGCATTTGTTACGCTGCGCTTTCTTTTTTACGAAAGACGTTCCGGCGTGAAAAGTTGTGTCATCGCGAGAACGTGGCGGTAATAATCGCGCTGCGTCAAAGAATACGCCGCATCCTCGTCGATGATAAAGGTTACATCGGCATGCATCTGCAAAGCGGAAGCGCTAACGGAGGATGTGATTGGGCCCTCAATGGCTTTGGCGATTGCGGCGGCTTTCGAACGGCCAGAGGCAAGAAGAAGAACGCGGCGCGAATCGAGAATGGTGCCAATGCCCATGGTGATGGCGCACTTCGGCATTTCAGATTCGTTGGCGAAAAAGTGGCGATTGTCCTCAACCGTTTCGCGACTGAGCGCTTTCAAGCGAGTGCGTGAAGCCAGGCTGGAAGTTGGTTCGTTGAAGCCGACATGGCCATTGCGTCCAATGCCGAGAATCTGAAGATCGATGCCGCCAGCAGCTTTGATGCACTGTTCGTATTGCGCGCAGTAGGTATCGTAATCGCCGGAGATCGTACCGTCAGGAATGTGAACATTCGCTGGAGGCAGATTTACATGGGAAAAAAAGTTGTGCTTCATGAAGAAATGAAAACTCTGCGGATGAGAAGCGGGCAATCCCAGGTATTCGTCGAGATTGAAGCTGGTGGCATGCGAGAAATCGAGATCGCCGGCGCGGTGCAGCACAATCAATTCTTTGTAAAGACCCAGTGGAGTGCTGCCAGTGGCCAGGCCCAGAACAATTGCGGGGTTGGAGCGAACGGCGCCGGCGATGATGCGCGCCGCTTCGCGACTGACTTCTTCGTAATCCTTCTTTATAACGACCAGCATCTCAGGGCCTTTCGGCGAGGAAAATATAGTGGAGCGGCGGAATCAGCGGTACCGCCGGATGACGAAATTGTGACGATCTGAGCGATAGATACCCAGAACGTACATCAAAGGTTTTCCGTTGGTGGAATAAATAAGCTGGCGAATACGCAGGAGCGGTTCGCGCCGGGGCACGTTGAGCAGCTCCGAGGTCTGCGGATCGGCGGCAGTTGCGTCAATTTCTTCGTCGGCATAGCCCAACTTCACGCCATAATCGCGTTCGAGTATGGCAAAGAGGGAATCGCGGTGAAGCGGAGCGGAGAGGAGCGCGGGAAATTGCACCGCGGAAACGTAGCAAGTTTCAAGAGCAAATGGTTCTTCGTCCGCGTGGCGAAGACGCTGCAGTTTGAGGATGGAATCAGCTGGAGCGAGAGAAAGGCGAGCGGCGATTTCGGGTTCATCGTCAATCATTTTGCCGAACAGAATTTTGGAAGCGGCGACCAGACTACGAGCGGCCATCTGTTCGGTGTAGCTCATCAGCTTGTTGAAATGGATTTTTGGTTCCGCGACAAAAGTGCCAATGCCGCGGCGGCGCTCCACGATGCCTTCGCGTTCGAGAGAGGCGAGGGCGTGGCGCGCGGTCATTAAGCTGACTTCGTGAAGCTTTGCGAGATCGCGTTCGGAGGTCACCGGATCGCCGGGCCGGAGCTGGCCCGCGTCAATGCGTTTGCGAATGGAGGACTGTATGCGCTGGTAGGCTGGAATGGCGGAGTGTTGCTTGGCGGGCATACTACTCACCTCAGATTCCCCGAATACGAAAAAGTATGGCGCAACAGTTCGAGGCGAAAACGACTCGAAGGCACTTTGGGACCAATGAACATGGTTTACGGGCCTCAGTATTGCAGTCTAAGCGCTATATAGCTTAACGCAGAGGCTCTGAAAAAGCGAAATTGCGGTGAAGCGCAAAACTCCGCTTATTTGGACTTCTTCGCATCGAGGTGTTCGAACACTTCTTGCGCGGCGTGGAAGGCGGCGTTGGCAGCCGGGACACCGCAATAGACGGCAGATTGCAGAAGGACTTCCTGAACTTCATCACGGGTTACGCCGATGGAGAGCGCGGCTTTCAGGTGCATGCGAAATTCCGGTTCGCGGTTCAAGGCGACCAGCATGGACAGGGTCAGCAGGCTGCGGGTTTTGCGCGGTAAGCCGGGACGGCTCCAAACTTCTCCCCAGGCGTAGCGCGTGATCAGATCCTGAAACGGCTCATTGAACTTGGTGCGATTTCTTAACGTGCGATCTACATGTGTGTCGCCGAGAACTGCGCGGCGCGCCTTTATTCCCTGGTCGTAGCGTTTACCTTCGTCCATGTGCAACCTCCGATAAAGACGGGAATCTATTCCGCAAGAAAAGCGAGAACTTCGTTGGTAAAGCGTTGTGGCTCTTCCATGACCGAAATGTGAGATGCATTCAATTCGAGGTAACGAGCGCCGGGGATGTGATCGGCGAGAAAGCGACCGTCGGAGGGCGGAGCGGCGGGATCGTGAGTGGCGGAAATTACCAATACCGGTACGCGAATTCCGGACACGGTGGCGCGCGCGTCAAAATCTCGGACCGCGCAGCAACCGCCGATGTAGCCGTCAGAATTCAGTGACTCGATGGACTGAACGACAGCGGCGACCGCTTCGGGAGAATTATTTTGAAAGTCAGGAGTAAACCAGCGTGGCGGTGTGGCCCGGGCAATTTCTTTCATGCCGCGGGTTCGAACCATTTCGATTCTTGCGTTCCAGGATTCGAGAGTTCCGATTTTAACAGCGGTGCTGCATAAGACGAGTTTCTGCAGACGCCTGGGTGATTCAAGAGCGAGGGTCATTCCAATCATTCCACCGACAGAAAGACCACACCAGTGAAAGCGATCGATGGCCAGAAAATCGACCAGAGATAAAAAGTCGGAGACCAGATCGGGAACGGAATAGGGTGGCGGAGGAGCCGAGGATTGGCCATGACCGCGCATGTCGTATCGAAGCAGGCGAAAATATTTTTCAAACTCCGGCACCTGGGCATCCCAGATGGAGAAATTGGTACCGAGAGAAGTCGACAGAACGAGAGCGGGAAGAGAATTATCTTCAGAGAGCGAGTAATGGATGCGAGCGTGAGGCAAATCGGCGAACGGCATGGTTACCCTTTTCCAGACGGTATTTGCGGAACTTGCTCGCGGGCAGCGGCCAGAACGGCATCGATGAATGTTCCGGCAGAGCCGAGATAATTGCCTGGTTCGAAGAGACTCGCTATATTTTCCGATTTTAGGATTGCGGTTACGTCGGGGTCTTCGGAGAGAAGCTCGCGTAGAGAGCGCTTTTCAAACTGCGCACTGCGACATGCGGATTCAACGAGTTTGTGAGCCGAAGCGCGATTGAGTTTTTCGCTGAGAGCGAGTGACACGGCTTCGGCATAGATCAGGCCGTGAGTGAGATCAAGATTTGTACGCATTTTTTCCGAGTGGACAGAAAGTCTTGGCAACAGCGCAGCGAGCTGATGGCTTCCGCCGGCTGTGAGCCGCACGATTTCCGGTACAACTTCCCATTCCGATTGCCACGCTCCGAGGCTGCGTTGGTATTCGCCTGCAAGTCCTGAAAGAACGGTGCTGACGAGCGCGGGAACGCGCGACGCAGATGCAAGGATCGCGGCAGAGGCCACAGGGTTCTGTTTGTGCGGCATAGTAGAGGAACCGCCGCGTCCGGCGGAAGGGGGCTCGGAGAGTTCGCCGACTTCGGTTTGCATGTATAAGGAAAGATCACGGGCAATTTTTGCGTTGGTACCAGAGAGCAGGCCCAGAGTTGTTGCGGTTTCAGCGATTCGTTCGCGCTGCGCGTGCCAGGGGATGCGAGGAAGCGGCAGTGCTAGTTCTTCGGCTAGCAGCTTGGCGATTTGCGTGCCGCGATCGCCAAGAGCAGCGAGAGTGCCCGCAGCGCCGCCGAACTGGAGTACCAGAGAATTCTCGAGTTGATCTTGGAGACGTTTGCGATGTTGCAGGAACGCGTCGAGCCAGCCCGCAGTGATGTAACCGAACGTCGTGGGCAGGGCGTGCTGAAGCCAGGTACGAGCGACCAGTAAAGTGTTGCGATGCGTTTCGGTCAGTTGCACGAGGGCGGCAGTGATGGCGTTCAAATCGTTTTCGATCGCGCGAATCGCCTTGCGCAGTTGAAGAACCAGACCGGTATCGAGCGCGTCCTGGCTGGTAGCGCCGAAATGAACATAACGCAACGCATCGGGTGAGCTGCGTCCAACAATTGCGTTGAGTTGCTTCAGAAGTGGGATGGCTAGATTCCCGGCAGCAGGCATAGCTTGCGCCAGGGAAGACAAATCAAAAAGCTCGACGCGGCAGGAAGAAGCGATGGCCGCGGCTGCTGAGCCGGAGATTAGTCCGCCGCGAGCTTGTGCACGAGCGAGCGCCGCTTCGAAATCGAGGATGGCTTGGGCGGCAGCGGCATCGCTGAAAAGAGGTTCGACGGAAGGAGAACGAAAGAAGCCGTCCAAAAGGTGCATGCCAAGAGTGTAAATGGGAACCGCAAGCAAGAAAAACGGATTCCGCGGATGGGCGGTGATGCAGTAGACTCCCCGAGGCGATTGGGAGACGAGCGAATATGCTGAGTAATCGAAAAGAGATTCACGTGGAGTGGGGCGATTGCGATCCCGCTGGAATTGTTTACTATCCGAGATTTTTCGAGTATTTCGATGCGTGCACGAACGCGTTGTTTGAGAGGGCAGGATTCCGGAAGGCGGAAGTCCTGAAGACTTATGGATTGTTGGGAATTCCGATGATTGACACGCGCGCGCAATTTTATGCGCCGGCTTCGTTTGGAGAAACGGTAAGCATCGAAACGCGAGTCGTGGAATGGGGCCGCAGCAGTTTCCGGGTGGAGCACAAACTTTTTAACGGCGACGTGCTGGCTGCCGAGTGCGCGGAAAGGCGCGTGTGGACAGTGCGAGATGCCCAAGCGAAAAAGGGGATGCGCGGCGCGGCCATTCCGGAAGAGGTGAAAGCGCGATTCGCGTGACGGTGCGGGAAAAGCGGCAGCTGGGCTTGCCTGCGGCAAGCAGGCTGCCGCACGTTAGATGTTGCCGCGCTTGGCGGCTGCGGTCATTTCAGGACTAGCGTTTGGACTTAATTTCGACTGGGTCCAGGATTTTGAAGGTCAAGGGCGTTTCTGCCGGGAATACAATTTCGCGATTGCCGGTTAAGCCCGCGCCTGCCGTGCCGCCACCTGCACCCACGACCGCGCCAATGGCCGCACCTTTACCTCCGCCAGCCAGGCCGCCAATGAGAGCGCCCGCCGCGCCTCCCCCTCCGATCATACCCGCGGAACGTTTTCCCTTGCCGGTGCTGGTTTGTGAGCGACTGGTAGTACGAAGATCGTAGCTGGCGTCGCCCACGGTCAGGCTGGCCAGCGACACCGAGAGAACCGCGCCGCCTTTGAAGCGACCGGCTGATTTTGCCTCACGCACAATTCCCGTTGCGCGCGCTCCTTTGGGAATTGCAATCCTGCCATCTACCTCGATCGGCGAAGAAACCGTGGCCGAAAAATTCTGCCCGGTTGAAGAAATCTTGGACCCGATCGATTCATCCAGAACCACGGTAATCGTGGTGTCGGCGGGAACCACGAGACGTTTTGGCGCGATTGCTTCGCGGACGCCGGAATTTCTGGAAGGATTCGAACCATTCATTGGACCACCAGAGGAATTGTTGGCGGAGGAATCGCTGGATGTGCTGTCGGGCGTCGCGGATTGATTCGCGGCCTTCTGGCAGCCGGACAGTCCGACGAGCAGGGCAAAAGACACAAAGGGGTAAGCAAAGCGCTTGGATAGAAAACGGGGTTGATGCAAAGCACGCCTCCATGGAGAGATGGCTGGGGTTAGTAGGTATTGTATTTGAAAAAACGATATTGAGGAAATGCGAGGCGAGAAAGAATCGCATAATGCGTCTTGGGATTGCGCGTTTGCGCGATGGCGAATTCAGTTTATAGAGGCGGGCACAAGCAACAACCGGTTGCAACAGAACAGAATTTCTTCGCGAATCATTGAACCCTGCTTGTCGTTGATGAGAATCTGAAAAAATATGTGTTTCCGGCTAAAGTTTGACGAACTGCAGTCTGTGTTCGTATAGTTTGCGAGCAAAATCAAAAGGCCTCTGCCAAGTTCAGAAGAGGCCTTTATTTTGCCCGACGTTCACACAGATGGGCTGTTATTGAGGTTAGCCTGGGCGCGTTTAACTTTTTCGAGAAGGTCATTGGCCTTTGCGGTGCAGATAAAGGGTTTGCGTCGGCGATTATGTTCTTGGATATAAGCGAGAATGCGTACTTGGAGAGCTTCGACGCTGGTAACGACGACGCGCCGGAGCTAATAAATGTTTCTATTTATGACGCATTATAATATTGCTCAGCCATGAGTAAACAGCAATCGATGGGAAAGTGTAATCTCTGCGGGGAGATGGCCGGCCAGGCTTCCATGACCCGGCACCTACAGGCCTGCAGTCCACTGGAAGCGTCCGGGTTATCGCCGGCTTCTAGAAAACAAACACCTGGCCCGAACTTCCATTTAGCCATCGAAGGACGTGACGCCAAGGCGTACTGGATGCATGTGGCAGTGCCGCTGACCGCCCCTCTGAGTAAGCTCGACGATTTTCTCCGCCATACCTGGCTTGAATGCTGCGGCCACTTGAGCGCTTTTGAGGTTGGCGGCAAGCGTTATACTTCCGCGCCCGTGGATGAAGAAATGAGCATGCGAGCACGGTTGAGCGAAGTGTTTGAGGTAGGGATGAAGTTCTTTTATGAATATGACTACGGTTCTCCAACGGCTCTGGTGCTAAAGGTTGTTGCCCTTCGTGAGCAAGGCTTGCCAAA
>Ga0185299_10005911_pt1 | contig 13361 bp, 16 predicted proteins | sample PaiPotPPA55metaG_FD_128002 | JGI IMG/M metagenome (GOLD analysis project Ga0185299, IMG submission 128002) | Iron sulfur acid spring bacterial and archeal communities from Banff, Canada, to study Microbial Dark Matter (Phase II) - Paint Pots PPA... ...
ATGAATTTTGCGTGCAGTTCTTCGAGTGTGGCGTCCGCAGCCATGGCCACGATGTCCGGACGCGGCGTCATCACTTCACGCACGCGTTTGTCGCTAAACTCCACCACCTGCTCGATCAAGTCCGCCTGTTCGGGATGAATGATGCCTTCCTCTTCGGCGGCCTCCACCAACGCTTCAATGCCCTCCTCCGTGCGCTGCTCTTCGGTTTTTTCCGGCTCATGTTCCGAGATGCGCGCCAGCGACTCCGCGCCTTCCAGGAACACGCGCGCCGGCCAAACCAGCCACATTCCCGCGCGAACCATCGGCAACAGCGGCAGCAGCCATCTTCCGGTGGTGCGATAGAGCAGCGTGTCCGGAATAAAGTGCATGGCGATTACAACTTCCAGCGTCACAAAAACGCAAAATTCAACAAACGACTCCCATTTCCCGGGCACGAAATACACCACCCCGCGGGTGGTCTCGAGGACCAGAAACGCCAGCAAGAAATGCCCCAAAATGCGAAACGTGCGCCCGCCGCTGCGCCGGTTAATTCGCAGTTTGGGCTCAATTTCCGTCTCAAATATGTCCAGGTGCTCGCGCACTCGTCCCGTGGTCATCCGCCCGAGTTCGCGGTAAATCAGCGTCAGGTAGGAAAAAATGGGCAGACCCGCGGCCAACAGCGTCAGGCGCAGGATAAATGCCCAGTTCAAATACCCCATGTGAGCCCGAATCGCCGGCGCAACTTCATTTCCAGCCGGTCCATTTCGCCGTGGTCGGTTTCGTGGTCGTAGCCCAGCAGGTGCAAGACCCCGTGCAACATCAAGATGCGCAACTCCATGGCCAGCCCGTGCCCGTGCTTTTTCGCGTTCTGCCGCGCCGTAGCGGGAGAAATCGCGATGTCGCCTAAATACTCCGCGAGAGTTCGCCTTGCTGGCCGGCAGTTTTTGCCGGGCTCCCGCCCGGGGACGCGAGCGTGGCCAGCATGGTTTGGCTGCGTGCCTCGCGGAATTCTGCCCACGCGCGCGCGTACACCCACGCCGTTCCTTCGAGGCTGCTCAGCAGGAAAGGACAACACATCCGTCGGCCCACGCTTCTGGCGATATACCTCATTCATTCGCGCCATCTCCGCGTCCGTCACAAAACAGATGACCAGCTGGGTCCCCGCCAGTCCCAATTCCTTGCGTATCCGCTCCAAAAATTCTCGCAGCCCGGGAAGCGCAAACCGCACTCCCCGCTGCCGGTTGATCATCGCAAATCCGCCACGCCCTGCCGCCATTATCCCTTCGAAGCTTCGCGCCCCGGCGTCTCTCTCACCTCGCGCGGCAACTCCTCGACCGCTTCGCTCGCCGTAAATTCCATCCGCGTCGCACTGCGTCCAGCGTTGGCATTCCCCCCGCGCTGCGGGTGGGCCATATCCCACTCTTCATATGCCCGGATGATCTGCTGCACGAGATTGTGCCGCACCACGTCCTTCTCGCCAAACTGCACCACGCCGATCCCTTCAATCTTCCCGCAGACTTCCAGGGCCTCTATCAATCCCGATTTCTTCCCCACCGGCAGATCAATCTGCGTAACGTCCCCGGTAATCACGGCTTTCGAGTGAAACCCGAGCCGGGTCAAAAACATCTTCATCTGCTCGCTGGTGGTATTTTGCGCTTCATCCAAAATCACAAAGGAATCATTCAGCGTTCGTCCGCGCATAAAAGCCAGGGGCGCAACCTCAATGGTTCCCTTCTCGAGAAATGCTCCCAACTTATCAGCGTCCAGCATGTCGTACAGCGCGTCGTATAAAGGCCGCATGTAGGGATCAATCTTTTGCTGCAGCGTGCCCGGCAGAAAGCCCAGCCGCTCGCCTGCCTCCACTGCCGGCCGCGCTAAAATGATGCGATTCACTTGCTTGGTCAGCAATGCACTCACCGCCATCGCCACAGCAATGTACGTCTTCCCGGTACCGCCGGGGCCAACGGCAAACATCATGTCGTGCTTTTCGATTTCCTCCATATAGCGCCGCTGGCTCGCGTTTTTCGGCGTAACCACCTTCTTGCCAAACGAACGAACGCGTCCGTGCTCAAACATTCCACGCGGCGATTCGTGCGGCTCCTCGGTGGCCACACGCATCAGCGACTTCACTTCCGCGCTCGAGAGCTCGCGCCCGTGCCGAGTCAGATGGTTATACTCCTCAATGATTTTGACGGCCTGATCGACGCTGTCCTGCTTGCCTTCGATGGTCAATCGGGTGTCGTTCAGATGCGTGCGCACCTGCAGCACGTCCTCGAGCAGCCGCACATTTTCATCCAATGTGCCAAATAAAGGTTCTATTTTTCCGGAGATGTGAACGGTACGTCGCATCCAATTGGAGGGTTTTGGTTCTAAAGAGACTGGGTGGCCGATGGTGGATTCCTCCTGCTGTCCGTTAGCCGCTTTCTTGCGTGCAACCTGGCACAGCCAACTCTCGGAGAAACTAATTACACCCTAACCTAGCCGTGTCATACGGTCAAGCTATACCCCGGTGAACAAAGACACGGTTTTTGAATGTTCAGTTTACCGTTTCTTCTTGAGCGCGACGCGTATTACCTGCTCTGCAAGCGGGGACATCACCGCGTATCCTTTGGCGTTGGGATGGAGTCCGTCCTCGCTAAGATCCCGCTGCAGCAGACCCTGGTCATCCACCATGGCTGAAAAATAGTCCAGATACGTGTGTCCGTTCGCCGCCGCGTATTTTTTTATCCACGCATTCAGCTCCAGAATTTTCTCCGGTGGCCGGTTAGTACGCATATCCAGCGCATTGCCCTGCCGGTCGTGCCCGTAATTGCTCACTGGCAGCACCGACGCCAGCACCACGCGGATCTTATTAGCCTTTGCGAGTTCCGCCATCGATGCCAAGTTCGCTTCGATTTGCCCGAGCGTCATCGGCCCTGTATTTCCCGCAATGTCGTTCGTGCCCGCCAATATCACCACTGCCTTTGGCTGCAGCGCAATCACGTCGGGACGAAAGCGGATCAGCATCTGAGGTGTTGTTTGCCCGCTGATCCCGCGGTCGACGTACTGTTTCCCCGGGAAAAATCCGCCGTACTCTGGGCTGACCCACGCATCGGTAATCGAATCGCCCATAAACACGACGCGTAGCTCGAATTTAGCGGGTGCCACCAGGGCCGCATTGGCTTCCGCGTACCGCGCGAGGTTCGGCCAATCGTGCAAAATTTTGTCGGCTCTCGTGAGCCTTTCCGTCAGCACAGGCAAATCCGCGCAATCCGCGGATGAACCGTTTGCCGCACCGCTCTGCGCGCTTCCCGCAACCTGCGCGCTCGCAATCCCGCTCGCAAGAACAAATGCAACTGCGGTCACCCCGATTATTCTCGAAGTCATGGTCATTAAATTCTCCGCGCGTCGAGCGTATAAGAAACTCGCTTGTCTCTCAAGCGTTCCGGCTGCAGCGCTGGCGGACGGCTGTACAACAAACCACTCACACCTGTACCTGCGTTCTATGGACGCGAGCCATGGACAGCCCCACGATTCAGGATATAGCCCGATTAGAGGTTTCTCACCTGAGACCCGGAGGGGGATTCAGTGCGGACATCAACATTGTCGAAAATTGCGTTGCCGGCCACCGTTGCATTGCTGCTGCTTCCAGCTTCACGCGCCCAGAACCCGGCGCAGTCCGACACGTCTGTCGCGGCTCCTTGGTGGAAGATCAACTGCCCGGGTGTCCAGAATGTGCCCTTGACCTCGGATGCCGAGCAATCCATGCCTCTGCAAGTTGTGGCCACTCTGAAATGCGGTGAAGAAGTCAGCGTGCTCGACAATAGCGAAGGCTATACCGTAAGAATCAAGAATGGCGACGGCCAAACCGGCTATGTTGCGGCGATGTACCTCAAGAAAATTCCAGCACCGAAGCGGCCACAGGGTGCGAAGTCCGCAACGCTCGCAAACGGTGTATCGCGCTGGGAGGAAGGCGCGCCAGGCTGCGATCAATTCATGAACGACGGCAGGCTGGTTGAGTCGCTCACGGTGAACGGAGTTACCGTGCAAGTCTCCCTACACGATTCGGGATGGAAGTTGCGCGCTAATGTCGCGATCGCAAATGAGAGCGCCGCGTCCATTAGCATCGACCCATTGGAATTCATATTGGACGAAATTGGCGCGCACGGCAGGCCGCTCTTCTATCAGGATCCCGAAGAGTTGGCGAAGAACGTAACCCATCAGGTGCTCGGGACTGAAACCACGGCCGGCCCTGCAAAGGTGCCCTCGCAATCTTCGTCGGCAGTGGTCAATGCCACTAATGTTGACTACAGAACTTCCGCTGTCCCGACGGTTTCGGCACCCAATTATTTGATCCAGCATCAATCCGCGGAAGACGACGCCGTGCGCAGGCAAGGCAAACAAACTCTTGTCAACACCGCGCAGCAAATCCGCGCGTTGGCTTTGAAATCCGGCGCCATCGAGGTGGGCGGCAAAGCTTCCGGCGCCGTTTGGTTCGAGCGTGGCAAAAATCCGCAGCAATTGATGCTGCGTATTCCGATCGAGAATCAAATGCTGGAATTTCCGCTTTCCTTCAGACAATAAAAATAGCTGGATCAGGGTTGAAGAGCCGGGTGTGGCCTCATGCGGCGGCCACAGAACGATGCGACGCAACCGCTCTCCACTTACCGTTCTGCCTAACGAACGTATCCGTAAAAATTATTTTGGCAGCGAGCGGCCCTCCCAAAAAGGTTCCTGCTTGCTCCGAACTGCCGATCACAACCGCGGCATCGCCGTAAAGATGTACCTGCATGTCGGAAAGTTTTATTGAGTCCAGCTTCAGATCGCCCGATTTCAAAATGGAAAACACGTCTTCTTTGTTGCTTCTATGGCTGTGTTCATCGGTGTCCACATACGTGTCAGCGAAGATGGAGTCCAGAGTCGTGGTGTCAGACTTTATGAGAGCTTCCACCCATTTATTCTCAAGGTCTATGAGCGCGCGCGTCGCCGTGTCACTTCCCTGCCTCGCCTGATTTTTCTGAGCTCCTGCGAATGCCCCAACCGCCAAGGCCATTAGCAACACTGGTAGTGTGTATTTCACGGCTATTCCTCCCGGACGCGGATTGTGGTCTCGATTTCGGCGGGGCGTCAAGCGGGAGTTCGGCCCAAAGCCAACGAACATTCAAGTCGCGCTTGCTGCAGAATATCTGCAGCCTCACCCACGATTATCATCCGGCAGTATAATTTTCCAGCATGCTCAAATCTGCAGCCGATGCCACGCGATTCCAGCGCGCGAGCGATCAATCGCTTTTAATTTACTTCGGTCACCAAATCACGCTTGAAGCTCATGACCGCGTTCGAAAATTGCTGAGCCTGCTCGAGATGGAGCCTATTGCAGGCGTGCGCAACCTGCATCCCGCGTATTGCTCCGTGCTGGTCAAGTTCGATGCAATGCGGTGGCAACACAATCAATTGGAAAAGATCCTCCAGACCTATATTGAACGGCTCGAAAGTGTGGTCCTGCCGGCGGCCCGCGAGGTGGAAATTCCAGTATGTTATGGCGGCGAGTACGGTCCAGACTTAGATGACGTGAGCGCGATACACGGAATGCGACCCGAGCAGGTCATCGCGCTGCATTCCTCGAGCACCTACCCCGTGTACTTCCTGGGATTCGTCCCCGGATTCGCATATCTCGGCGGACTGCCGGAAGCTCTAGTGACCCCGCGCCTCGCAACGCCACGGCGCATCGTGCCGGCCGGCAGCGTGGGAATCGCCGGCAATCAAACCGGTGTGTACCCTGTTGCGACGCCGGGCGGCTGGAGATTGCTCGGTCGCACTCCCGTCTCGATCTTTCGGCCAGACCGCAACGAATTGAGTCTCTTGTCCATCGGAGATCGCGTCTGGTTTACGCCGATCTCTCCGGAGCAATTCGCGGCACTGGAGCGCGCGTGAGTGAGATTCAGGTGCACGCTCGTGGCCTCCTAACCACGGTGCAGGATCTGGGTCGAGAAGGATTCGGTCCCCTCGGCGTCTCGCCGTCGGGCGCAGCCGATCCGATTTCCCTCCGGCTTGGAAATCGATTGGTCGGCAATCCGCAGGGCGCCGCCGCTCTGGAGATGACGCTGCTCGGCGGCACGTTCTTGTTTCCGCAAGGTGCCGTCATTGCCTTAACCGGTTCGGATTTCGGCGCAACCCTCGAGGGCATGCCCCTTGATCCATGGATTGCAGTTGACATCAGGCCGGGTCAAACACTTCGTCTCGGTTCCACGCGTTCGGGCGCACGCTGTTATTTGTGCGTGCAGGGCGGAATCATTGTGAAGCCGTTCTTAGGCAGCGCCTCTACACACCTGCTAAGCGGGCTCGGAGGTTACGAAGGCAGAGCGTTGCGCAAAGGCGATGTGTTGCACATCGGACCTGAAATCGCGCCATTTCGAAAGACAACAGTAGCCGCGCGAGCCTCGGAGCAACTGTCGCCTCGAAAAGTGTTCCGCGTGACCCCAGGCCCGCAGAGCGACTGGTTTCCAGAATCATCACTTCGAACGTTCTACGCGGGCACGTATCGTGTCGCGGAAGATTCAAATCGCATGGGTCTTCGACTCGAAGGCCAGCCCATTGCACGCGAATCCGGCGGCGAGATGATCACGGAAGGTGTCTCCATCGGCGCCGTCCAGATCACAGCGGGAGGCTTGCCGATTATCTTGTTCGTGGAACAGCAGACCACCGGCGGCTATGCGAAAATTGCCAACGTAATTTCCGCCGACCTGCATAGCCTGGGACAACTTCGTCCCCGCGACGAGATCCGTTTCGAACAGGTCGACTGGGAAACCGCGCGCACTCTTCTGTGCGAACAGGAAAAGCTGCTGGCGTCGGAGGATCTGCTTTCGCAATGAAACGCATCGACCTGAATTGCGATATGGGCGAACTGCCCAAGGCCATCGCCGATGGCACTCAAGAAGCCTTGATGCCCTCGTTCACGTCAATCAACGTCGCCTGCGGCGGCCACGCGGGCGACGCGCAAACCATGAAGACGACAATTGAGCAAGCCCTTCGCTGGAAACTGGCCATCGGTGCGCATCCAGGTTATCCCGATCGCGCAAATTTCGGCCGCCTCGAAATGAATCTTTCGGCGCAAGCGATATCCGATTCCATTTACCAACAAGTTCGTACCCTAGCCGAAATTGCCGCTCACTGCGGAGTCCAGCTCACGCACGTTAAGCCTCACGGCGCGCTTTACAATCAAGCGGTCCACAATCGCCAGCTTGCTCAAGCGATTGCTGATGGCGTCACTCGATGGCGCCGTGATGTCGCACTCGTGGGCTTAGCCGGTTCGCCCATGCTCAATGTTTTTCGTGATGCTGGCTTCTCCGTCGCCGCCGAAGCGTTCGCTGACCGCCGCTACGAATCCGACGGAACCCTACGCTCACGAAAACATGAGGACGCCCTAATCCACGACCCAGCAAAAGCAAGCCGCCAAGCCTTGAGCATCGCGCAGCAAGGTACTGTAACAGCCTGCGACGGAAGCCAAGTCACAGTCACTGCCCAAACCATCTGCATCCACGGCGACACTCCAGGCGCCCCTCAAATTGCGGCGGCAGTAGCCAAAACTCTACGTGACGCCGGGCTGACACTTACGCCGCCGCTCGCACCGTGACCTCTGCGCTGCGTTCGCTGTAACCTTGCGTTAACTCCTTATTTTTCTTCCGCTCAAAAAACAAAAAGGCGGGTCGCCCATAAGCGACCCGCCACAAAAGTCCCAAGTTAAAATCTATTCAAATTTTTCCGTCATCAATGGAAACTGCAATTTCGCCTTCGCCAGCGATTTCACTACCAAACCTTCCGCCGATTCCGACGTGGTGTTGCGCGCGGTTGCCATCTCACTGACTAGCAAATACTTGGCGCGCTCCAACATTTTCTTTTCGCGGAAGGAAAGCGGCTTGCTCCTGCTGAGGGAAACCAAACTCTTGAGGACTACGGCGACTTCCAGGAGAGAACCCGTGCGCATACGCTCGGAATTTTCTTTGAAGCGGTGCTTCCAATCGTGGTGCGAATTCAGCTTACCCTTTTCCAGGAAGCCCAGCACCTTAGTCGCGTCGTTAGAACGAATTACAGCTCGCAGTCCAACTGAGTCTGCGTTTGACTGCGGCACCATCACTCGCAAACCGCTGGAAACAATGCGAATCATGTAGTACCGTTCCGTGCGTCCGTTCAAAACTCCGTAGCTGATTTGCTCGACTAAGCCCACTCCGTGGTTCGGATATACAACCTTATCGCCGATTTTGTAATCCATAGCTTCGGTTGCCCCCCTAGGCATACACCGATTACTGTAAGCCTTTGTGCTCCATGAGTCAAGGTATATCCTCTGGAATCAGGAGCTTAGGGATTCCCACATACCGTTTTGGCACCATAATTGCTCTTCGTGACAGCCGCCCTCCCGCTCCCCTGTAGAAATCCTCTCGATCGCAGCTTCACAAGGAAGTACGAGTAACTGATCAACATACCTAAGGAACGCAATTAGGGCGCGAACACACGCGAGAATCTGCGCTAAAATCCTCTGCGTGTTCATCTTAGCCCTCGACACTTGCAACGCCCGCGGCGGTGTCGCGCTTCTGCGCGACGATGTCCTGCTTCAGGCCGAAGCTCACACCGTTCCTGAGGACTACTCCTCCTGGCTTCTCCCCGCTATCACCCGCGTTCTAACGCCCGCGGCCTTAACACTTGGTGAAATAGAGCTCTACGCCGTCGCCGCAGGCCCCGGCTCCTTCACCGGCGTACGGGTGGGGCTAGCCACCGTCAAGGCTTGGGCTGAGGTCTACGGTCGGCGGATCGCCGCAGTCTCCCGCCTCGAAGCCGTAGCCGCCGAGAGCACCGGCTCCGCTCCCTACGTGGCTACGTTCATTGACGCTCGCCGAAGCCAGGTGTTCGCCGCGCTGTACCGCCGCCAGGCCACCGCGCTCGAGCGTCTGGGCGACGAAATGGTGATAGCCCCCGACAAGTTTGTCGACTGGTGCACCGCCAACGCCGGCTCAGAGAAGATTGATTGGGTTTCCACCGACCCCGACTGCCTAACCCAAACGCCAGAATTGGCTTCCCGCCCCGGCCAACTCGAAGCCGTCCAAGGGATTCCCTCGCTGCTCGCCCCGCGCATCGGCCAGATCGGCTACCGGCTCGCCCAGCAGGACCGCCTTACCGACGCCCTTTCGCTGGACGCCAATTATGTCCGCCGCTCCGACGCGGAACTCTTCTGGAAGGGCCCGTCCCACCATGGCCAGTGATGAAAAGGCGATCGCCTCCGTGGCATTGCGAATACGCGCTTTCCGTCCATCCGACGCCATATCCATCACCGAAATTCTGCGCGACTCTGCAGAAGCCGCCCAGTGGCCATCCGAAAGCTACGCTAAGCTAGCCGCCTCGCCTGGTGGCGTTCTCCTCGTGTGCGAAACTAGCGCGCATCTCGTCGGCTTCGTGGCGGCCCGCCAAATCGCTGACGAGGCCGAAATCCTCAACATCGCCGTCCACCCAAATTTCCGCCGCAAAGGTGTCGCGTCCGCACTCCTGCTCGCCGCCCTCGATAATTTCCGCCGCTCCGCCGTAATGCGCGTCTTCCTGGAACTCCGCGAATCCAACCTGCCGGCCCGCGCTCTTTACGAACGACACGGTTTCGTACCCGCCGGGCTACGTAAGTCGGACTACCGTGACCCAACCGAACACGCTTTGTGCATGCAGAAAAAACTCACAGCCCAGTCGGACTAGAACGAAATTACCAGACCTTCCCCCTTGATTCCGCCGCTCGTTGTGTTAACGTGCGTTCATGAAGTAGTCACACCACAATTCGCGCAAGGAGGGCCAATGGCAACAGCGCAACGGTACCCTCGGGACATACTCCTGGAAACAGACGCCGAGTATCAGCGTCTGGCCGAGCAACACTCGAGGTACGAAGCAGAACTGCAAAAACTCTCCGCAACTCCCTACCTCAATTCAGAAGACCTGTTAGAAGAAATCAAGCTAAAGAAAATGAAGCTGTACTGTAAAGACGAGATGGAGCGTATCGCGTCCCGTATCCATCGCGCCCGCGCTCACTCCCAATAGCGCTGCAGGCCTCAGAAGGCTTCGTGCAGCGAGGCCGATCACTATGGGTGTAAGCGAAGCAGCGAACCGCCGGACGTTGTTAATCGTAGGTGTATACTTGCTTCATGGCAAAGCACGTCCTCCACATCTCTGAATCGGAGGCGGTGGCGACTGATCTCGCAGCGCTCCTGGCGCGCGTGCGAGCTGGCACGGAAATTGTGATCGAACGAGACAAACGCCCTGTTGCCATTCTTCATCCGGTGGAACCAGTCCGACGTACCATCTCTGAATGCGTTGCTCTGCTCCCCGAGGACTCTTCGGCAACGATCGATCCAGACTTCGCCAAGGATGTCGAATTGGCAGTCGACTCCCATCGTGAACCACTTAACCCGCTTGCATGGGATTGATTCTCGATTCCAGCGTGTTGATTACAGCAGAACGCCAGGGCAAGAACGCCCGGCAAGTCTTAACCTCGATGTCGAAGCATTTGGGTGAAGTGGACGTCGGGATTTCCGTTGTGACCCTGATTGAGTTGGCACACGGCGCGGCTCGGGCCGACACTCCAGACCGAAGATCACACCGTCAGAAATTCATACAAGAGCTGCTGTCGCCATGCCCATCTATCCCATTACCATATCCATAGCACTTCGCACAGGCCAGCTCTATGGTGAAAACCAGATCCGGGGAGTGCGAATTCCTCTTGCCGATTTATTGATCGGTGTCACAGCGCTCGAACTCGGCTACAGCGTACATACAGCCAATCTCCGGCACTTCAATCGTGTGCCTGGTTTATCCATCGTTCAGCCCTGAGGTCGACCAACTTCCCTTTTAACTTTAGAGAGCACCAGATGATCGGCGGCGGCACGTGAGCGGCATCCCTGTGGTATCGTCAACCTAGCATGGTCAAAGAAGGCTACTACTTCGGGCTGCCCCCTCTCGCGCTTGGCGCAGCCGCGCTGTTCCTCCGCTGGACGGTTGCCGGTGTAATCCTTCTCTGCCTCACCGCCTTCATCTTTTACTTCTTTCGCGATCCCGAACGCGTCATCCCCGCTGACGCCGGTGCCATCGTTTCCCCCGCTGACGGCCGCGTCGTGGTCGTCACCGACGAAGAAAACGCCGGCCGGCCCGGCAAGCGCATCAGCATCTTCCTCGCCATCTGGAACGTGCACGTCAATCGCTCCCCCGCCGCTGGCATCATCACTAAAATGAACTATTTCCCCGGAAAATTTTCCGCCGCCATGCGCGAGTGCGCCTCCACCGACAACGAGCAAAACGTAATCACGCTCGCCACCGACGCCGGCGAAGTCATCTTCAAGCAAATTGCCGGATTAATCGCCCGGCGCGTAGTCTGCTGGAAAAAGCCCGGCGACCGCGTAGCTCGCGGCGAACGCATCGGCCTCGTACGCTTCGGCTCGCGCGCCGACCTCTGGCTCCCGCGCGATTCGGAGCTGCTCATCAAAATCGGTGATCACGTAGCAGGTGGCTCCAGCATCGTTGCGTACTGGCCGCCGCGCGCGAAATCGGCGCAACCGCGCAACACGCAAAAACAAGTTTCCTCGGAAGAAAATCTATCGCCTGCTGAGAAGCGGACATAGCATGGCTGAATTCGAGCAGCAAGAAATTCTCTTCAAGGAACGCCGCCTGCGGAGCACAAAACTCCGCCGCGGCATTTTCCTGCTTCCCAGTATGTTCACGGTGGCCAATCTGCTCTGCGGCTACTATGCCTGCGTCGCCTCGCTTACCGGCGGTTTCGACCAGTTCGACCGCGCCGCGAAAGCCATCGGCTTCGCCATCCTCTTCGACTCCCTCGACGGCCGCGTCGCTCGCATGACCGGCACCACTTCCGAATTCGGCGTGCAGTTCGACTCCCTCGCCGACGTAGTCAGCTTCGGCGTAGCCCCTGCTCTCATGGCTTACGCCTGGGGCGTACGCAGCCTTCCCGGGCAAGACACGCTCGCCGTCGAGCAAATCAGCCAATTCGGCTGGATTTGCTGCCTCGCATTCTTAATCTGTTGCGCGTGGCGACTTGCGCGCTTCAACGTGCAGGGCATGGCCCCGGGCGGCTCAAAATATTTCGCCGGCCTTCCAACTCCCGCCGCCGCAGGCGTGATCGCAGCCTTCGTGCACGGCTTAAAAACTCCCATACACGACGAGCGCTGGGCCATGGCCTGGCTCCTCATCCCCGCGGTCCTCGGAGCTCTCATGACCAGCACTGTTCGCTACTACAGCTTCAAAGACGTTCCCTGGACCCGGCGTCAACCTTCTCTCGCCATCGTTCTTCTCTGCCTCTTCGTCGCCGTAGTCTGGAAATATTCCGAAGTCGTCTTAACCCTCTTCGCGTCCGGTTACGTCGTCGCGGGCGTCGTCTTGCAACTTGTTCGCGTCCTCCGCCACCGCGTCGCCTCTTCGCGTACCGCGTGATTCATGCCCACTCCTCGGGAATCCCAACGCATCGTAATCGCCGGCGCATCTTCGCTCCTCGGCGCCGAACTTAAGTCCTTGCTCGAAGAAAGCCGCTTCGCCAGTTGGGACCTCTCCCTGGTCGATGAAGAAACCGCCGTGGGCACGTTGACCGAAGCAGGTGGCGAGCCTGCCGTAATCCAACCCGTCGAGGAAGGCACCTTCTCCCGCGCCAAGCTCATCTTCTTCGCCGGATCCGCGGCATTCACCGCACGCAATCTTCCCGCCGCGCGCGATTCTGGCGCCTTCGTAATCGATCTCTCCAGCGCCGCCCTCGGCGTTGACGGCGCGCGCGTCTGGTTCGCTCTCGACGGCCTCGCTGCAGGCTCGCAGCCAGGCGAAACTCTGTACGCGATTCCTTCCGCCCCCGGCCTCGTCGCCGGCAAACTTCTCGACGCTCTCGGCCGCGTGGCTCTGTGCCGCTTGGCGATCGTTTTCTTTCGCCCCGTTTCCGAAGCCGGTCGCGCAGGCATCGAAGAGCTCGAAGCTCAGACCTCCCAGATCCTCTCCTTTCAATCCATCGGCCAGCCGATCTTTGACACGCAAGTCGCCTTCAACCTGCTAGACCATTACGGCGGCGCAAGCCGAGAGAATCTCCAAGCCATTCGCGAACGCATTCGACGCGAAGCGTCCGCCGCGTCGACACAATCCTCAGCCTCCGCCAAAATCGTGCCGTCAATTCAAGTCCTGCACGCTCCCGTCTTTTACGGCTACACCTTCGTAGCTAACTCCGAACTAAAGCGCGGCCAAACTCGCGAAGCTCTCGTCGAAGTCCTCCGCAAGAGCGGCTTTTCGCTCGAAATCGTGGAGTCGTCGCCGCTAGGCAATGTCGTCGCCGCGGGTGATCCCACGGTCCACTTGGCTCTTCCTGAAGACGATCCCGCACAACCCGGCACTTG
>Ga0185299_10005912_pt1 | contig 13361 bp, 7 predicted proteins | sample PaiPotPPA55metaG_FD_128002 | JGI IMG/M metagenome (GOLD analysis project Ga0185299, IMG submission 128002) | Iron sulfur acid spring bacterial and archeal communities from Banff, Canada, to study Microbial Dark Matter (Phase II) - Paint Pots PPA... ...
CTTGCGCCGCTTCCACCAGCAGGAAACGCAGCAGCGAGTTGCCTTGTTTCGTGATGTGTCCCAGCCGTCGCCGCTGCCCGCTCGATTCCTCCAACGGCACCAGCCCCAGATAGCTCGCGATCTGCTTGCCACACTGAAACCGGTCCGCCCGGCCGATGATCAACACGAACGCCAACGCTGTCAGTGCACCCACCCCGGGATGCGTCTGCAAGCGCTGCGCCTCGGGACATTTCTCCACTTCCTGCTCGACGGCTTGCGTTAACTCGGCAATCGTGGGAGTCAGTCGGTCCAGCAACTCCAGCAGATCCCGCCGACGTCGGCTCGCCCACGGTGCTAACCGGAACGACTCCAATTGCTCCCGTCCCGCGTCCCGCCACAGCCGCTTCTTGCAGCGCAGTCCCTCGTTGAGCGCCACCGCTTGCAGTTGGTTCATGATCCGTGTGCGCGCCTGCACCATCCGGTGCCGATGCCACAGCAGTTGCCGCAGATCGCGATTCTCTCCGCTCGGTACCCAGATCTGCGGAAAGCGATCTTCGAGCAACAATCGCAAAATCAGCTCCGCATCCTGGCGATCCGTCTTTTGCTTGCGCACTCGCTTCGTGCGGATCTCAGCCGCATCGCCGATCCACAACTCAAACCGCAACTCGCCGAGCAGTCGTTCAAACCAGCGGGCGTGCCCACTCGCTTCCATCCCTAAACGTACCGCTGCTCCCTGGGCTCCGAGATCGCGATAAAACCTTTCCGCTTCCTCGCGGTGCTCCAATCGCCGTTCGCCGCACTCCCCAGTTTCGGTATCCACAAACGCAATTTGTTGGAAACCCGGGTGGTAGTCGCATCCTATAATGATCATTGTTCGGCTCCTTTCTCCCGGGCCTTGGTTGGTTGCTACCACCAAAGTCTACTCGGGCGTGGGAGCCGACATTGTCATGGAATCAATTACACTCAAAACCCCCAGGGTGTTCCAAAAACGTTCCTGCCGCGGTTGCCCAAACTCATTGATTCTGCAATCTCGAAGTCGCGTTTCCGCGCCCTTCTAGAAGGACTTGGTTTAGGAAAAAAGGCGGCGGTCTGGCGGGGACAAACGGAATCGGGTCAGTGGATGCAACCGAGATACATGCTGCCGAATCTGGCCAGGGTGGCTCTCCTCACTTCTAGATCGCAGGTAGCGGCGACGTGCAAGCCTCGCGCTTCGACATCGACTTGGAAATCAAGTTGTGATTCCCACTGATCAGGCGGCGGTGGGGCAGCGGCGAAGAAATTGTATCGGACGCCGGCCCACAGCTCGAACTCTAACTCCATGTCAGAATCAGGGTCGTAGCCTGAATTCTCACCGGACTTCACCATCTTTTTTACGAGACCGAGTTCGGCCAGCAACATCACTGCACATGTGTGTGCGACGAGGTCTGCTACCTGTAACCCAAGGACCCGTCTCGAATCTTGCTCAAAGAAGCAGGTGGGAGCAATGTCACCAAGAGTGTCCGCAGCACTCTTGCCTATAGCCGCCGTTGCAAAAATGCCTTGGTCAAAGAAAGCCTGGTGCTGCGTGCTCTCGAAGTGATTGGTTGACAAAATCTTCTTAAGTCCACAGAACGCCTCACAGCCGAGCAGTTGCCGAGGAGAGTGAGGGACGACAACAATTCCGATTCGGCAGTGATCGTGGACAACCGACCTCAAGTGTTTCCGAGCGCACGCCTGCTGAGGACTTCGGTCCATACGAGCGCCGCTCTTGAACTCGTCGATTCGAGGGGTCAGCCCGCTTTGCCGCAGGGCGTCCGCCACGACCTCGTCCAAGTCGCGTTCAGCATAGACAAATGCACCCAACGTAAATTTCGCATGCGGATGGATGCTCTCGTCGAAGTAGAAGAAGCCCATTGGATGTATTGTAGCTTCTGATCCCGCAACCGTTCCTAGACCAAGTGGTTTCGGAATGCGTCAAGGGTCGAGGCCAGGCGGCGAAAAATCAATCAGTTGGAATGCTTACTTGAGACACGGTTTTTGGAAGGCTTGATGGAGGGCTTTACCCCCTCCCCGAGGGCTCAATGAGTGTAATCGCCTGATTTCGCCAATCTGCGCTAAAAAGGGCGTATACAAGTACGAGGTTCAACGTGCGGGAGTACGACCTAATCGCGGAGTGGTATGCATCAGAACGCGTCGATCAGACAGGGGTACCTGAAGTGACCACGCTAGCGTCATCCATCCCACGCGGATCGTTTGTTCTCGATGTTGGTTGCGGCAACGGTATACCCATCACCCGTGGGTTACTGAGCGGTGGCCACCGAGTCATCGGCCTAGATAGTTCGAGTGCGATGCTGGCAAACTTTAGGCACAATTGCCCTGAAGCGTTTGCTGTTCGAGGAATTGTTCAGTCCTGCCCGTTCGCCGATTGCATGTTCGATGCTGCGGTTGCGTTGGGCGTCATGTTCCATCTCAATCCCGAGGACGCGATTAGGGCAATTGCGAATGTCTCGCGCATCGTTAAGCGCGGTGCGCCGTTCCTTTTCACATCCGGAGACGCCGACAGCTTTGATGGCAAAGAGGGCAAAATGAACGGCGTGACGTTTCGGTATTTCTCGTACAGCGTCCACAGCTACCGACGTATCCTCGGTGATCACGGCTTCACATTGGTCGACGTCCACGCTGATAGCGGGAATAACACCTATTACCTCGCGAAGAAAGCTGAGCCGCCGAGCTGATTCTTGCAAAATCCCGATATCACTCATTGACCGGACGGAAGGACGCGCACTACACCAGTAATGCTAGGCGACGCGAATGGGCTCCGTCGGCGACCGGTCGAGCTGCCCAAAATCCCCTTGGCCGTCACCTTTGCAAGCAACTGAATCTACGTGGTCCCTCTTCATAGCCTTCGATCGCCGCCGCTTTCTGCAGCAGATCCGGATCCCAGGTTTCACCGAGTCCAACGGATTGCGGAAATTGCGTAGTCGGCAACGGCTTAAGGCCGCGCCCCTCCCAGCCGCCCGGGCCGCCGTAGGCAACGCCGTGCAAACCCTCGACGTGTCCCGAACCGTGAATTCCCAAGCGTGGAACATCGGGAGACGTGCTGAGCGCGCTGATCTTTTCTTCCAGGGTCATCAGGGAGAGGATGTTGCCGACTCGAGCTTCAACGGGCAGGTTCGGATCTTGGAAAGGATACGGATACTGCTGAGTCCAAGCGAGGCTCGCGGCCAGCAGAACGAGGGCAAAGGTTAATCGTCGTGCGTTCATCAATCCCCACGAGTACAAATGTTTGTGTGGTGGCGGGGCTTCGCCCCGCTAGGACGGGGCGAAGCCCGTCACCACATGGTCATCAGCGATTATCGAGAGCGACGGCGACTCCATACGGAGGCAGATCAACAGTGTCTGACTGCTTGCCGTCGAGCACGAGCTTCATGGAATGCGGCAGAGCCACTCGGCGGTTCTCCGGCGCGTAGTTGACGAGAACGAAGACTTGCTTCCCGGGACCGACGCGCCGGCTGACCTCGACGCCATCGGGCACCGGGCCGAACACACGCGTAACGCCGGATATTTGCGTCATCCATTCGGCGGCCGCCGCCATCAGCTTGTCGTCGAGCACGGCGCCGACGTAGGTGATCCGGCCTTTGCCGTAGGCGCGAGTGATGACGGCAGGCTGATCGTCGAGCCATCCGTTACCCTTGCCATACTTCAGAAGCACTTCGTCGCCGGGAGCCTGGCTCTTCAACTGCTCAGCCCAGATGCTGGCTTGTCCGTTCCCCCATGCGCCAGAAACCGGGAAATCTCTTTCGAGCGCGTAGTACTGCTCGACGCGGGCGCCGAGGGCGTCAACCAGGAATCCCGGCTGTCGCTGCGGCAACAGAGCGTTGAATTCATCTTTCATGCCGGAGCGCGGACCGAGAACCAGATGTCCGCCATTCCGCACATATTCCAGCAGATGATCAGCGAGATCCTTGGGCAGCACGTTCAGACTGGGCGCGGCAACGAGTTTGTAGCCATCGAGTGGAGCGTAAGCGCTGGCTACATCGACGGATTGAGCAATCTGCCGCAGCGCGCGGTAGTAGCTCTTCAATAGGCTGATGTCGTCATACTTTTCGGTGTGCTTCTGAAACTGAATTGCCCAATGGCTGTCATAGGAGTAGAGCAGCGCCACCTGCGAAAGAGGCGCGGTATCGCGGAAACTGCTTTCCACTTTGGCGAACTCGTGCGCCGTCTGCGCGGCTTCGTCGTAAAACGGTACGGGAGCGCCGTCGGGTCCGACGAGGACGCCGTGAATTTCTTCCTGGCCGTTGAGCGCGCTGCGCCATTGCCAGTAGTTGACATCGTCGGCGCCATGACCGATCGCCTGCCACGCCATGGCCCGGGCCTCTCCGCGGTTCAGGAAGTTATTCAGCGGAGACCAATTCACCGCGCCGGGCTGGGTCTCCATCACCCAGAAGTTCTGGCGCTTGAAGCTGCGGGTCAGGTCATGGGCAAGACCGTTGTAGGCGGGGTCGACGTGGCCAGTACCAACATAATCATCCCAGGACGCGAAGGTGAGCGGTTCGGTGATCGGGTAGTGATCGAATCCGTCGAAGAACCCCATGAAGTTACCGGTAATGAACTGGCGCGGTTCGGCGTCGTTGCGGATTACGTCAATCTCATTCTGCTGGTAGGAAGTCCATGTGTAGGTGACGAAGCGCTTCCAATCGAGCATCAGCCCGGGATTGTGCTCGCCCACCGGGATCGGGATTTCTCCCCAGTTGTCGTAAGTCTGGCTCCAGTAGGAGGTCGTCCAGTGCGTATTCAGGTTGTCTAGAGTTTTATATTTCGCTTTCAGCCAATCCTGAAACTGCTGGCGGGTGACGTCGTCGTAGGACATCAGAGCGTAGCCGTATTCGTTGTCGATCTGCCAGCCAACCACGTTGGGATTGTGACCGAAGCGAAGGGCCATCTGCTGGGCAATGCGGCGGCAGAATTCCCGGTAGCGCGGGGACGTAGCCGACGCATGTGCGCGGTTGCCGTGCATCACGCGTTGACCATTCGGTTCCACCCGCAGCGTGTCGGGATATTTCTGGGTTAGCCAAGCGGGCGGAGTCGCCGTCGGCGTCCCTAGAACAGAAACGATGTGATGCCTCGCGGCCAAGGTGATCGCGCGCTCCAGCCAGTCGAAGTCATAGTGGCCCTCCGAGGGTTCCATGCGGCTCCAGGCAAATTCGGCGATCCGCACCACTTTCAGGTTCGCCGCTTCCATCAGGCGCAGATCCTCTTCCCAGCGCGACTCGGGCCACTGCTCGGGATACCAGGCAACACCCATGAGAATCGCGTTCTGCCCGGGAATTTGTGTGGGGACGGCGCTCGTGGTTTGCGCTGCCGGAGTTTTGGCGGATGCCTGCAGGAAAAGAGCCAACACGAAACAGGGCAGAGCGCGAGAAAGAGAGGAAGTCGACACAGATACCTCGCTGAATTAGGGAATCACTATGATCTGCTTTCCGGAATAATGCACTACCTTGTCGGGAGTGTCGGAAGGCGCAATCCCGGCTCCGTGGTTCTCACCGACGAAGACAACGCGGAACGTCCGACTGCCAAGCATTCCCGGAAACTGGCCTTGCCGGTCGCCAAGGGTCAGAGTTTGCCTGGCATCGTCCCATTGAAAAGCAATCGTGGCGTAGACACCCTTCTCATAGTTGTAGTTGTCGTTTTCGTCTTCGTAGAGGGTGAAGGTGCCATCGGCGCCGCGATAGACGCGCAGTTCCATTGGGTCAGCGGGCTTTTCCGTCGACCACTCGACATCGGGACCCATCGGCACGATGGAGCCGGCGCGGACGTAGAGTGGGAGGCGGTCGAGCGGAGCCTGAGCGGTAATCTCACGTCCGCCATCAACCGGAACGCCGCTCCAAAAGTCATACCACTTTGCACCCGGCAGATAGACTGGACGGCTGGTGGCTCCGGGCTCAGTGACCGGATTCACCAGGAATGCCGTGCCGTACATGAACTCATCCCATGTGTTTTGCGCTCGCACATCCGTGCGGAAGTCCATGACCAATGGCCGCATCGGAGTGTAGCTCTCGTTGGTCGTCTTCCAGGCCAGCGAGTAGATGTAGGGCAACAAGCGGTAGCGCAGACGGTCAAAGCTCACCAGGGTCTTGTGTGTCTCGGGGCCGTACGACCAAAGTTCGTTCTGATCGGTCTTGCGGGTTCCGTGTACACGCAGGATGGGGTTAAAGGTTCCGAACTGAAACCAGCGGACAAACAGTTCTCGATAGGCTGGATCGTCGGGATCGCCAAAGACGAATCCACCAATGTCGGTGGTCCAGTAGGGAATGCCGGAAAGAGCGAAGTTCAAGCCGGCGGGAATCTGACGGCGATAGCTGAACCAGTCCGAATTGATGTCACCCGACCAGGCGGTGACGGCATTTCTCTGCGAGCCCGCAAAGGCAGATCGCGACAAGATAAATACGCGCTTCTGGTCGGACGCGCGGCGCTGCCCGTCGTACACCGCGCCGGTGGTCAGCATGGGATAGAGATTGACGGAGCGATCGCCGCTGCCCGCCGCCAACCTGTGACCGAGTTGAATGTTTTCTTCCTGGCCTTCGGTCTCTGGTTCGGTCGTGTCCATCCACCAGGCATCGAGGCCGAGGCTGAACAATCCTTTGTTGACCTGATCCCAGTAGAATTTGCGAGCTTCGGGACTGGTTGCGTCGTACACCGCCATCGCGTCGGTGTGGTAAGGCGGTTTGGCGAACTTGAACTTGTCGATGAACCATCCCTGCTTGTTCATGTAGTCGTAGTTGGCCGAGCCGGGCTCGAAGAACGGCCAGATCGAAATCATCAGGTGGAAGTTCTCGCGGTGCAGTTCATCCACCATGCCCTTGGGATCGGGATAGTTCTTGTTGAAGACGAATTCTCCCTTGCGGTTCCACCAGAACCAATCCTGCACAATGTTGTCGGCCGGGATGTGAAGCTCACGATACTTGCGGGCCACGCCGAGGATTTCTTCCTGAGATTTGTAGCGATTCTTGCACTGCCAGAAACCGTACGCCCACTTACCGAACATGGGCGCTTGCCCGGTGAGCTCACGGTAGCTGGCGATGACTCTGTCGAGTTCGGGGCCGTAGAAGAAGTAGTAATCGATGACATCGGCGACTTCGGAGCTGATGTAGAGATAATTCGCGAAGCGGTTGTTGAAGCGGCTGCGCGAGTCGTTGTTCCAGAAGATGCCGTAGCCGTTGCTCGAAACCAGGAACGGCACGGCGATGTTCGTGTTGTCTTGCGAGATATCGACCGACTCTCCGCGGTAGTTCCAGACGCCGGCCTGGTGCTGTCCGAGTCCGTAGAGGCCTTCGCGGGAGCCGTAAATATTGACGAATGACTCGGCGCGATACGTGTCTTCGCCGTTTACCTTCACAGGGGTCAGAGTCCTGGTCGCTTCCTGCACGAGCTGATTGCCGAGGAGATCGTGGTAGGTGATCGCCCCATTCTTGCGGATGACGGTGACCTTCAGTTTTGAGGTCAGAAGCGCGACTTCGTCAGCGTTCTGCTGAATCGTCCACGGAACCGCTGCCCAATTTCTCTTGATGACCACGGGATCGGGCCGGCTCGGAGGGAAAGAGGAAGTCGGAGAATAGAAGACATGGACAATCGAGTCCGAGCAGATCTGCAGCCGAAGCGTCCCAGACTTCATGGTGAAGATCACGGCATCGGCTTGTGGCTGGACAGCAACTACGGGGTTCATCGGTGCCCATTGGGCAAGCGCAGATGATGCGAGCCCGAACACGAAGAGCACCAACAGGCACATGCGAGGAGGGAAGGGTTTTTCTTGGCCTAGCATACCCGAAAAACGCGAACTACGCGCCCCTGAAGAACGACTTTGCTCGGGGATCGTGAGGGCTCTGATTTCCCCTCCAGTTGAAGTTGAACATGGTACGGGGCGGTAGTGCGAGCGTTGATACGGCCTTCGAGTCCCATTGTCATAGCGTTAATGGAATCATCTGTCCTGAGGTTGTGTGAGATTAGACCATGCGTTTACCGCTCAGGCAACTTCCGGTTATTGCAGCGGGCCGCTGCGCTACACCGCTCTTGAAGACATGACTAGCCAGCGCATGCATCCACGATGCGCACAACTGTTGAGAACAGGCGTAGCTGTTGAAAAACTCTTTTTAGGGAAATTCAACAGCGAAATTCGTTCGTAAGCTGCTGAATGTTCGTCGGCCGTAGACGCTGAAATTCACTGAAATTACTGCTTTGGTTCCTTTTTCAACAGCCACGCCTGATTACGCCAACTATCGGTAAAAACGACGAGGAAGGATTTTTTTTCTTACTGCAACTTCGCGTACTCGGCTTTGGCTTGCTTCAGGATGGGGATGTCGGGGTCGGCGTCTTTCCAGAGGGTGAGGAAAGCTCGGGTGGCCTTCGCTACTGCGGCAGCCCCACCTTCCGCACCAGTTCAGCAAACCGTGGGTCGGAACGTATGGGATCGAGTGGGAAGTCAGCCTTCAAACCCACCAGCAGCCGATCGTGCTCCTGATAAGCGGTATTGAGCCACCGGAAAGCCTGATCTTTGTCTCCCAAGTCGGCATACAGGGTAGCAATCATGTACGCAGAATAGTACCCAGCCTTGCGTTGCGTTTGCCGGGACTCGATGCCTTTCGTGAGAGCGCCCTTCCAGCCCGCTGAACGAAATCCTTGCTCCGTGGCAGAAGCGAACTCAGATTCGTTTGGGTCACGGGAAAGCTGGCCATAGGCCTTCCATTCTTCGATTACCTGCGGGTACATGCGTTTTCCCCAATACCCGTTGGCTAAACAAACGTGTGCCACAGCGAATGTCGGGTTCTCATTTGCCAGCTTCTTGCAGCTGGCAATGGCCTCGTCGTACTGTCGTGCCCAGATGTGAATGGCTCCGACCCGGTAGCTGATAATCGGTGACAGCGGATCGAGCTGGTGGGCACGATTGGCTTCAGAAATGGCTTCCTGTTCTCTGCCGCCAATCGAGCCAATATCCATCGCATACCACTGGTGCGCCGTGGCATCATTGGGGTCGAGTTCCAAAGCCTTCTTGTACTCAGCCTCTCCTCCCGCAAAATCCCAGCCGTCCATCTCGATGTTGCCCAGAACGGCATGGGGGTGTGCCAAGGTAGCGTCCAACTCCAGCGCTTTGCGGGCGGCGGCACCCGACTTCGGATAGGTTTCGCTGGGATTGCCACCATTGCTAGTCAATACGAGATAGGCATCGGCCAGACCCGAATACGCCAAAGCGTAGCCGGGGTCTTGGGCGATGGCTTGATTGAAATAGGAGATTGCCGCGGTAGTGTCCGAAGGGGTTCGTTTGTTCCATGCGTAACGTCCCTTTAAATACAGCTCATAGGCCTCTGGATTTTGCGTGCCCTGTTTGGTGACCTGCTGCCTTTCTGAAGTACTGAGTTTCGAACGCAGCTTTTCCGAGATGTCGCCCGCAATCTGCTGCTGCAACGAGATAATGTCTGCGCTCTTCCCGCTGTAGTGCTGCCCCCAAATTTCGGTGTTGTCCCGAACATCGGTAAGCTCGGCACTCACTTCTACGTTGTCCCCGTGCGGCGTCACTCGTCCGCTCACCAGCGCAGACACGCCCAAGTCATTGCCAACCTTTTGCACATCCACGTCTTTGCCCTTGTGGCGGAAGACGGAGTTGCGGGACTTTACTTTCAACCGGGGAACGTGGGCGAGGCTGGCGATTAACGATTCCGTGAGGCCGTCGCTGAGATACTCGGTATTCGGATCGCCACTCGTATTGACGAATGGCAATACGGCAATGGAGTCGATCTGCGAAGAGCTTGCCTTTGAGCGCCAATACCAGATTCCAGCCGCCGCCATGGCGATGAACAAGCCGACCAGCAGGACGGGAACCACAATGTTCCAGAGCTTTCCCCGCCCAGCCGCAGAAGCTTCGGCAACCTTCACTGCGCTCGATGACGGAGGTGAAGCAAGCGCAGGGGAGGAACCGGAAGCTGGCGACGGCGGTTGGGAGACCGGAGAGCCACTTTCCTGTGCCACAGCTATCGTTCCCGAACTCGCTGCCGCAACTCGCCCAGTCTCCGTCTCACGTTTCAGTCGCTTTAGGTCGGCCCGCATATCGGCGGCGTGCTGGTAGCGTAGCTCCCGATCTTTCTCCACCGCCTTGTTGATGATCCGTTCCAGTTCGACTGGCAGATCGGGATTCAACCGCACGGGAGCTACCGGAGCGCGGTTCACGATAGCTTCACAGATCATCGCCGAACTTTCCCCACGGAAAGGCAATATGCCCGTCGCCATCTCGTACAACACCGCACCGAACGAGAACAGATCGGTTCGGGCATCGAGTTCTTTGGCTCGTACCTGTTCCGGGGACATGTAGGCCACGGTTCCCACCATGGTGCCCGGACTGGTCAAGTGCTCCTCGCTCATCGCCGTCTCTTGGGCCGTGGCTTCCGCAGGTTCGATCACTCTGCTGCCCACTGGCGTCACTTTGGCCAGTCCAAAATCGAGAATCTTGGCGTGTCCTCGCTTTGTCACGAAGATGTTGGCGGGTTTGATGTCACGATGGACGATGCCTTTTGCGTGCGCGGCATCGAGGGCATCCGTAATCTCAATAGCCAAGCCGAGTAATACATCGGTCTCGACGGGCTTTCCTGCGATGCGGTGCTTCAGCGTCAGCCCGTCCAGAAACTCCATGACGATGAAGGGCTGCCCATCTTGCTGCCCGATTTCATGGATAGTGCAGATATTGGGATGATTCAGTGCAGAGGCTGCCTGCGCCTCCCGCTGGAAGCGAGCCAACGCTTGAGGGTCTTTGGCTACTTCTTCGGGCAGAAACTTCAGGGCTACGAAACGGTGCAGCGTCGTATCCTCAGCCTTGTAGACCACACCCATCCCGCCACCGCCCAGCTTCTCGACGATGCAGTAGTGCGAGATGGTCTGCCCGATCATTGGAAGCAGGGGCAAATCTTACGTGGGTGAAACGGGCAAGTCAATGAAAGGCGTGGAGTTGGCAGTGTCTGAAAGGGATGGTTGGCGTAACATCCCCATTACACTCATTGACCTTTGGAGAGGGTTTTGAGAGTAAACGCCTGATTTCGTCAACCATCGAAAGATAAGCCGGAGCGGATCCTTGACTTAAGATCGGTCCGGGCGAAGTGGCATTGGGCACCAACTGATCCCGTTTCGTTCCTAGGCTGGAGAGGTAACACCGATTCGTAATTGCGATCGAGGCAAGAGGCTGCCTTCCGAAGATCTCAGAAAAGGAATGGAAAAGCTTGGTTGACGATCGGGTCCTTAGCAGCTTCAGTTGTTTCAACTGAGAAGAGCTGGAACTGGCTGAAGGTGTGAACACGCTCGTAACGGTGACCGCGATAGGCAATATAGAGAGAACTACTATCAGGCAGCCACAGCCGAATGTGGCGTCTCGGAAACTCCACTGGGGCGTAGGTGATGACCAGATGCTCCCGCTGCAGATGGATCTGAGCAATAGGTGCTACCAGATCTGTCTCAATTCGCAAAACGTTGTAGCTGTCAGTCGCGATCCACGCCCGGCCCTTAAATCTGGTCAGGTTGGTGGATCCCCCAACGCGTATCGCGCTAAATGATCTGTTGGAATCCGTGCTCTCTTCGAAGTGCACTTGCCATGCAGGCGACCCCTGAAGTTCGGTCAATCCCTCGCACCGGAAGTCGAAGTTTCCTACATGAGTTGGGTGAAAAATCAGCGCAAATGCTGCGGTGCCAAAGTCCATCACTGATGCCTGCCGGATGCCCGTGCCCCCGGACCGATATTCTTGGATGCTGGGATAGCCAGAGGACTTCTGTTCGATCTGGGCGACATAGTTCACAGTCTGTGCGCTCGAATTTCGCCTCTTTCCATTCTTATCGATGTCAATTTGCTCAATGCGCTCGCTCGCACTGAAACGTTGCATGCTCTCAATCAGGTCGAGGGTGCGATTACTCGTTTCGTTCAAGATCTGCGACAACGGGCAAGCGCCGTTGCCTAGTACAGGAGGAACACTTGCGTCAATGTCCGGCGGTCCCCAATCTCGCATCGAGGACGGGACCGAGCCAACGACGCGGCTTCCCAGCTGAGGGTCGATAGTACCTAGTGTGGTCATACGTCCTTCCAGGTTCGCCAGATACTGTTCCACCTTTGCAGCATCGGCAGCGTTCTCAGAATACTTAAGGTACTCGCGCAGCTGCACGGCCTCACTTGCGGAGTCACCTTTTGCTTCATAAATCTGAGCTAAGACGAAGTGCACGCGAGGCTCGCGATGGTCTCTGTCAATCTCCACCGCTCGCAGTCCGCTTTTCTCGGCTGCAGCCAAGTTGTGAAGATTCAAATTAGCAGCGGCATGGTACTCATAAGCAACGGCATTGGCAGATGGGTCCAGTTCGAGCGCCCGTCCACTCAACTTCAGCACTTCGTCCCAGGCATGCGCTCGCGCGGCTATGTCCGCCAGACAAAGATATGCAGGCACGTAGGTCGGGTCCACGATTGAAGCTTGAAAACAAGCATTCCGGGCTTGGTCGGTTCTCTGCTGGGTTGCGAGTACCTGACCCAGCGTGACCCACGCGGTAGCGTATTTCGGATATTCGCGGAGGGCCTTCCGAAAGTGCTTCTCCGCCTCAGTGCTTTTCTTCTTTCTCAGAGCCGCGCAACCTTGCTGATATTCGCTCCTCGCCCTTGCTGCTCTTTGCAACTGCTCCATGGCAACGGCCGGACTACTCATCAGTGTCAGCGGAGGAAGCAGGCAGGTAAACTCCTTTTCGGCCGCCTTACTTCCTTGCTCGCCGACGGCCCTAGGCGCGTCGCGCTGATTGACCCTGTCAAGCGTATCGATGATGGGCTTGGGAATGTTGCTCACGTCCGAGGCGGGCGCGCCCGGGGCGTTCGGCTGGGACTGCGGTAGCGCAAGCGCGTGAGAAATTAGGAAACTCAACAGAACGACACAACCGACTAGGGAAATCCCTGGGCAGATCGCGAGCGACCGCCGCCACGGCGCTGTCGATGATCGCGCACGATCTCCCGGGGGCGGCATGGTAGCACCGTTTATCTGACAGACCAAGGCTAGGCCAGCTTCATTTCGGTAGATTTCTTTCCATACCTTGCCCAGATGACGGATATTTTGGCGATAAATCTAGGAAGAGGCCCACTATGTTGCGTCGCCAATAGTGTGCCCCAAAATGAGCTTTTGTCAAGGCGAATCGGCACGAATGAATCTGGCATGATTCTGCTCACGGCGGCTGGCGGGCTTTGCCAATCGGCGCTGCAGGTCGGTTAACTGTTGTAACATCGCCTCTCTAACAATGTCGGCGATGTCAAGCACTTTCGCGCACACTACAGCATGCACTCGGAGAAGAGCGCCATTTCGCTCTCGTGGAAAAGGTGCCGATCCAACCAAGGCTCGCTCGCAATC
>Ga0185299_10005917_pt1 | contig 13358 bp, 5 predicted proteins | sample PaiPotPPA55metaG_FD_128002 | JGI IMG/M metagenome (GOLD analysis project Ga0185299, IMG submission 128002) | Iron sulfur acid spring bacterial and archeal communities from Banff, Canada, to study Microbial Dark Matter (Phase II) - Paint Pots PPA... ...
ATCCAAGCGAAGACTCCCCGGCCTATGCCGGTCCAGCTAGCGCTGTAACCGCGAGCAACAAAAAAGTGGGCTTGCGCCCACCCATTCGTGCGACCCGCTTCAGAGCGAAAGAAGAGTATATTCCCGCAGCAAGGTAAATGCAAGATACGTGGGTGGCGCTAAGGATGGCTCTGGCGTTTTCGTCCTCGGGTTATCCTGCGCATAATAGGCAGTTTAGGAATGGGTGACGACGTTTGGAGCTTTGACACTGTAACTGGGGCGTATATAATCTGCTTACCTCGCGTCGAAATACTTTATTCATGCATTGCTGCTGTTGCGAACGTCCGTGCTGATGAGACAAACGATTCGATTACCGATTTGCCTGATTGTGGGCCCGATGGCTTTGACACTGTTGTTTTTCGGGTCTGCATCGGGCCAGAATCCGATGGCTTCGCAGGCCGAAGGCATTCGCGGAAGCGAGATGGACGTCACAATGCTGGCGTCGTCGGGCTTCAAATTATATGTGAGTGTTCGCGAACCGAATGGTCTTCCGGTTACTGAAAACGCTACTGTGAAATTGTCGTGCCCGCTGAATAATGTGAACGTAAGCGGTCCCACCAAAGATACGGCGCAGACAGAGTTTGCCCATATTCCAGCCGGCGATTGCTTCGTAGAAGTCAGCGCTCCCGGCTACAAGACTTCTCGAGAACGCGCGGTGGTGACCCAAGCCACAGCCTCCATTCCTCAATATCTATACGTCTATCTGCATTCGGCCTCTGAAGCTGCCAACAGTGCGAGGACGCCGATTTCGACGAGTGTGCTGAAGGAAATTGATAAGGGCACGGAGGCGATGCATAAAAATCGCGCGGAGGAGGCGCGGAAGCATTTCCTGAAAGCAGCGCAAAGCGCGCCACAAAATCCCGACGTACAGTATCTGCTGGGACAACTGGAATCCAGCCAAAACAATATGGATGCGGCGCGCGTGCGGTATGAACAAGCCATTGTATTATCTCCAGCGCACGAGCACGCGCTGCTGGCGCTGGGAGAAATACAACTGCGCAACAAAAAATTTGGGGACGCGGCGACGACGCTCGAAAAAGCCGTACAGGCAAATACAATGTCGTATCGCGCGCACTTTTTTCTGGCCGCCGCATATCTACAACAGCGGAAATTCACGAGCGCCAAGTCACATGCGGAGAGAGCCATCGAACTCAGCGCGGACAAACTGCCCATGGGGCACGCGCTGCTGGGGGAGATATTGGCGGCAGAAGGCGATCAGGCTGCTTCGCGGCACGAATTTGAGATTGTGCTTCACGACTATCCAAACGATTCAGCTGCCGCGGTGGCGAGAGACGGAATAGAAGATTTGGAAAAGCCCGCACCGCCGGCTGGCAAGGAATATGCGGTCGCGGCTATCGCAGGAGCCACTAACGAATCGATGGTTGCCGATGCTTCTGGGCCGATGGGTCCATGGGGACCCTCGAACGTAGACAGCAATAAGCCAGGAGTTGCCAGTGACGTGAGTTGTTCCGCTGACGATGTCGTGAAGCGCACGGGAGAAGCCTCCACGGAGCAGATCGAAAATTTTGAAAAGTTCACGGCGTCGGAACACATCGATCATGAAGAGATAGATCGCCATGGAAACCCGGGGCACATTCGATCGCGTGATTTTTCTTACCTGGCTTTCATCGATCATGACAAAGGCGGTCAAGTTTTCCTGCAGGAGAGCCGCGACGGGGGCACAGGGGTCGATTCGTTTCCGACTTCGCTCGCAACGGTCGGGCTGATGGGATTGGGGTCCTCTATATTTCACCCGGGATTTGCGAGTGCACTCGATTTTACGTGCGAAGGGTTGGGACAATGGAGAGGCAAACCGGCGTGGCTTATGTATTTTCGCCAGAAGCCAAACCAACGATCGTATTTGCGTTTGTGGCGAACACAAACAAAAACGGTAGAAGTTCCGCTGAAGGGGCGCGTGTGGGTGGCAGCCACGACATACCAGGTGTTGCACGTTGAAACGGATTTGCGTGACCCGATGAAGGAACTTGAATTGACGCGGGATCATCTGGCGATCGACTATGGCCCCGTGAATTTCCAAAACGGCAAGACCGAGCTGTGGCTGCCGTGGTACGCGGACATGTATCTGGAACTGCATCACCGTCGCTACCATCACCGGCACACGTTATCGAATTACGCGATTTTCGGCGTGGATACACACAACATCATCGGAACACCTAAAGGGGCCGACGTTCCTCCGCAGACTCCCTGAAACAGCTGAGTCTTAACGAAAAAAAATCGCCTCGTGGCTTGCAAGCCGGAGGCGATTTTTCGTTAAGCCGATGACTGGAAGAGCTCAGGGCTTGGCGGCTGGCGGCTGAGATGCGGCCGGAGCCGGCTTGGGAGTAGTGGATTGGGCGGCGGGCCTGGTTGCCGCAGGCTTTGGCGTGGTTGAGCCAGCCTTCAATGGGTAGGCCTGATCGTACAGGCGAATGATATCCTGGGTCACATCAATCTGATTGGAAGCGTACAAAATCGGCGTGTTCTGCGCGGAAGAGTCCAGGATCGCGACGTAACCATTTTCCCGGGCATAACGGTCAAGGACGTCAATCATCTTGCGGCCGATTTTGTCGATGACGTCGCCTTGTGAAGCATTGACATCTTCCTGATATTCGTCCTGTTTGCGTTGTAGCTGGCGAGCCAAAAGTTCGCCCTGGCGCGTCAGACGCGCTTGTTCATCCTGGCTCAATGTAGCTTGGCCAGCCGCCAGACGCTGCCGCAAGTCAGTGATTTGTTTATTCAGATTTTCCAGTTCGGTTTGCCGCGCCGCAAATTGCGATTGCAGTTCCGCGGAAGCTTGCTTACCTTCCGAAGTAGTTACGATCGCCTGGCGAACGTTAATGACGCCGATCTTACCGGGAACGGCGGACGAGGCCGGAGCAGCCGCGGCGGCTCCTTGCGCCCGAATGGTCGATGCCGAGGCGCCGAAGAAGAAGGCCCCGGCAAGAATTGTGGTAAAAAATAACTTTCTGCAATTCACTTTGTTCTCCTTATGATGGCCCCCTAGGGGCTTTAAGCCGACGCAAATTTGCATTGGCACTAATGTGTGTGCAGCAGGCGATTGTCCAGCAGGCTGTTCAAACCCTAAAGTATAGCGAGCCGCTTTCTTACCTGCAACGAAGAAACATGTCTAAATGCAATTACAGACTCTTGGCTTGCGTACTTTTTTGCAGCTTGATACTTGACTGATAGACCCTCGTAATTTTGGGGGCTAACGCCCCGTGGTTCGCGGTTCATTTTTATGTCGCGTTTATGTCGCGGCCTGCCTGCGGCGGGCAGGCTAAAGCCGCGACCTACAAAGCAAATGCAGGAAACAGATTCACGGAATTGAGCCGGGACTGACTCACGGCAAAGGCAACAGCAGAACACGGTTGTTGGATTGATCGGCGATGACCGCCAGGTTTGTGAGCGGATGTATGGCGGCGGCAAATTGCGACGACCCGCTGATACCGAGTGTCGCTCTGGTCTTAAAGGTCTGGGAATCCACGATAGACACAGTGTTACTTAGAGCGTTCACGGTGAGAATGGTGCTGCTCTGATAGTTGTATGCGAGAGAGGTTGGATTGATGCCAACCGGGACGCTCAGTGGGCTCCCACCATCGGGGTTGAAGGCGGTAATCGTATTGCCTTGACTCGAAGTGGCATAGAACAACGTCGTAGCTGGATCGAAGACGATGCCAGTCGGGGCGGCCTGAATAAATGGCAACGTCGCCGAAATGTTCTTGCTGGGCGGGGACACGCCGATATCGACCACGTCGAGTCCGCCCGACGGCGTCCCAGCGCCGTTCAAAATCAACGAAGTTACGACCGCTTCGCCGCGATTGTTGGTGCCACGATCGGGATCGATGGCCACAGCGATGGGGTTCTGGTCGACGGCGATCGTGGTGGTGGTGACAGCCCCCGCGGGCGACGATAGCAAGGGGATGAGGTCAACGGCAGAAACGGTATTCGAACCGGTGTTGGCAACCAGTGCAATGCCGGTTTCCTGATTGATGGCCACACCGTTGGGTTGTGTACCGACGGTGACGTCGGTGGTGGCTTGGGTGTTGGTATCGAGATTCAGAATGGATACGGTGCCAGCGGTGCTGTTGGAGACGACCGCGAAGCCGAATCGTGAAATCACTGCGACGGCAGCGGGACTTGCGCCGGTGCCAATGCGATGAGTCAAAGTCCCGAAGGTGGAATCAGGCTTCAGACTGATTATGGAAGCATCCGAGCAACCGGAGTCGGTGACCACCGCGATGTTGCGCTGCTGGTCGATAGCTACAGCGCCAGGCGCGGAAGCGGTGCCAGAACAGGCAGGAATCGGCACAGCTTCAATGACAGAGAAGTCTGTGCTGTTAGAAACGACGCCGGTGCTGTTGACCACATCGAGAGCATAGCGTCGCGGAGCGGTGAGGAAAGAAGATGGAATGGTTGCGTCGATTTCACGCGCGCTCAGGAAAGTGGCGGGAACAGACTGGCCATCCAAGCGGACAATCGAACCGGCATCAAAACCCGAACCCAAAATTCGAACTCCAGTGATAGCGCCTGGAGTACTGCCACTGGTAGTGATGGCGGCCTGGGGTAAAAGCGCGCCAGGAACAGGCGGGGTTATAACCTCTTCAATGTTAAGGGCTTTGAAGGCAGGAGGAGACAGAAGGGGATTACTGAGTGCGAAGTAGCTCAGGTTGTCACTGCCTGAATTCGCAATCAACGCAATATTGGTGCTGGGATCCACCTGGAGCGCGCCAGAAAGTTTCAGCGAAACAGCCACGCTGGAGTTGGTGAACGAGATAGTTTTCAGGCCGTTTTGCCCAGTGTGGACGATGGCGTCGCGCAGCAAAAGTACAGGATCAATCAAGGAGACTTCATTAAGCGCCGGATTGAAGGCCACGGCGGTATTAGTGAATGGCTGGAATGAGACATCCGCAACACCAGATTCCGGGGGCTGGCCAGTTGGGGGAGGCCCGGTGGTTTCGGAAAACAGCGTCAAGGAGCTAACGGTTTGATCCAGCGAGTCAATAAAGGTGATCTGCGCGCCACTCGCATTGGGATCCGCGAGAACTGCGGTGCGGGTGACCGGGTTAATGGCGATGCCCTGGACCGTAGGAGTCAGCGAGTAGGTGAGGAACGCGGTGCCGTAGGTGACGAAACCCGGGCTAGCGGTGGTGCTGGAAGTGGTGTCGTCCGCGGCGGTTTGAGAATACGTAAAGGTATTGGCATCAATGACGCTGGTAACGCTAAAGCTGCCGTCAAAAATGGTGCCGTTTTTCCCGGCCGGAAGGCCGCTGATCAAGACTGTGCCGGGATTGCCGGGGTTCAGATTGTGCGGCGTCGAAGTCGTCACCGTGACGATATCGGATGTTCTGGTGGCGGAGGCTATAGGGATGCGGGCCTGCGTGGCCACATTATGTAAATCGACCACAGACAGATTTCCCCCACCGCCAGGTGTGACGTAAGCGAGGTCGACGCGGGGTTCGAGCGCGATCTGCGGATTCGAACCAGTATTCAGGGTGACCGAGGCGATCGGGCAATACGTTGACGTGGCTGGAGGCTGGCCCGGCAAGCACACCGATGCGGGCTGAGTGGGGTCGAGATTCACGATAAATCCCACGTTGGTCGACGCGAAAGCAACTATCGCCCGATGAGTCTGGGAATCGATGCCAACCGAATACGGAAACGGCGGAGCGCTTGGAGGAGTTGAGGGAGCGGTTGAAGGAATTAATGTGCTGAGATCAATTTTGCCCAGTGGGGTTGCAGATGGAGCCGCCGGAGGAATGGGAGTCTGGAAGATCCAAAGGCTGCGGTCCGCATAGTCAACCACGGCAGTGATGTGAAGGGTTTCGTCAACGGCGACACCCGTAGGCAGGCTGCCAGGCGCGGTGCTGGCGGGGATACTGCCCGTTGGAATTGGATTGCCGAGCAAGACCGGTGTTGCAGTGCGCATATCGAGAAATTGAATGGAGCTGGTGCCGGTTTCCGCGACTACCGCCACACCCAAGACACTGTCTTCGGCGATAGCGCTGGGAGCGGAACCCGCCGGCAAAGTTAAAACCGACGGAGTACCCGGCTTGTGGGTGTTGGCGTAATCGGGAACGATGGCGATGTTGGTATAGGCGGTTGATGGCGAAGCGTTGTTGTTGGTAACGGTGACGGGATAAAGGCCTGGACCGCTCACACTTGTCAGGGACGTGAGATTGGGAAGCAGGACGTCCAGGCGACGCGGAGTGGAAATGTTTGGATCCTTAGGGTCTGAGATAGCCGTCAAACCCGTTCCGTTCAGCTGGGCAAAAGCGACTTCACCGGTAGGAGGACCGTAGTAGCCGCCATCAATGCTCATAAAAGGACCGGCAGGATCCTGAAAACCTGTGGGCAGAATCTGAGGATTTTCGGGAAAGCTTTGCGGGTTTGAGGCCACCACTGAGGGACTGACCGGAACAACGTTCACGGTAAAATTCCCACCGGCAACGGTCGTCACCGGGCTGGCGGGATTCGAGCTGGTGATGCTCACGGTAAAGGATCCGGCCACCGCAAGCTGCTGGGCATTGAGGCGAACGCGGGCACCGATGGAAGAGGCAGAGGAGCTAGGGGCAAAAATGACTTTTACCTGAGAGCGTTGATCGATGGGAGGCGTAATGCCGCTTACCGTTACACCAACGCCGCTGGAAGTCAGATTCGAAGCACTCAGGAAAATATCCTGAAACAAGCCACCCTGTGCAACGACCGAAGGGGAAACGTTTGAAAAACTGATCGGCCCGGCCTGCACGATGGTGACCGTAGCAGTCGCAAAGCGGGTAGTGTCCAGTTTTGAGGTGGCGATCACCGTAACCGCAGCAGTTGAAGGCACCGTGGCTGGCGCGGTATACAAACCGGTGGTGTCGACAGAGCCGCAGCCGGGCGAGCAAGTGGCAGCCGTCGGTAAAATGGCGGTGCCCGTGGCTTGGGTGACCAACCAGGTTACGTCATTGGGAGTGGTGTCGTTGGTAAGCGTAGCATTAAATTGGAAAGGCGAACCCGTTGATACCGTGGCGGTAAGGGGAGTTACAGTAACGCGGATTCCGGAATCCAAATTGATGGTGGCAGTGCCGGTTTTTTTCTTGTTGGAATTCGAAGTCGCGGTGATGGTGATGGTGGGCGGCGGATTAGGAACCGTAGCGGGGGCAGTGTAGGTGACGGTAGTAGTTTGGTTATTGGACAGAACGCCTTGCGCGTTGGTGCAAGGAGCAGCGGCCGAAACAGTCGGAGTAGTAGCGCCGGCGGCTGTGGTACTCGTTGTGAAGGTGCAAGTCCAGGTTACGGAGGTGTCTGTTGCACCGGTCACAGTGGCCAGGAATGTCTGTGACTGATTGACTACCAGGATGACCGCCGGCGGGCTCACGCTAACTACCACGACGTTTGCAGTGGTACCGCTGCTGCATCCGGCGAGCCACACACACACGGCAGCCAAGCCCAGCCCGGCAATTTTGAAAATATTCGCCAACTTAATTCCCACTTTTTCCCCCAAAAACTTTTCGCTATTTCGGCGCGAAAATCAAGTCCGCGGAGCGAAGTTCCCGCGCCTAGCTATAGTAAATTCGCGAGCGAAATCCAACATCAAAATGTCCGACTCACGGTAAACCGGAAAGTCCGCAAAGGCTCGAAATAATTCAGACGGCCCGGATTGGCAATGAACTGATTGATGGTCGGAGAAAACTGGAAATTATAGAAATCCTTGAGCGCCGGATTATTTTTGATGAGATTAATCTCGCTCTGCTCGATGTAGTCCGGAGGCGCGATAATCTGCTCGTGCAGCCTGTTGAGATTGAACGCGTAGTAGATGCGGAAGGGCGCCTGGATAATGGGCAGCTGCACCACCAGCTCCGCGCCGGTGGAGGCGCGTGGACGGAAATTTGTGCCGCCGGCGATCTTGAGCTGACGCTGCAAGCCGGCTTGCGATTGCGCATCGGGAAACTGCGTGAGCAGGCTCTCAAAGCCGGTAGGATCGAGCTTCAAGGCGCTTTGGCGGACAATGCCCACGGTGCCGACGTCCATGAAGAGTCCGGCAGTGACCGGGCCAGCAATGGGAATGCGATATTCGAGGTTGGTCCATCCCTGCAAGTCGCCACCAGGAAAAGTTATGGTGTAGCCCAGCACCGGCACATTCAAGAAACGAGTTGTCGGTGATCCATTGCTGCTCAGAGTGGTGGGATCCAGATAGACGAACTGCTGCGTGGTGGAAGTAGGAATAAAGGTAACCGGCGAGATGGAACGAATGTCAAATCCGCGGATATCGTTTTCGCCGCCCATATAAAAACGGCTGAAGGGTGGGACTTCCTTGCCACCGTACCCGGTGATATAGGCGGCGGTAACATGCATGCCAATTACGTTGCGCTTCTTGTGATGGGGACGGTACATCTTCCAATCGAAAACATTGGAGACGCTGTTTACGTTGCCGCCCAGCGGGCCGCCCGAAACACCAAGGCTATAAAAGTAACTTTTTCCGCCGGTGGGATTTTGCGGATTGTTTATGGTGTTGTAGGTGATGCTGGGCGTAATGGTGCTGGACACGATGCCGTTGAGCGCGCTGGGCCCGGCCACACTACGGAATTGAAGTTCTTCGAACAAAATTGAGGAGGCCTGGTTGAAGGCGGTGATATTGGTGCGGGTGAGGCCATAGGTCACCGAAACGCGCGTGAACGGGCGTTTCTTAAGAGGATAGCTCGCGAAGGTAGTGAAACCGGTGCTGTTCTGGTTGTAATCCTGAATAAATTGCGGATTGATACTGACAGACTGGCCGGTTATAAGCGCTTGCTGCTGGGCCTGATCGAAATTGTAGCGGCTGGAGAAAACAGTAAAGCCGGTCTGAATGGGACGGTCAAAAAGATAAGGCTCGGTAAAACCAAACTGGAAGACGCGTTGGAGGTTGCCGAACTGAGCGGAGAACGACAACGTTTCACCGAGGCCCAGGAAGTTGTTGGTCTGGTAGGTCAGGCCGATAAAGGTACCAGATAAACCACTGACTCCGCCCTGCAAGCCGATGGATTGCTTGCCCTTTTCCTTGACCTTGAGGTTGATGTCCACCGTGCCTTCTTTGGTGTTGCGCTTTAATTCCGCGGCTTTATCTGCTTCGATGCGATCGAAATAATCGAGTTGGTTGAGGCGCAAGATACTTAATTCCCAAGCGCGTTTATTGAAGAGCTGGCCTTCATCGATCAGCAATTGGCGGCGGATGACTTTGTCACGGGTAGTGGTATTACCGCTGAAATCTATGCGACGGACGTAGTACTGCTTCTCTTCGTTGAACTTCAAAGTCAAATTGATAATTTTCTTGTCGTCATCGATGTCCATTGCGGGTTCAGGGGTGAAGTCTATAAAACCGTACTCACCGTAAGCGTTCTTGTAATTCTCGAGCGCTTTGCGAAGTTTGTCGGTGGCGAAGATGTCGCCTTCCTTCAAAGGAAAAATGCTCTTCAGTGCTTCCACTTTGAGAGACAGCGCTTTGTCGGGGTCGGCGCTGACAATTTTCAAGGAACCCATGTGGAAGCGTTCCCCTTCTTCGATGGGGATAGTGATGTTGACGGCTTTTCCCACACCGTGGGCGGTGAAGGGCAAGGGGACGCCGAGTTTGTAGGAGGGGGTGTCGACATTTTCCAGAATGGGAGCTGGGATGTTTACTTTGAAGTAGCCGTTGTCCTGATAAATGCCACGTATTCCTACTTCAATGTCCTCGGTTAACTTGTCGCGGTCGTAGGTTTTCGAGAGCACCGCGATTTCCGTGAGGTAGAGCGGAATGGCATAGGGCCGATCGTGACGCATGGCGCGAATCAACTTGCGATTGCTGAAAGCATGATTGCCGGTGAATTTGATGCGGCCGACTTTGACCTTAGGACCTTCTTCAATTTTGAAAACCAGGATGACCGCGTTACTGGAAGCGATTCTTTCGTATTGCGGGGTGACCTTGGCGAACTGACGGCCGTGCTCACCCAGTAGCTCGCGCAGCACCACTTCCGCTTTCTTGATTTTCGTGGGATCAAACTGGCTTTCCACGCTGAGGCCGACTTTGCGCTCTTTGAAACGGTCGAGAATGTCGGACTCGGAGATGGAATGAATGCCGTCATAGCGAATGCGCCGAATGACGGGGCGCTCTTTTACGTCGAAGATAATAATCTTTGCGTCGGCACGATCAGGCGAATCTTCGACGCGCAGCTTTACATCCTCAAAAAATTGCGTATTCCAAAGCGCCTGGAAGTCGCGGCGCAAAGTTTCTTCGTTGTAGTTATCGCCTTCGCGGCTGAAGATGCGAGCTTTTAAGGTGTCGCTACGGATACGGCGATTGCCGACGAACTCGATGCGCTGGACTACGCCATGCGTTACCGGAACGGCTGGTGACTGGACACTCGGAGATAACGCCTGATCATTGGTACTAGACTGCGGCGCGGATGAAACAGGGGACGCGTGTGCGCCGGAATTGTTTCGCGAGGCGGCGGGTGAAGTCATCGCGAACAGCAGTATAAAAATCGCGATGCATTGGACCCGGCCCGTCAAAACTCCGTAAGGAACACAGACTACTCTTCTTTGAGCGGCCATTGAAGTACTCAAGGCCGCGCCCCCAAACCCAAGATGTTCATCTCCTACCGGACCAGGTGTGGGCCGGCGTCGAGCAGCTAAGCGCCGCCGGGAAGGTCAAACCCTTCGCGGCGACGCGTTTGGTGTCAGATTCGTTAGTGAACTACAGGGGTTGCCTCGCCAACAGGCCGGAAAGAGAGACCCTCCGCAGCAACGTAAATCTGCAGTGTTGCAGGTCTCTGAATTCCACCCTGAATCAGTGCTTCGGAGAGCGGATCTTCCACGTACTTCTGTAAAGCCCGCCGCAGCGGTCGCGCACCGTAGTTGCGGTCCGCACACGTTTTCTCGAGAATCCACTGCCGTGCTTCCGGTGAAACGACAATCTGCACTTGCCGGTGAATCAGGGTGTCATTCAACTGGCCGACGAGCAAGTCGATAATTCTTAGCAAATCCTCATCGGCGAGAGGATTGAAGATGATCACTTCGTCCAAGCGGTTGAGAAACTCCGGATTGAACGCGCGCTTCACTTCGTTCATCACCAATTCTTCCATGGACCGTTGACCGGCTTCGTCGGCGCCCGATTGGAAACCGATGGAAGTACGCCGTTGGAGATGGCGGGCTCCCAGGTTGGAAGTCATGATGATGATGGTATTGCGGAAATCGACGGTGTTACCAAGACCGTCGGTGAGCTGGCCGTCTTCGAAAACCTGCAACAATATATTGAAGACGTCGGGGTGAGCCTTTTCAATTTCATCCAGAAGGATGACCGAATAGGGAGTACGGCGAACGCGCTCGGTGAGCTGGCCTCCTTCTTCATAGCCCACATAGCCTGGAGGGGCGCCGATCAGTTTGGAGACGGAGTGCTTCTCCATGAATTCTGACATGTCGAAGCGCACCAGGGATTTTTCCGAGCCGAAAAGAAATTCGGCCAGGCGGCGAGCTACTTCAGTTTTGCCAACACCCGTGGGCCCGAGGAAAAAGAAGCAACCGACTGGACGCAGCGGCGATTTCAAACCAGCGCGGCTGCGACGAATGGCTCGAGCCAGCGCGGTGATGGCTTTGTCCTGGCTGATGACGCGCTTGTGAAGTTCGGGTTCGATGCGCAGAAGTTTCTGCTGTTCGTCTTCCTTAATAGAGGAGACCCCGATACCGGTCCAGCGCGAAACGACTTCTTCGATATCTTCGCGGGTAACGATGCCGGTGGAGGCGTCGTCGAGTTTGTAGCGTTCGCGAAGGCCGCGCAGATTTTCCTTTTCCTTGCGCTCTTCTTCGGAATAAAAACGCGCCTTCTCAAATTCATGATTGGCTATGGCGGTTTCCATGCGATGAGTGATGAACTTGACGCGCTTCTGCACCTCACCGACTTCTTCGGGAACGGAGGCCTGGCGCAGCTTGACGCGCGCTCCGGCTTCGTCGATCAAATCGATGGCCTTGTCTGGAAGAAAGCGATCGGGAATATACCGGTTGGAAAGATAGACGGAATATTTCAAAGCTTCGTCGGTATAGCTGACGGCGTGGAATTTCTCATAACGTTCACGAACGCCGGTGATCACTTGCACAGCTTCTTCTTCATTGGGCGCGGGAACTTTAACGGATTGGAAGCGGCGCTCGAGAGAGCGATCCTTTTCGACGGACTTGCGATATTCGCTGGGCGTTGTAGCGCCGATGCACTGAATTTCGCCACGCGAGAGCGCGGGCTTAAGAATGTTCGCGGCATCCAGCGAGCCTTCGGCGGAACCAGCGCCAACGAGAGTATGGAGTTCGTCGATAAAGACGATGGAGTTTTGGCTCTCCATCAATTCCTTCATGATGGTCTTGAGGCGTTCTTCAAATTGCCCACGATACTTGGTACCGGCAACGATAAGGGAGAGATCCAACGAGAGGATGCGCTTGTCCGCGAGAAAAGGCGGAACGTCGCCATCAGAGATACGCTGAGCGAGACCTTCGACGATGGCGGTCTTGCCAACGCCGGGCTCACCGATGAGCACCGGATTATTTTTTGTGCGGCGGCACAAAATCTGGATGACGCGCTCCACTTCGCCATCACGGCCGACCAGCGGATCAAGAGAACCTTCGGAAGCCGCCTGGGTAAGGTCGCGGCTGAACTCCGCCAATAGAGAGGTTTCCTTGGGGCGCGCAGCAGTAGTCTTCTCACCCGAAGTGCGGGCCAACTCTTCACGCAGGGTGGAGAGCCGCAGACCACGCTCCATCAAAATCTCGGCGCCAAAACATTTTTCTTCGCGCAAAATTCCGAGCAGCAAATGTTCCGTGCCGACGTGTTTTACGCCCAAGCGCTCGGCTTCCTCACCTGCCATATTAAGGATGCGTTTGCATTCCGCGCTGAGGGGCACTTCCACGGAGGTGGAGATGCGCTCGCGAATGGTGATGCGCGCTTCAATCTCTTTGCGGATGGATTCGATGGATCCCTGTTGCCGCAAGAAGCGATTCGCCAGGGCTTTATCCTCGCGCATCAAGCCGAGCAAGAGGTGTTCGGTCTCGATGTAAGGACTGCCGTATTGGCTGGCCTCATATCTGGCAAAGAAAATTACGCGACGTGCTTTTTCGGTATAGCGTTCGAACACGTTAGCTCGCTTCTCCCCCGGGGGTCGCACTCGCAGAGGCCGTAGCCTTGCGGGTGGTAAGAACGCCATGCTCCAGCGTCAGAACACGATCACATCGCGCGGCGAGTGCCAGATTGTGCGTCGCGATAAGCGACGTCAAACCCAGCGTGCGGTGCAACCGAACCAACAACTCGAACACAGCCCAAGCATTCTGCTCGTCTAAATTCCCCGTCG